>Ga0172381_10008022_pt1 | contig 10382 bp, 16 predicted proteins | sample Leawel6488metaG_FD_119754 | JGI IMG/M metagenome (GOLD analysis project Ga0172381, IMG submission 119754) | Leachate microbial communities from a municipal landfill in Southern Ontario, Canada - Leachate well 64-88 metaG | ecosystem: Engineered > Solid waste > Landfill > Unclassified | place... | reverse complement strand
CATTCCGCTGATATTTTAGCTACTACTGATCTTACTTCCAGCACAGCTAACGCATTGTTTTCCTATGTATTCACAACACCAGCAGGATGCACGTCTATAAAAATTTCTCTGTTGTGTAAAACAAATGCTGACATAGTTTGGTTTGATTCGATCATCCTCGCACCCACAGTTTACAGTGAAACAGTGACCACAGGAACGGCAAAAACCGACGTTGTAAAACTGGACATACCCCAACATGCGAACGGGATATTAACGGCGACAATCAACAAATCGGGAACCGCCGCTATCGGTGAGCTTGTCCTCGGTACTAAATTTGCGCTTGGTAAAATGCTATATAACCCCCAAATAGGATTCAGGAACTACTCCACCAAGACGCAGGATACTTTCGGCAACTGGACTATTGTAGCGCGTGGCTACTCTAAAAAACTGGTTTGCAGTCTAACAATGGTAAACACTACCATTGATTCCGTGTTCAAGTTTCTGTGTGACCACAAGGATGATATGCTTGTGTGGGTTGGAACTGAAACGTATAGTTCCTTGATTGTCTATGGTTTTTGTAAAGAACCTCAGATAGTTATTCCATACACAACTTGGGCAACATGCAGTCTGGAAATTGAAGGGATGATTTAGGGTTTAATAATTAACCTGCACCTGATTTCCTCCGTATCAGGATAAGCCAAAGTGCAATATGGGGGTTGCTAAACAACCAGTTCATGTGTTATATGAGTGCCAGCAGTTATAAAGCCGTTTCCAATTATGGAGGCGGCTGCTGCATTTTTGAAAGGATATTATGGGAGCAACGAAGGATTATTTACAGGGACTCTACGACGAACACCAGAAGCCGGAACTCGAATTTAATGGCACCTGCCACGACTGCAAGCAGACCGTCCAGATTGTAACCACGATGGGTGATGATGGTAAACTTACAATCGAAGGAGGCGCACTCTACAAGATTGAGGGGATAGAAGAACCTTTCTTCAAGTGTGAATCATGCCTTGAGAAAGACAGCATTCTCAGAAACTATCAACCATGTGAAGTGTTCACCCGCGTTTGTGGATACCTCCGCCCCGTGAAACAATTCAACAAGGGTAAGCAGGCAGAGTGCCATCAGCGGGTGAACTTTAAGATGTAATGTAACTTATTAATAACCTATCCCTATACCGACCGACAGGTTATTACCCACAGCTGCGGTTTCAATGCCTATCCAAGCGTACTGCCACCATGTACGGTAAGGTTGGGGTAATATATAAGCAATGGCAGCGTGCAAGATAATACTTGTTCCCATATATATACTAACTTCACCACGTGACGGATGTTCTCCTAAAATTGGATTTAATTCTTTCCACTTTTCGGGGTGGTCAGCAACGTGAAGTGTTTGGTTCCAATCAGCAATAGTGATGGCAACAAAAGTTATTTCTCGATAAGTATCTGTTTTTGTCCAGAGATCAGCAGCAAGTACGGGGTGAACGATACAAACAAATAGTGTAATTATTAAAACCATCGTAAATCTTTTCATTTTTCATTCTCCTTTTCTGTGAGGTGTGTTATGTTGTTTATATTTCTTAAACCAACTCGAACCAATTTGACACATTAATATCATGCTTAAAATATATTGTCAAATAATTAAAATAATGCTTGACAGGATATTAATTATTCCGTATAACCGTATCCAACGATAGAAAATGGAAATGAAATTGAAATTGAACTGAAACTGGAAAATGAAAGGCGGTGCACCATCAGAAACTTACTCCATACCTCCTTATGTGCAAAGTTCCAACCTTCCTTTGATAATTTAGAATGCGACTACTATATTCCCGCTCAGGATGATAATTTTGAACCCATCCACGGCGAATGTGGATATTGCAAGCAGCCTAAAGCATTCCGGTGCGTAGCTGATGTGTGCCGGATAATCCCGCTGTCGCATAGTTCAGTCAGTGATTTTTGCACCTGTCACTATCTCTACTACCTGAAGAAGATACTGGGCATCGAAATCCGGCCACCTTTCTTAGGAACACCATTAAAGGCCGGAGTATTGTGGGATGCTACTAAGCAACTTCATTTAGGCAAGAAACAATCGCTCAGGGATATTATTAATACCTACGAAATAGACGATTATACGGTAGCCAAAGTCAAGGCTATCTATTCAGCCTACAAGTACCTCGAAATCGAAGTTGATCCTGGCTATGAGCTACAGGCTAAAATCGACATGACATATGATATCATCCTGCCTCCATCACAGTTTGTACCATCAATAACTGTGGGCAGAAATATGGCGCAGGAGGTAGTTAATCTCTGGAAAGAATCTAATAATCAGACAGAGGATGAAAGAAGATGGATATTCCCGCTGAAGATTACCGGGTTCTACGATAGGAAATATTCTAATTACTTTGCTGAGGATAAGTTATCTGGCTCACCATCTTACTATACAGAGGTTTACCCCTTAACCAGCCAAGTTGGAACCTACCTATTGGCCGATCCTAATTTGGAGAAGGTAGTAATGGAAGTCGTTCAAATGCCACAACAAAAGATATTCAAGGAAACCAAGAAACGCACACAGGAAGAAACACCCGATCAGCTATATGAAAGAGTCTATAATGAAATTTTATCCAGACCTTCTAATTACTTCATCGGCTTCAACCGCGAGACCAAAAGATATGGCAAGGTTTTCTGGAGGGGAGAATTTCCGTTGGAAGAGGTCGAAGCTTCATACCGTCAGATAGTAATCGAGATACTTTCTGCCCGTTGGAGCAATAACTGGTACAAAAACAGGAAATCGTGCAATTTTATGTACGGGCACCTTTGCCCTTATTTACCAATTTGTGAGAACCAGAATGTGTCAGATGCCATGTTCACCATTAGAGCCAAACTATAAGGAGAACAAGATGGAACAAATAATGCCTAAAAGAGAAAGAGATATTGTTGATATAAATGGTGATACTCGTCGTATATGTACCTTGCCGGATGGTCAGCAAATATATCGCTCTCGGCTAAACATGATGAACTTCCTGCACACGAAAAAGTTGCCAACTTGTTTCCATGTTCACCATGAAGATGAAAATACGCAGAATGATGATTTGAGCAATCTACAATTATTATCTAAAGGTGGTCATGCAAAAATTCATCATCCTCGTGATTATAAATACGGGGTTTCTGGAACTGAAGATAAGAAAGGATACATGACTTGTTGGAACAAACAGTATTGGCAAAAAAACAAAAACAATCCTGTGTATAGAGGCAAGCAACTTGATCGGGCAAATGCTAAATATCGAGCAACAAAAGATGATCCTGTACTTAGAGAAAAAAGGAACGCCAATGGCCGTAAGAATTATCTAATAAGATCGCAAGACCCTGTGTGGGCGGCAGAAAATAACGCTAAAAAAAGAGCATACGAAGCCAAAAAACGAGAGGAGAAAAAGAATGAAATTAGTTAATTACAAAGATTTATCGGAAAAACAGGGCAATTTCATGCTTGTCTGGGGGCCACCAGGGGTAGGTAAAACAGCGGGGGTTTTGCAAACAGCCGAGATGCCTATCGTTCTACTCACCGCTGAGAAGCGCAAGATTCAAACAACTATAGCGGCTATCAACCGACCTGACTTGCAGTTAGTTGTTGGCGTGTACGAAAACTTCATGGATTGCATTGATACAGTATTTAATATCAAGAAATTTGGCAGTGCCAAGACTATCTTTATTGATTCATTCTCTCATCTTATGGTGGCTCAGTTGGCTTATGAAATTCTGGATGAAAATTACAACGCCAAATCAGATGAGGAAAAGGCCAACATAGTGAAGGAATTGACTATGAAAATGAAGCTCAGTAAAGAAGGATACGGAGCCTTAGCTGACAATATGTTGAGGCTTATGAATGGGTTACAGAACCTTACGATGGCTGGATATGATGTTATCGGAACCGCAAGATCGGAAGAACGAGAACGGTTCAATAAGACTATCCAATACGGGCCTATGTTCTCCGGCCAGAAGTTCGGTTATGCCGTACCGGGGTACTTCGATTTTATTGCCTGCCTCCGTAGTCCTGACCGTGAAGACGATGAAGTACCGCCGCCGCATGATTCAAGCATGTTAGACCTTTGGAAATACCATGCACCATTGGCTTCGTTTAATTCCAATGAAAGTTACTTAGCGAAATGGTCAGGGCCAATACCTCCAAGGGGGATAATTGATAGGCGGTTCCATGTTAAGCAGATATTCCAAGAGGCTAATGGGATATTTAAATAACTGTATGCCTCCGCAGGGGATAGTGCATAGGAAGTTCCACGTGGCGCAGATGTTTCGGGAAGCGAATGGTGTGAAATGAAAAAGATTATTACTGTATTGTTATTTATTATTGTTTCTTCGACATTACTTGTAATCGCTGATGATTATATGGGCGTAACCATAACTTCACCAAGCGTTTGGAAGACTATTGTTCATCAAGTAGGATGGCAATTATCGGGGGCAATAATGGCAGTGATTATTTGGGGGAAAAATTAAACGAGAAAGGAGCGTGATGCCAACCAACCTACTATCATCAATTAATCGAAAGGAGGTAATATGTGGCACAGGAAAAGGTAACAACGGTTGAGGATGCGAATTTGGTGGCCTACTTGGTAACTAAAGGGTTTGTAGCAATACCCTACATGAAAGAAAACAGTGTAGGTGACCAGCGGAGAGTGATTTGGGATGTCCAAGGTGATATCGAAAGAGCAAGGCAGGATTTTTATGGGAATGCTGGTGGTATCCGTGACTTTGTCAGGTCACTCAAGGAAGTCAGGCAAGATTTATATACCATGAAGAGCATGGTAACAACCAACAAGGAGGATTAAGAAGCATGAGAGCTACAGCAAACGAAAGAGGAACGTGGGAAACTGGATTTCGTAGGCCCGATGAGGGCTGGCACATTGGCAAATTTCTGGAGGGTATTGATTACCTGAAGACCAAGAAGGACGGGGAAGAAACAATCAGTTCCAATAAGCAGGGCGACAAGAACTGGAAATTCCCGATGGTGATCGAGGACGAGGATGACGATTGCAACGAGGTTAAGCATGATATCATCGTGGCCGAGAACAAAAGGGGTGAACAGATGGTGGCGGACATCCTCGGATGTACCGGTCTGTTCGAGAAGTTCACTAAGAAGTTCAAGGGTGACGAAAGCGTGTTCGATAGTGAAGTAATCAAACTCATCAAGACCCAGCTTCCAAACCAGTTCTGGCGGTTCAAGGTGAAGAATGTCGAGAACAAGAAAGACCCGGACAATCCTTATATTAACATCGTTGGGTTCGGCAAGGTGAGTGATAGTATTGCCAGTTTGGATGCGGCACTGTTCCCGGATAAGAAGGGTAAGGTTCATGCAGCAGCGGGTAAGGCGGCAGGCAAGGCAGCGGAGAAGCCGGAAGTGGATGAGGCCGACCCGTTCGCGTAGGGATAATCAATGGCTATGGGCTTGCATCTTAGGATGTGCGGCGACTTTGCGAAAGTAGGAATAGGTCATGCCAAATCTACCTTGCCCATATTTATTAACACTGTCCCACTTAATAGCAGCGAAGCAGCTTGAGGGGTGGCTATAAAAGCAGGGATAATTGCACCCGAACCTGCGCTATTAGGTGGGAATTAACCAGTAAAAATTGAAAGGGGATAAAGGATGAATCAAGAACAGCGTAAATATGCAATGGGAAGGATTGCGCTTTCTGCACAGGCAAAGGAGAAAGAAATCAAGGAAAAATTTACCAAGAAAAGATTACTTGATGACGAGATGGTTCAGTTAGTACGGGAAGGCAAGGTTAAATTACTCGCCAAGGCCGAAGCTTACACCGACCTTCGTTATGCCTTTGACTTCTCAAAATACGAAACCAAAGGGGGGATTGATGAAACAAAGGCCAACCCTATTTTGTTAGCAATATCCAATGCGAGGCAATCCGCACAAGATAATATCATGCTTGCAGATGATGCGGCGGCATTAAAGGCAATCAAAGATTTCGATCTGGCAATGAGCAAAATATAACACTTAACACAGAAAGGGGAATGAAATGGAAAATAACGAGCTTATGGAACTGACCAGACATCTTATCGACTTGAAGTTGGAAAAGAAGGAATTTAATAAGAACCAGAACGAAAATATTAAGGAAACCGAGGCCGCAATCAAGAAACTGGTCAAGGAAAAGGGGGAATAGCCAATGTTCTCGGTAAACCAAAAAAGGTCAATATCGGATGCGGTCCAAAAGATACTTCGTGATACCAATCATCCTGAATTGCCAAGTGGTGAGATTAGCTTCTTGCTTCATGTGGATGGTGCAGAATCGTGGTCATGGGCGGATATACGCAACAATGGGGCAGTGAGTAATCCCGGCGTGAACCCTTGGAATGAAATGCAGGATAAAAAGGAAAAGGGGGAATGATGGGGTTAAAAACAGTAGGCACTCTAACGTGGGATGCTTGTCAATCCTGTAGGCATGGGGTAGATGGTAATTGTGATCCACTGTTCAACCCTGAGTTTCATTGTAACAGGAACAATAATACCGTTAGGTGTGCTGATTATTTATCCAATGAAGAAAGCGAGGAATAGCCAATGGCCGTAAGAGACTTAGCATTATCCCGTGGGGCAAGTACCTTAATCTTCGACCCCTTATTAATCCAGGAACACCCTAATGACAATACCAGGGACATGTCCTCGGAATCCACCATCACTCATATCCGCGAAATGGCGAATAGTATCAAAGACAATGGCAATGAATCATTCCCGCCTATTACCATCTACCAAGAAGGCGAGAACATCTACGTCATGGCTGGTTGGTGTAGGCGACGCGCTCATATCCTTGCTATGGAAGAGGGCGCACCAGTAAAGGGGATATTATGCCTCACCGTTACCAAGAAGAAACCGGAGGATTTAGCTCTATCCATCCTATCATCCAACGACGGCCTCCCCCTCACCGCTATCGAGAAATCCAAGGCGGTTAAGCGGCTCCAATCATTCATGTGGACGGCTCAAGAGATAGCCAAGCGTACTGGGTGGTCACTTAGTACCGTGAATAACCTGATCGCCTTGCATGATGCTCCTGAGTCGATAATTGACATGGTTAAGGATGGGAGCGTGAGTGCGACTTTGGCGATTAAGACTATCAATAACAGTGATGATGCCGAAGGTGTGTTGAAGGATGCCGTTGATAAGGCTAAAAAATCTGGGAAGTCGAAGGCTACTCAAAAGGATGTGGATAAGAAACCGGCCAAGTTCGACTGGAATGCTAAATACGGGTTACAGTGCTATCAATTATTATCCAAGATTTACGAGCTGCCGGTGACTAAGCGGAAAGAACATCTGGATAACCTGATCGCGGAGGCGGGGCAATTATGCGAGCAAATTGAAGATAGAATGGGGGGGTAAAAATGGGCGAGATCACAAAAGAAACAATGGAACAATACGAAGCTATTCGTCAAAGTGGAGTAATAAATATGTTTAACTATTCTGGTGTTATAAGTATAGCTAAGCGTATTAAAGCTAAGTCTTTATCATCTTTATCGTTAGATGATTACAAAGAATTGTTAATGAATTTCGGCAAATTAATGAAACAGTTCGATATTAAGCAAGATAAGAAAGGATAGCTATGGAAACTTTACGAATATCAGCGAAGAACCTCGGATACACCGCATTAGCCGACTTCTGCCCACGGTGTTTTTGGATTAAACTTCGCACCTCACACCGACTCCCGTGGCAGACGTTCCCCGGCATCTTCAGCTCAATAGATTCCTTTACCAAGCACTGCATCCATTACATGATTGACAATGGGCCAACGCCCCCGTGGATGATGGAAATCGGCAACGTGGCAAAATGGAATCCAGTGCCGCATTACAGCAAGAACACGTTTTTTGACCCAAAGTCTAATATCACCTTGTCTGGCGCGCCGGATGATTTATTGATATTAGCCGATGGTACGTTGGTAATCCCGGACTATAAGACACAGCGATGGACGGACAATCAAGATAAGCTATTTAGCCTCTATGCCGTCCAATCGAATGTCTACAATATCCTCATGACGCAGGACACCAAGGTTGATGCCAAACTATTCCTTGTCTACATGGAACCGGACACCGCAGCGGCTTCGGCTTGTAATAATATCATCACAAATGGGTTTTCAATGTGTTTTAATGCTAAGGTAGTGCCGGTAGAAGTGGATAAGGGGATGGTGAGGAGAAGTTTAACTCTTACAAGAGAAATTGCAGAAATGTTGAAGCCGCCGGATAGCCGAAGTGGGTGTAAGGACTGCGATAATCTGGACAAGATAATGGAGTTATTGAAATGAATGAACAAGAATGGTTCGATGTTACTGCAAATGGAGAAATGCAAAGAACACTATACAATCTTCGCACAGGGCAAGTGAATAAAATTGATTTTACTAAAGAAGAAATTGAAAGAGAAATTGATCAATTAACCAGAAAAAAGAAAGGGGAATGATATGAAAATTATAGAGTTAATCGCGTCCAATATCCTACGTATCAATGCAATTCACTTGGTTCCAAAGGGAGATGTAAACGAGGTAAAGGGCCTTAATGGTGCGGGCAAGTCGAGCCTGTTGGATATCATCGTAATGGGTTTCAAAGGTAAGAAAGGTGCACCGTTAGAACCTGTCCTTCGAGGTAAGAAAAAAGGAGAAATCAAACTCACCATTGACGGCGATGAAGAATCAGGCATACCAAAATTTACAATAGTTTCTAAAATCACCAACGATAAAATAGAAACTGTAATTGAACCCGTATCTTTACTCAAAGGTGAAACGCCACGATCCTTCCTTGATAAACTTATCGGTCATATCAGTTTCGACCCGTTGGAGTTTATGAACAAGGCCGAAAAGGATCAGCGAAATACATTGGCCGCGCTGGTTGGTGTTGATATTAATAAATACGACCAGGATGAAAAGTTGGCATTCGATGAACGTACTGAACAAGGCAGATTATTAAAGGCTGCAAAGATAAAAGTCGATGCGCTGACTTGCTATCCCGATATTAAGCAAACCGAGGAAACCAATTTCGCTGAATTGTCTGGTAAACTCCAAGTGGCAATGAAGCATAACCAGTCAATCACAGACCGTGCCACTTCCAATGAGAGAGTTAAGGCTACCGGGTTGAAGATCAAGGAAGAAATCGAATCACTGAAATTAAGGTTGGCTGAATTGGAAGAGAGCTTTACGGCTACCGTCAAGAATTACAAAGATGAAAAGGCTGAGATCGCATTGCTGGTTCCTATTGACATTGAGGATATTGGCCTTGACATTCACAGTATTGAAGAAACCAACAAGAAGATTCGCGCTAATATCCTTCATGCTACCGAGTCAAAAACCCTCAAAGTAGTTCAGTCTGCCTATGACAAGTTGGATACTAAGGTAGAGTCTATCCGTGAACAGCGGCAAGAGGCTATCCAGTCAGCTAATTTACCTATTCCCAACCTATCCTTTGGTGATGATGGGTTGCTGTATAATTCCATCCCACTTAAACAATGCTCCGATGGCGAGAAGTTGATGGTATCAATGGCTATATCTATGGCATTGAATCCTACACTGAGAGTGTTACGCATTAAGGATGGTTCTCTTTTAGATTCCAACAACTTAGCGATACTTAGCAAGATGGTAAAGGACAAGGGGTATCAACTCTTTCTCGAAAAAGTGCAAAGTAAAGATGAATACAACAAGTCTGGTAAGGCGGGAATCTACATTACTGAGGGCATGGCCGAGGGAGATGGTGTGGTTGAAACATGCGATGAGCCTACCCCTGAGCCTACCAAGCCAGCATCCAAGGGTAAATCAGCACCGGCAGCACCTAACCCTGTAACCGAACCGGATTGGTAAAGGAGGAAGTAGCAATGATAGAGTTTGTAGGATTCCCTAAAATAAGTAGATTAAGTCGCGATGTGATTGTGACCGAGAAAATTGATGGCACTAATGGAACCATCTATATTGGTGAAGATGGCCTTGAATTTCTTGTTGGCAGTCGTACCCGCTGGATAACCCCTGATTGCGACAACCATGGATTTGCACGGTGGGCTTATGACAACCATGATGACTTGCTGAAACTCGGTCCCGGTTGGCATCGTGGCGAATGGTGGGGAAGCGGTATCCAACGAGGTTATGGATTACCGAAAGGTGAGAAGCACTTTAGCCTGTTCAATACAATCCGATGGTGCCGATACGGTCATCTTCCCCAACGGATTGAAACGCAAGACCCACAAATTGAAAAGTATCAGGATGTTCTGCCATGCTGCTGTGATTTGGTGCCGGTACTTTATAAAGGGCCATTTGACACTGCATTGATAGATAGAGAATTAAGCCTTTTGCTTACAACTGGAAGCAAGGCATCACCGGGGTTTGCGAACCCAGAAGGAATTGTTGTATTCCATATTG
>Ga0172381_10008020_pt1 | contig 10383 bp, 8 predicted proteins | sample Leawel6488metaG_FD_119754 | JGI IMG/M metagenome (GOLD analysis project Ga0172381, IMG submission 119754) | Leachate microbial communities from a municipal landfill in Southern Ontario, Canada - Leachate well 64-88 metaG | ecosystem: Engineered > Solid waste > Landfill > Unclassified | place... | reverse complement strand
GGTGTAAGAATTCTTAACGTAGCTCGTGGAGGAGTAATTGATGAACAAGCATTACTTTCTGCAATAAAAAGTGGAAAAGTTGCTGCGGCAGGACTTGATGTTTACAACGAAGAACCACCAATGTTACGAGAACTTGTTGAAAACGATCATGTTATTACAACACCACACCTTGGAGCAAGCACAAACGAAGCCCAAGTAAATGTTGCAATAGAAATCGCAGAACAAGTAATTTTAGCACTAAAAGAAAACAAAATAAAAAATTGTGTTAATGGTGTGCAAGAACTTAAAAATTAGGTTTTTGCTTTTTTACCCATTAAACAATTAGTTTTATTAATTTCAAAAACAACAATTAATCATGTGTCCTAGAACATTACTTTCAGGTAAAGGAACTGCCTTAGTTTCTCGTGCACTTGAAAGAGAAGGAATAAGATTTGATCAAAAAAGAACAAATATTTCTGAAGTTCATGATTCAAGTTTGTTTTTATTTAAACGAATTCTTGATCCTGCTGATCCTAGAGTAAAACTTGCAATAAAACACGCTGAACTTAAAAAAAAATATAATTTTAAACCAATAAATTTAGAAAATGGTTTGCGTGCAGTTTATGCTTCACGGCGAAAAGGTTATCGTGGAAGATGGACTGATTCTCCATTATCTGTACAACAATTAACTCAGCTGAGTCGAGCATTAACAAATGTAAGATTATCTAATAAATTAATCAAAGGAAGAAAACCTCTTGAAATAAAAGGGGATTATTCATTAAATTTTGAAATAACTAATTCAATAATGGTTGGAAAAGACAAACGTGGAGTTACTGGTTGTCCTGAAGCAATGTGTCAATTGCATTTAAGAAAAAGTGGACAATACTTGGGGCGAATTGGTTTTAATTTTCATGTTGAAAAAGGAGATATTGTAATTTCAGTAGCAAATGTGCAAGGTGCTGAAGGAAGAAAAACAGAACTTGATGAATTTAAAGAACATTTTAGAGAAAACTTTGGAGAATTTTTGATTAAACGACTAATGGGGACATTAGGTCCAAAATTTATTTATCGTGGAATAAGACCTAATGGAAATAATAAAACATTATATACTATGTCATTTAGAAAATCCGGAATTACTACTTTTAAAAAATAATTAAATAATTTAAATATTAGCCAAATATTGTAATTTATCCTATTAAAAGTAAACAAAATTATCATTTATGATAATTATGAAGTCCAATAATAGGATGTTTAAAAATTAATTAATAATTGTATAATTATTGATTTAAAACACATTATTTTTTTGTTTGGCATACAACCTAAGCAATACTTATAAACAAAACCAAGGTTTCCTTATTTATGCAAATATATTTTCCTTATGAAAAAGTGCGTGAAGAACAAAAAAAGCTAATAAATGACATTACAACAACAATAATTGATGGAAAAGTACTTTTAGCACACGCTCCTACAGGTCTAGGAAAAACCGTTTCTTCGCTTGCACCAGCAATTTCTTGTGCAATAGAACAAAAAAAGAAAATATTTTTTTTAACACCAAAAATATCTCAACATGAAATAGTACTTGAAACAGTAAAACTAATGAACCAAAAATTTAATCTAAATATTAAATCAGTTGATCTTGTTGGAAGAAAATCAATGTGTATTGACCCATTTCTTTCAAACGTAAAATTTGGGTTTTATGATGCATGTAGTAAAAAAAAGAAAGATGGAAAATGCAAATACTATAATAATGTAAAAGGAAAAACACCAAAACAAAGAGCAATTGCACACCAAAGAAAAGCGGTACTTTTAAAAAAATTTAATTCTTCACATCTTGAAACAAAAGAAGATTGTTTTATGAAAGAAATTTGTCCTTATGAATTAACTCTTGAAAGATGCAAAAATGCTGACGTTATAATTGCTGATTACTCGCATATTTTTGATGAAGGAATAAGAGAAACAATTCTTTCACAAGCAAACATAAAAATTGAAGATGTAATTATTATTGTTGATGAAGCACATAATTTAGCAGAAAGAATCCGTGACATGTACACTATTTCACTAGGTGCTGATCTTGTAGGGCAGGCACAAAAAGAAGCAAGGAGTCTTGGTGATTTTGATGTAGAATTTGTACTTAAAGATCTTGAAAAAGAATTACTTGCACTTGCAAAAAACCTTTCGTTTGAAAAAAGAGAAGATAGTGTTGATGAAATAGAACTTGATTTGTTAAAAAAAATAATTAAACCAAAAATGGAAGCTCTTGCTGATGCAGGAACAACATTCATGACAAAAAGAAAAGTAGAAAATTGTAGCATAATGAGAGTTCTTGAATTTTTAGAAATAGTATTAATGAAAAAAAAGAGTGTGCTTAATATAATTGAGCGAAAACAATCACTTTCTTTAACAATAACTCCGCTTGATGTTTCATTTTTTTCAAAACAAGTATTTGACTTATCTTATTCTGCAATACTTATGTCTGGAACTTTACTTCCACTTCAAATGTATGTTCATGTTTTAGGGATTGATGAAAAAAAAGCAAATCTTTACGAGTACGCATCCCCTTTTCCAAAAGAAAACAGATTAAATTTATTTGTTAACAAAACTTCAACAAAATACACATCAAGAAATGATGGGATGTATAATGAAATTGCAGGAATTGTTAATGGAGTAATTCCAAAAATTCCTGGAAACTCAATTGTATTTTTTCCTTCTTTTGAAATCCTTGAAACAATTGCTCCTCTAATTAATACTTCAAGAAAAGTTCTAAAACAAGAAAGAGAATCATCAACTCAAGAAAAATCAAATCTTATACATAATTTTAGAGCTCTTGGAACTGGTTTTGGAGGAGTACTACTCGCTGTTAGTGGTGGTTCAATTGCAGAAGGAATCGATTTTCCAGGCGACCACTTATATGGAGCAATAGTTGTAGGAATCCCTTTTGCAAAAGTTTCTCTTCAAAGTCAATCATTAATAAATTTTTATCAAAACCAATTCTCAAAAGGATGGGAATATGCGTATAATGCTCCTGCAATTAGTAAATCAATTCAAGCAGCAGGAAGAGTTATTAGAACAGAAACAGATAGAGGAGTTTGTATATTTTTAGACCAAAGATTTTGTGAAAAACGATTCGAACAATTCTTTCCAAAAGACTTTGAACGAGAAATCGTAACTGACCCAAAAGAAAAAGTTGAAGCGTTTTTTAGATAATTACTTAAAAACTTCATGGTTTTATAATTAATATATGCCTACTATTGTTCATCCAGTTAAGCACAGTAACTTAAGAATAAAATTAAGACAAGCTCGTTGTTGGACACGAATTAAACTTGGTGCAACAAAATTTGGAAGATATAAAACTGCGTCTGATAATAATTATTACAAATATTCAAGAGGTATTTTTGATAATTTTAAAAATATTCATCTTGGGGTGGCTAGAGGTGTTGAATTTGTTGTTTCAAAAAAAGTTTCAACTGGTGAATCAGGAGTTGCATTTACTTTAAATGATCAAATTGAAATTAAGGGTAGAAAAACACCATTACTTGAGCTTGAGAAAATTTGTGTGGGATTTACAAAAGATTCATTAATTATTGAATCAATGCAAGGTGTAAACGGAAGAAAAACAAATGCTAGGGATTATAGGAAAAAATTTGGTTTTAGCTTAACAACATTAATTTCGGTAATTGAAGGGCAAGCAAAGAGCCATGGCTTTTCAAAAATAAAAATTAGAATTCCTGAATCACTTTATTCTTATTGGTATCCTGCTGCTAGAACTCCTGAAGAAATTCCACAAATTCGAGAAAGAATAACAAAATTATATGAAAAAGTTGCACAAACGCTTGGGTATGAACGAAGAGGAAATTTTTTTGTAAAATCTATACTCAACAAAGCCAATAAAAATTGAAAAACAGATTAAATAATTAAATTTTTTTAGAATTAATAAAACTTAGTTTATTTGTGTTTTAAATTTTAATCGTGTTGGATTCGACACGGTTAGTAGTTATTTTTGTTGGTTTAATGTTTCAACAATGAAAAATGTTTTTGAGAAAGAATATTTTCCATGTGCTTTTTGAGTCTCAAGTTCTTCTAAAATTTCTTTGTTTGTAAAAGTAAAACCAAGATCTGTTTTAATTTCGTGTTTAATTGCTTCAAGTTCTTTTGAAGTTAACACTTTTTCAGGGAAATATTCTACAAGTTTTAAGCAAAATTGTTCAATTTTAGGAATTTCTACAATTTCTTCTTGTTTTGGAGGAGTTTTCCATCTACTAAAACCAAACTCTTCAGGGTATGCAAAAGACTTTATTTCAGCACTTGCAACAAATAAATCTTTTCCAATTGTTAAAACGAATTTTTCTCCTTCTTCGTTTTTAGCAACACGTTCAAGTTCAAGTTGATCTAAAAATATTGACTGAAGAGCAAAGAAAGACTTTGACAATTCAAACATTGCGTCAAGTGCTTCACCTTTTTTTTCGCTTTTAAAAAATGGAATTAATCTTTTTATTTTAGTTAATTCTTTTTTTGTTTTAATTGATTGTTTTCTAAAAGAAGCATATTCTGTCTTTAATGATTTAATAAGCATTTTTTGTTCAGCTAAATCAAGCTTTGTTTTATTTTCTAAATAATAATTTTCAATCTCTTCACCATACTTTATTTTAGTAATAATATTTGAACGAATTGCTGTTTCAACAAGCAAACGTACTCTTTCATAACCGCTTTCTTTAACCATTATTTCTTGTAACTTATTTACTTTAGAAATATTGCGAAGCAAGTTTTTTGCAACAAAAGAAGCCATGTCTTTTCTTTCAACAATCTTTTGTTCAAGTAAAGAAAAATCATCTTCATCATTACAATATTTTTTCCAATGTTTAAAACTTTTAGGATAAACTCTTCTAAATAAACGTAAAACTGAATCCAGTTTGTGAGGAATTTTTAATTTTAAAATATCTTCATTTCGTTCATATGCTGAACCTTGACTTAAAAGATCAGCTAAACTTCCTCTTTCTTCTTTTAGTGTTTTTCTATCAACAAAATACAAGTTTTTATGTTCGTCAGCAATTTTTAAAATAGCTTTTAAATAATTTGGAGAAATTTTTGGGTCAGATAAAAGTTTTGAAATAAGTTCAGAAGGCACGTAGTAATAGATTACTGCCTTTTCATGGTCTTTGTATTTTCTTAAAAGTCTTCCTACTTTTTGAACAAATGCTGTTGGATTATGGATTGGGCTTGCAAGAATTCCGTGGGAAGCATATGGAAAATCGATTCCTTCTCCGAGAGTACTAACTGAAATTAATACATTAAATTTTCTTTCTTCAAATTGTTTTGAAATATTTTCAAAATGATTATTATAATTATATTCTAAAACTTGTGAATGGTATGAGTGGGATATTGGTCCAAATTCATTAATTAACATGTCATTTAGCAAATCAGCTTTTTTTATTCTATTTACAAAAACAAGGGATTGGTTTGCATTTTTTTCACCAACTTTAAATTTTTGTTTTAATATTTTTTGTATTCCTAAATAATCAACATTTTTTGAAGTGAAAAAATCTCCTTCTTCAACTTGAGGTCTTTTTGGTGAATCTTCATTTTCTTCAGTATTTTCAACTACATCGTCTTGCATGAAAGAATCATATGCTGAATTCATTACTTCATCGCTTAAATCATTTTCGTTTTCAAGTATTTTTTCAAACAATTGTTTGTTAACTGAATAAAGAATCAGTTTGAATTCAGGTTCTAGGATAATTTTGTCATGAAGTGCTTGTTCAAAAGAATAAGTATAAACAATTCCTCCTAAATTAAAAGTAGAAGTTTTATTTCTTTTTTTTGGAGTTGCTGATAAACCAAGTTTGTATTTTATTTGATCGTCTGGAAAATCAAATCCTTCTGTGGTATTATGCATTTCGTCTACAATCAAAAACCAGTCATGTTCTCTCCAAGTTTTTTCTAAAAAGAATTGTTTTATTTGATTAAATGTTGAAATAAAAACTTTGTTTTTATCAAATTTATGTTGTACTTTTTTAAAAGCTTGAACTTCATTTTTTGAAGAAATTTCGTAAATTTCATTTTCTTTTATAGTAGTATTTTGGGTTATTTGATCTTTCCATTGTTTAATTAAAGTTAAACGCGGGCACACGATTAAAACACGTAAATTTGGGTTTTTATCGATTTTTGAACAAAAACTACTTATTGCTAAAAAAGTTTTTCCTGATCCAGGAACAGCTTGAATAATTCCTCGATTATATTCATCCCAGTGGGATATTGCTTCTGTTTGCCACTTTCGAAGTTTTGGGCCTAAATAGGATTGAACCATTAATTAATTCTCCATACAAACATATAAATTACTTTGCTTTAGAAAAGTCAAAATTTTTTTGTTCGATTTTAATTAATGGCTTGTTAAATAATAAATGTAATAATTGTTCTTCGCTTGGGTTTTCACCAATCTTAAATTGTATTCCATTTCTACCTGCAATAATTCTCAAAAATTTTATTCTATCTACTTTTGGTAAAACTGCATTAATATGGGTTTCATATTTTTTGTAGAGTGCTTTTGGATCTTTACTTTGATTTAATAATAAGTGAATTTCAACTAATGCTTCTTTATGGGCTATTTCTTGTGAAGTCCAATTTTTACCGGTCATTTTTTTTCCAAGAACGATCTTTGGTTTTTGTTTTTTCATAGTAATTTAATGTATTTTGAAATATTAAATATTACTTATTTTGTCGAAATTTAAGTTAAAAGGAGGCTTTATAAGCTCTCTTAAATGGAAATACTTTGTGTAAGTAATTGCACATTAACTAAAATAGAGGAATATAAATGGACGAAAAAGACAAATTTGGAAGAGAACTACATAAGGTTCAATGTTCGGATTGTGGAAAAGAAACAGAAGTACCTTTTGCACCAGACGGAGAAAGACCAGTTTATTGTAGAGACTGTTTCCAAAATCACAAAAAACCAAGAAGAGACTAATTAAATTGGTTTTTTTGAAAATAAAGTTGATATTCAACTTTCTAATTCTTAATTTTTTTTTATTTTTAATTTTTTTCTTAAGAAAAGAGTCGATTTGTATATTTTAGAAACAATTGTGATTAAACTAATATTTTAAATTAATTACATTAAGTTTGATTATCTTGAAAAAGAATTTGGGTTTCCAGAAGTAATTGTGATACTTTCGCCGGTTATTTTTTCTCCAAGGGGAGATATTAAAAAAATTATTTGATGAACTATGTCTCGATATTTTAATTGTTTTTTAAGAGCTGTTCTTCCTACATAATGATTAATTACCATTTCACGAATTTCTTCATTAAGTTTTTCTCCACCAAGTCGAGAGTCATCTTTTTTTACAAGTCCTTTATCAATCGCTTTTTCTTCGAAATATTTTTGATTCCAAATTTTAGAATGAATTCCTAAACTTTCATTTCCAAACAAGTCTCCTAAAAGCAAAGCATTAACATTAATTCCGCGTTCACCAAGATCCATTGCCCACGAACGTACCATTGCACATTGTGCTTCTTTTGCAACACTATAAAGTGAAGAATGTTTTGATACTCCTCGAGCAGAATTTGAAGAAATATTGATTATGCTTCCATTGTCATTCATATTTTTTGAAGCAAGAGATGCATTGAGGTAATATCCATTTATGTTTACATCATTGCTTAGTTTAATTGTTTCATAATCTAGTTTGTCAATTCCGCCAAGTTTAGCAATTCCTGCAACATTAATAAGAGCGTCAATTTTACCAAATTTTTTTACTAATTCTTCATATTTTTTTGAAAGGGTTTTTTCATCAGTAACTGAAGCATGCATTACAAAACCTTCGCCACCAGCTTGGGAGATAGCATTTGCAGTTTCATTTAATGTTTCTTCATCAATATCTATTAAACCAAGTTTTACACCACTATATGGTAAGCCCAAACAAATTGCTTTTCCAAGACCTGACCCTGCACCGGTAACAACGATAACTTTGTTTTTTAGAATATTTTCTACTACTGGGTTTAATTTTAGGATATTTTCCATCATTAAATTAAGTCAGAAAGCTTTTTTAATAACCATTTTTTTTAAACAATTTGATTTTTTTTAGTAAATTAATTATTCATTTGTAACTTTAATTAACTCCAAATTAACACTATTTTTGTTAATACGTAGTATTATTAACCCCCGATAGCACAATTATTTCATGAAATTCGACGAATTAAAATTAAAACCTAAATTACTTGAAGGTATCAAGAACATGCATTATAAAGAGGCTACAGGGATACAAGAAAAATGCATTCCTCTAATTCTTGATGGAAAAGATGTTATAGGACAATCATTAACTGGGTCTGGAAAAACAGCTGCTTTTGCAATACCAATACTAAATAAAATTAATATTGGAATACCTGTACAAGCAATAGTTTTAACTCCGACAAGAGAACTTGCACAACAAGTAAAAGAACAATTTGAAAGTTTAGGAACATATTTAGGAATAAAAACAACTGCCATATATGGTGGAGTTGGATTTGACGGACAAATTAGTGGAATTAGAAAAAGTGAAGTAATTGTTGGAACACCTGGAAGATTACTTGATCACCTTGGAAGACGAACTTTAAGTTTGAAAAATATTGAATTTATTATCCTTGATGAAGCAGACAGAATGTTTGACATGGGATTTGAAAAAGACGTTAAAAAAATATTGGCTTTTATAAAAGGAAAAAAACAAACAGTTCTTTTTAGTGCAACAATGCCTTCAGCAGCAAAAGACATTGCACAACATTATTTAGAAAATCCAGTTCATATAAAAGAACAAGTTCATGTTGATGAATCACTATTAAAACACTCATATTATGTTGTTGATGGAGAAAAAAAATTCTCTTTACTTGTTCACTTATTAAACAAAGCTAACGGAAGTGCAATCGTTTTTTGTAGAACAAAAAGAGGAGTTGACCGATTAAATAAAAGTCTTAAAAAACAAAAAATTTCTTCAATGGCAGTACATGGAGACATTACTCAAAACAAAAGACAATTTGCAGTACAACAATTCAAAGAAGGAAAAATTGATGTTTTAGTTGCAACAGACGTTGCGGCACGAGGAATAGATATTAGCGGAGTTTCACATGTTTACAATTTTGATGTTCCAAAAGAAGAAGAAGATTATACACACAGAGTTGGACGAACAGCAAGAGCTGGAAAAAAAGGTGAAGCTGTAACAATTGTTGCAAGATATGATGCAAGAGATTTTGATAGAATTTTAAAAGTAAAAAAAATTGACAAAGAAGAATTACCTGAATTTGAAACTTTAATGATGACAAAAAAAGAAGATGGTTCTGATTATGAAGAAAATAATGGAAGACGAGGATTTGGTTCAAGAGGACGAGGTAGCTTTGGAGACCGTGATGGTTCTCGTGGAAGAAGTGGTGGAAGAAGTTTTGGTAGAAGTTCTAGTGGAAGAAAATTCTCTGATGATGGTGAAGATAAACCACAAAGAAGAAGTTTTGGAAGAAGTAGTTCTGATGTAAGAAGTAATTATTCAAGAGATGGAGATAGTAGACCTGCGCGAAGACCAAGTTATGGTGCAAGAAGCGATGATAAACCACGAGGAAAAAGTAATTATTCTCGAGATGGAGATAGTAGTCCACGAGAAAGACCAAGTTATGGGGCAAGAAGTTCTGATGGTGATGATAGGCCTGCAAGAAGACCAAGTTTTGGAAGAAGTAGTTCTGGTGGAAGAAGTAGTTATTCTCGAGATGGTGATAGTAGACCTGCGCGAAGACCAAGTTATGGTGGAAGAAGCGATGATAAACCACGAGGAAAAAGTGATTTTAAAGAAAGAAGTAGCACTTCAAAATCTTCTGATCAACCCGTATCTAGTTCTGACTCAATAAGAACTCGTTATAATAGAGATAGTGCATCAAATGATAGTAAACCATTTGCTAGAAGTGGGGCTGATGGGCGAAGTAAACCATTTGCGCGAAAAAGTAGCAGACCAAGCGAAGGCACAAAATCATTTGGTGATAAATTAAAACCAAGACGAAGAAGTACTGAAAGTGCAACAAGAGGATTTACTAATAGTGGAAAACAAAATAATACCTCTCCAAAAACATTTTCTTCAAGAAAAAAATCAAAGCCCCGAACAAAATAAATTTTAATTAAACTTTAATTTATTCTCAACATATTAATATTTAAATACTTGAATTTACATATTTTATTATGGTTCATAAAATTAGTATGCCTCATTTAATACTTAAACCAAAACAACCAATTACTCATGGGACTTTGCTTTCAAAAAATCATAGGGTTACAGAAGGAACAATTAAACAAATTAATTCTCATATTTCTGAACATTCAATTAATCTTCGGCCATCTGATAAGGCATTATTAACTAAATTAAATCAAGCATTACTTGATCGAGATGTTACATCTGAGACTACTAATGCTGC
>Ga0172381_10008018_pt1 | contig 10386 bp, 15 predicted proteins | sample Leawel6488metaG_FD_119754 | JGI IMG/M metagenome (GOLD analysis project Ga0172381, IMG submission 119754) | Leachate microbial communities from a municipal landfill in Southern Ontario, Canada - Leachate well 64-88 metaG | ecosystem: Engineered > Solid waste > Landfill > Unclassified | place... | reverse complement strand
CCTAAAATTTAGTGCAACGTTCCGAAGGAAAATTTTAGAGTTTGAGAGTCCGAGCTTATTATCAATTTTCTGCGAAGCAGACAATATTTTAGGGGTGCCCGCTTCAGTGTTTTTAAATAGTAACTCAAGGGTAGTAAATTAACCGAAAGGTTTATAAAGATTAAACTAAATTTATACTCTATGAAAGAATACAGAGTTGAAGATGGCAATGTAGATATTAAACAGCTAGAATCTGATTTAATGAAATTAGATAGTTACAGAAGTGCACATGAAGGACTTGTTCTTCCTTGCCATGATATTTTTGTTCAGTATGATGGAGGAATTCTTTTAGTAAAGAGACTAAATTTTCCAGCTAAAGATATACTCTGGCCTTTAGGGGGAAGAATCAAAAGAGGAATCGATACTGAAGATTCTTTAAGGGAAAAAGTATGGGAAGAATCAAAATTAGAATTAAATGATTTGACTGAATTAGGTTATGCGAGAACATATTTTAAAACAGATCCATTTGGACATGGGAAAGGAACCGATACAATAAATTTTGTATATTTCGGCAGAGGAAGAGGTTCAGTAGGACTTGATAATTTACATGAAAAACCGACGATAATTTTGCCAAAAGATTATCAATCATGCAGAGATAATTTGCATCCGTATGTGAAAGATTTTATGGATTTGGCTGTCCCATTAATCAGATAATAATCCTTCTTGACGTAGTCAAGACTATTTGTTGCAGAGCAACTGCGGGCACCCTTTTTTTTGCTCGGGCTCTCAAATTGAAACTAACATAAGATTATACGAAATAAATATCGTAAAACTTATATATTTGGAACATTATACGAACTTTTTTCATGTGAGTTCTATTCTAATAGTAAATAATATATAAAAAGCAAACTTAATTTTAATTTGATATTTTTGAAAGAAAATAAAAATCTTTTGCAGAATTAAATTAAAAATTTATTTTTTTATTGGACATTGTTTTCCTCGAATACATGCACAATAAGAATGAACATTTGCACATATTCCTCCGAATATAAAAAGTAATCCTCCAAAAAGAGGTTTTGTCATTATTCCTATAAAAGTTGGTTCGCTTACAGGAGCAAGGTAAATACCCCAAGTAAAAAGATAGCACCCAAAGATTATAGAAAGATGTCCGAATAATGCTAATTTTTTATTTATCATTTTATTATTAGTTTTTAATTCTATTTAAGACTTTCTTTTTATAAAATTTTTAATAGAGAGAAATAGTTCAAATAATTTTGAAGATTTATTATAAACTTAAATTTTATAAACATCTTTTTATTTAATTTACAATGGGTGCAATAAGAGGGATATTATTAGTTTTTGTAAGTGTTTTTCTTTTTTTATCTCTTTTAATTGGAAATCTTTTTTTAACTTTAAATTTATCTTTGGATTATGATAATGTTAAAGTAGAATTTGGGAAGATTATAGAAGATGTTTTTGAAGAAAATAATCTTAATGAGATTATAGAAAAAGATATTAGGATAATGGAAGTGTATTGTCAATTAAATTCAGAATATAGTTTTAAAGATGATGTTTCTGGTTATAATTTTATTATTCCCTGTGATATTGTTGATGAGGGTCCAATTGGAATTAAAAATTATATGTTAAATGATTTTGTAGAAAAAACTTATTATAAAGATTATGATTGTAATTTTTTGGATTGTCTGAAAAAAACAGGTTCTCCTTTTTTTCTTATTTCTAAACAAGCAAAAAATTACTGGGAAAATAAATTTTATTTTACACTTCTTATCTCTCTCGGGTTAATTGCGTTTTCATTTTTTTTAGTAGATAAAAAATCTAATTTATTTATTATGTCTGGAGGCCTATTAATTGTTGCGGGATTATTTTTTATAAAACTTGATTGGGTTTTGTCTTTTTTTTCAGAGAAATATTTTTTAGAATTATTAGGAATCTTTTTTAGCGACTCTTATACGGTTTTTGTAATATCTCTTGTGATTGGAATTATTTTAATTGGAATTGGATTTTTATTAAAATTATTTAAAATAGGCTTTAAAGTATCAGAAATCTTTTCTAAACTTTTTAAGAAAAAAGAAATCTTCAAGGTAAAAGATGAAATTAAAAAAGAAGAACCTAAAAAAGAACCAGAAGTGAAGAGAAAGTTTTGGGACAAATTGAAAATTTTAAATATTTTTAAGAAAGAAGATAAAGATAAAAAATCCAAATAATTTTTATACTGATTGTTTTTATTTGAATTATGAAACAAGGAAAAAAATGTATTGTTATGTTTTCTGGAGGGCTTGACTCTAGATTAATTATAAAGATAATGCAGAAACAAGGTTTTGAAATTTTTGCGTTGTTTTTTAAAGTTCCTTTTGGAGCTTGTTCTAATGAAAAAGAAGTTATCGGGTTTTCAGAGATTCAAAAAGTGAATCTTAAAATTTTTGATTGCACAAGAGGAAAACTTTTGCAAGAATATCTTGAGGTTATAAAAAAAGCAGAGCATGGAACAGGAGCAGGAATGAATCCGTGTATTGATTGTAGAATTTTTATGTTAAAAAAGGCAAAAGAATTTGCAGATGAAAAAGGTATTAATTTAATTGTGACAGGAGAAGTTTTAGATGAAAGGCCGATGTCTCAGAAAAAAAGAACTATGGATTTGGTTGAAGAAGAATCTAATTTAAAGGGAAGATTGTTGCGTCCTTTGTCAGCGAAGCTTTTGTCTGAAACAGAAGCAGAGAAAAAAGGATTTGTTAATAGAAGCGAGTTATATGATATTCATGGAAGAAGAAGAGAAATGCAAATTAAACTTGCTCGGAAATTTAAAATAAAATATCCTTCTCCTGCAGGAGGTTGTTTGCTTTGTGAAAAAAATTTGAAAAAAAGATTTAAGTATTTATTAGATAGGGGGATAAATGAAGATGAGATTAAATTAATAGGAATTGGAAGACATTTTTTGATAGATGATTGTTGGGTTGTAATTGGAAGAGATGAAACTGAAAATAAAATAATTGAATTAGTAGGAAAGAGTTATACTTTGATTCTCCCGAAATTTGCTGGACCAAGTGTAGTTATTTTTGATGAGGATAATAAAAAAGTTAGAGAGAAAGTTGGAGAATTAATAAAAGCTTATTCAAAAGAAGGTTCTTTAGAAGAGAGGAAAAAATTTGAGGAGTTTAAGGTTTGATTAGAGAAGATTTTATAAATGAAAAGTTGTTGCGATTTTTATGAATAACAAAGAAAAGTTTCTTTCTTTTTGTGATGATTTAGGCAAATACATGAATGATAATCATCCAGATATTTGTTTTTATGGATATGGTTCTTGTTTTAATTTTAATAATGAGAGTCCTAATGATTTAGATGGAGGATTAATTTGTCCAGATATTATTACAGATAAAAAAGAGATTTTAGAAATTTCTGGTAAAATTAATTCTTTAATCAAAAAGAATGAAATTTTATATCAACAAATGAATTTTAATCTTATTGATACTTTTTCAGGAAAAGATGGAAGATTTCTTTCTTATCATAAAGGTTATACAACAAATATAAAAAAATGTGGAAAGGTTTTATCAGGACCTAATTATTTAAATGGGCTTAATGGGATTGATAACAAATGTGGAGATTTAGAAAGTATTGCTTTTAATTTTCGAATAATTCGAAGAGATTTATTAATATCTAATTCAACTTTTCATGAAGGGGAATTAATAAAAAGGTTTAGGGGGGCTTGTCATCTTTTAAAAGTATTTCCTAGAGCAATTAAATGTTTTAAAATTCTTTCTACAAATAAAGAAGATAAGTACTCTATTCGTTCATTGGAATTATCTAATAAATCCAAAGAGGGTTTTATTAAGGAATTGAAAAAAACATCAAAAGTTGATTTATCTATTTTTGATGAATTAAATTCCTTTGAAAATTTGCAATTTAATAGAATGGATTATTTTGCTTTTGGAAAACTTTTTGGAAGAATTGTAGAAACTTATGAAGGTTTAATTAAAGAATATATTGAAAATAATCCTCCTAAAAAAGTTATGGTAGAAACTTTAATATAATCTTTTTTCTATTTTTTAAAATGTGTAAACAATGTGAATTAAAACCTGTGTATGAATTTACAAATAAGCGGAAGCTTTGTAAAAGGTGTTTTGTAAATTATTTCCAGAGAAAAGTTTTGTATACAATTAGAAAATTTGAGATGATTAAGATGGGGGATATAATTGGTTATAAAAATTCAGGGAAGTTTAGAGATGTTGTGTTGCAAGATGTTTTGGAAATGTTTTCAGAGAAAGGAAATGTTAAATTATTGAAATTACCAAGTAAAAAAAGAATTAATAAAATTGCTGTTTCTTCTACTATTGATTTAGAATCCGAAGAAATTGTTAAAGATATAATTTTAGGAAGTTTAGGAAAAATGGAAGATTTTAGAGCAGTTAATAAGAAAAGTATTAAGCCATTATATTTGTTTTTAGATAAAGAAGTTTTGCTTTATGCAAAATTAAAAGGATTAAAATATAATAAAGAGAAAATAGAAAAAAATAAGATTTGTGATTTTATTAATAAATTAGAAATAAAACATCCTGAAGTTAAGAGGGCAGTTGTAAATAGTTTTTTGAAATTAAGTTAATCTTTTTTCTCCATCCTCTTAATAAAACTTGTTAGAAACTTTTCATTTTTTTCTCTATCTTTTATTTCTTTTATTGTATAAACTGTTATTTTATCTTTTTGATGTTTTTCTATTTTGATATTTGCACTTAACTTTTCTTTTATTTTTTCACTTAAGAGAATTTCTTCTTTAGAAAGTGAAGCAATTTTTTTTGAAGTTGTTACTAATGTTCCCATACTCATAAATTCTAAATTGTTTTTTTCTTGTTTTGCAATGATTGTTCCATAATTTAAAGAAATACCAAATTCTATTTGTTGTTTGAATAATCTGTTATGTTCTTTTAAAATTTCTTGAATGTTTTGAGCAATTTTTATGGCAACTTTTTCATTTTTGAATGTTTTAGTTTTTATTGGAACTAAAATAAAAAATAGACTATCTTGGTTTTCATATGTAAACGCTTTATTTTCTTCTGCCATATTTGTTATTTTTTGCAATGTTTCTTCTGCATTTGATTTTTTTGATTTAATATCTTCAAAATTTTTTAATTTAAGACAAATAATATTTACATTTTGTTTCTCTCCTTTAATAGATAAAGAAAGTTCGGCTTTATTTTTTGAATTAATTATTGAATCTTTTTGTGAGGGTAATTCTTTATTTTTATTCCATAATGATTTTTTTGATTTATTTTTTTCTTTTTTTTCAGAAGGAGTGTGTCCAAAAAATATTTTTTTATGGCCTTTTTTGAATATAAGAAAAGCAACAAATCCAAGAATTATTATTATAAAAATCCAAGCTAATGGGTATCTCATTAAATTATTTATTCCTTCTTTAGCTTCTTTAACATCAATTGCTTTTCCAGTAAGTGTTGTCATTTCGTCCATTTTATTTCCTTCGTCAGTTATAACTTCTATTTGATATTTTCCATTCGGAGCACTTAAAATATATTTTTGGCTTTCATCAACATTTAAAGCAACATTAATATTTATGGATTCATTTCCAATTTTTACTAAAACAGATTTATTATAAAATACATTTCCTATATTTGTGATTGTAAGAGTTTTATTTATTAATTCAACTTTTACATCTTCTTTTTCTTTTATCTTACAATTTGTTTCAGTTGTTAAATCATTAGAAACCGCGATTATTGTCCAATTTGCCGGAGGTTCATTTGATTGCACAGAAAATTCTAAAAATTCATCTGTTGCTTTTTCTGTTTGTTCTAAAATATTTTCTTTATTTTTTAGAGTTATATTAGTATTAGATGCTATTTTTTCACCTGTTTGATCATGCAATATGGTTTTAACTTTTAAATTTGTTCCAGGTTCTATTTCTGAGTTTTCAAGAATTATTTCCAAATTTGTTGGAATTTGGTTTATTGATATTTTATGATTTATGGCCCCTTTATTTGTTTTTTGAGAGTTTGAATTAATTTCATAAATGTTTAGTTTAAGAAGATATTCTCCTGCTTCACTTTCTTTAGGCAATGAAAAGTTCAAATAAAAATAACCATTTTTAACACTATCAATTTTTTCAATTAAAGTTTCATTTCCTTTTGTTACTTTTAATTCTATGAGTCCTTTTACTGGTTTTTCATTTTCTTTTTTTGCATCTCCCTCAATAATTATGTCTTCTGCTGGATCAAATTCTGATTTTTCAGTGTTTAATGTTATGAATATTTTATCTGAAATCTTAAATTCATTTGATAATTCGAAATCATATTCTTTTCCAGAGATTGATTTTAGAACTGATTTTATTTTGCAAGTCCCAGTAGTTTTTTCAAGAAAATTTGTTAATAATGGGATAGGTGAATTAAATGTTTTTTCATCTCCTGCTTTTATATCTCCTATGTAATTTTGCATTATTTTTGTTTCAATTCCATTACAAAGAAGATTAACAAGAAAAAAGGTATCTGATTCAAAATCTGTTGGGCTGATTACTTTAAAAGAGGTTTGAATAAGATCCCCCATATTATAAAGAGGTTCTGGTTGTTGATTAATTATTATTTCACTAGATACAAAAGAACTAGTTAAAATCATTATAATCAATAAAAATAATATTTTTTTTTTCATTTTATGCTCTTTTTATTAAATAAATAAGTATTATTTATAAATATTCTTATGCTCCTAAATTACAAAAATGATTTATAAAATTAATTGTTCAATTTAAAATGAAATATGAATTTGCTGATGACCTTCAAAGAATTGCTGAGGAAATATCTGAGATGTTGTTTCCCCATATTGATTTATCTAATGTAAAATGTTTTAGGAGTTCAGGAACTTCTTCAAAAAGAACAATTGCAAGATGTCACGCTCTGAATAAAATTATGCAAAAAGCTATTGGGATAAAAGCAGTTTATGTTCTTGAATTTTTAATTGAAAGATTTGAAAGACTTAATGAAGAAGATAAAATAAAAGTGGTGATTCATGAATTAATGCATATTCCTAAATCTTTTGGAGGAGGATTTAAACATCATGATTTTGTTACAGAAAGAAATGTAAATAAATTTTATAAAGAATATAAGAAAAGAAAATATGAAAAAGAAAATTACTTTTAGATATAAAAAGAAAAAGATAAATCTTGCAGTTGAAGATTGTAATATTTTGAATAAGTTTGTAGGATTAATGTTTTCTCGTCGAGAAAATGCAAAAGCTCTTTTGTTTAATTTTAAAAATCCTACTAAAATTCGACTTCATTCATTCTTTGTTTTTTTTAATTTCTTAGTTATTTGGCTTGACGATAAAAATAATATTTTAGAAATAAAACTCGCAAAACCTTTTCAAGTATCCATCTCTTCTAATAAATTTTTTCATAAGATTATAGAGATTCCTGTTAATAATAAATATAGTAAAATAATTGAATTTCTCGTCGGGAATTAGAAAAGTTTAAATACTATTTTATCATTTATCTTCTATAATATTAAAAAAGGAGGTGAAAAAGATGGGAAAAATTGTTAAAAAGAATGTGGTTGAAAGGAAAAAAGGATATCTTTACTATGTAGATGGACAAGGAAATGTTTGTGAAGCACAAATGTCTCGAGGTGGAAAGAAAAAAAAGAAAGCTGTAAAGAAGAAAGTAGTAAAGAAAAAAGTTGTAAAAAAGAAAGTAGTAAAGAAAACACCAGCAAAGAAGACAACTAAAAAGAAGAAATAAATTTTTATTTATTTTTTTATTTTATTTATTTTTTTATTTTTATTTAATTAAATAGGAGGTATAAAATGGCAAATAATATAAATGGAACAAATCCAAATTTGATGGAAGGAAAAACAAATAAGAACTGGATTGTAGCTTTGTTACTTTCAATTTTTCTTGGAAGTTTAGGAATAGATAGGTTTTATATGGGTTACATCGGAACAGGAATTTTGAAGTTGATTACTTTTGGAGGATTTGGTATTTGGTGGTTAATCGATTTGATTTTAATTGCAACCAAACATGATTTTAAAAAAGTCAATTGGGTTGAGTGATTAAATGTTCATTAATTTTTTATTTTTTTATTTAAAAAAGAAAGATTTAAGTTTAGTCTAGAGTAATATTTTTAGAAGTTATAAAAATTATAAATATAATATTTAGAATAATAGGGTTGCGGGGTTTTTTGATATTTTGCTAAAGTTGTTTTTTATTAAATAATCTTTGAGAGGTTCATTATCTAATGTATAAAATAGATATATTTGTAGATTATTTTAAATACTATTTTTATTTTTTTATTTTATGCCTATTATTTTGGGAATAGAAAGTACTGCGCATACATTTGGAATTGGAATTGTGAGAAATGGAAAAATTATCGCAAATGTTAAGAGCGGTTATACGACGCAAGAAGGAGGAATAATTCCTATAGATTCTGCGAAACATCACGATTTAGTTAAATATGAAATTTATCAAAAAGCATTGGAAGAAGCGAATATTAGCGAAGAGAAAATTGATGCTATTGTTTTTTCGCAAGGTCCTGGTTTAGCTCCTTGTTTGTTAGTTGGAATTAAATTTGCTAAAGAACTTTCTAGAAAATTAAAAAAATCTGTTGTTCCTGTTAATCATTGTGTTGCTCATTTAGAGATTGGAAAAATTACTGGGGCGAAAAATCCTGTAATGCTTTATACTTCTGGTGCAAATACTCAAGTCATTGCTTACGAAGCTGGAAAGTATAGAATTTTTGGAGAAACTTTAGATATTGGTGTTGGAAATTTTATTGATAATTTTGCTAGATATTCTGGGATAGGTTTTCCTGGAGGGCCTGTAATTCAAAAGCTTGCAGAGGAAGGTAAAAAATATATTGAGTTGCCGTATAAAGTTAAAGGAATGGATGTTGCTCTTTCTGGAATTCTTACTAATTTGAAACAAAAATTTGAATCAAAAAATTATTCTTTGAAGGATTTAACTTATTCATTACAGGAAACAGTTTTTGCAATGTTAGTTGAAACTGCTGAGAGAGCTTTGGCTCATACAGGGAAAAAAGAATTATTATTAGGGGGAGGAGTTGGTTGTAATTCAAGATTGCAAGAGATGTGTAAAATTATGTGTAGAGAGAGAGGAGCTAAATTTTTTGTTCCAGAACGAAGTTTACTTGTTGATAATGGAGCAATGATTGCTTTTTTAGGAGAAATTATGTTTAAGAAAGGAATTAAAACTTCTTACAAAAATTTAGAAAGTATTGATATAAAACCTCGTCAAAGGACTGATGAAGTTGATGTGAGGTGGAAATAATTTAATTATAGAAAATATTTAAATTTAATTTTTTAATCTTTTTGGTTTAATTATTAAAAATAAAGAAATTTCTGGATTTTTTAAAAATATTTTTAATGGATTGTGGAAGATCTCTGGAGTTAGTAAGAAATAATATTCTTAATTTTAAATTGATAATATTCTTGAGACAAAACTTTATAAACCTCTTTTTTCTACTCTCCTTATCCGATGAACACTTGTGAGGATACTACCTCTAGTTCATTAAATTCAAAATGGCAGACATATATAATATTATTGAAAAAGCAAGAAAGACAGGAAAAGTTGAAAAAGGAACAAACGAAGTTACAAAAGCAATTGAGAGAGGAACTGCAAAGTTAGTTGTTTTTGCTTCTGATGTAGAACCTAAAGAAATTGTTCAACATATTCCAGTTTTATGTAAAGAGAAAAATATTCTTTGTAAAGAAGTTGATAATAGACAAAAATTAGGAATTGCTGTGGGAATTTCTGTCCCTGCTTCTTCTGTTGTAGTAATTAATGCTGGTGATGCTGAAAAAGATATAGCGAGTTTGGAGGGAAAGTAAATGAATTCTGAGAAACAGAAATTAAACATAGAAGAATCTACTATAAGATTTGTTTTAAATTAAAATGGCAAGAGATCAAAAAATAAAACAAGGACAGCAATCTTCAAAAAAGAAAGATAAAATTGCAGGCGAAGTTGTTTCTGCAGTTGTTGAAGAAATTATTGGGAGAACTGGTTTTCGAGGAGAAATTACTCAGGTTAAATGTCTTGTTCAAGGAGGGAGAGATGAAGGAAGAAGTATGAGAAGAAATGTAAAAGGTCCTGTAAGAATTGGAGATATTTTAATGTTAAGAGAAACTGAAATTGAAGCAAGAAGAATTAGATCAAATATAACAAAAGGGAGTTATAGTTAAAATGCCTAAATGTACTTATTGTGGAACACAATATGAAAATCCTCGAGGATTAACTTATATTCTTAAAGATGGAACAGTAAAACATTTATGTTCTTCAAAGTGTAGAAAAAATATGTTAATGAAGAGAAGAAAAGTTCGTTGGATTAGTAAAAAGAAAAAAGATTTAGAAAAAGTAGAATAATATTTATATAGTATAATTATTTTAT
>Ga0172381_10008016_pt1 | contig 10387 bp, 11 predicted proteins | sample Leawel6488metaG_FD_119754 | JGI IMG/M metagenome (GOLD analysis project Ga0172381, IMG submission 119754) | Leachate microbial communities from a municipal landfill in Southern Ontario, Canada - Leachate well 64-88 metaG | ecosystem: Engineered > Solid waste > Landfill > Unclassified | place... | reverse complement strand
TCAGACATTAAATCATTATCGAGTAACATAAGATTTGATTTTATCGGTAAAATCAATTGTTCATTACTATAAAGCTCTGTTAATTGACTTTCACTTAATAAAAGAGATGGAACAGCGTTATAAAGTGTAGAATATGATATATCATCAGTATTTAATGACATATCATCAGTATTTAAATATACTTTTACTGGTTTAAATACCCAATTACTATTTGAATTTCTATCAATAAATAGTTCATAAATACTTACTCTATCATTAAATGTTTCTGCTACTTTTTGAAAAAATGATATTGTTCCTTTATACCTTTCAAAATCCGCCAGAGTTCTGAGAAAAATTAATTTATCAGCCAAAGAAATATTATCGATAATTGTCTGTGGAACTCCTATAGCTATTAGTAGCTGATTATAAATCTCTGGGGTTTCAAAATTAGCATCTTCATAAATTTGCTTTAATTCGTTTGGTATAACTGTATATACCTGACCATAATAATATTCAGAAAGAGTATTTATTAGTGTATTATAAACCTTCTCTTCACGATAGGGAGCATATGGCTTAATATATGAATCAAAGAAATTTCGAATATCATCTAATGATAATGGAGAAAGACCTACGTATTCACTATCTACATTCGGATCTGTTGCCACATGAAAATCTCCTCAATGTTTATAAATTTGGCCAATCAAATGCTTCTTTAAGCAGCTGATACGACAATAAAAACATTTCATCTGCCACATTTTCTATCGTATCGTGAGTAATCGACCAAGTATAAGATTCAATATTTTTAGTTGCAAGATTTAAAATTTTATAATCATAATTTCCAATCGTATATGGTAATGACTTTACATTATCATAGATTTGTGTAAAATTCATTTGATCAAGATACCCATACGGAAGTTGAAAATTTTCAAGAATTCTCTTATATTTACTTGCAAACTGTTTTTTAAAAAAAATCATAACTTCATTCACTTCTACCGGCGCGAGCTGATTAATGTGATATAAATCATAATATGGATCGTAGTATTTCGCAAGATTTTTTAGAATAGTTTCTAATCTACCAAGTTTTCCAACAAATAATTGATAATCTAAATATGATATATATTTTTCGTCGGTCATGTCATATACATAATGATTCAATAATTCAAGTTCTTGAATCTGAGCCTGATGTATTGGTGCATATTCCAGTTCCAGTTCAAACCATCTCACATTAGGATCTGAATGTACAGCATTAACAGCTGTTCTTAATCCAGATACTCGGAAGATCTCGCCGCTTTGAATCGGACCATAAAACATTATTAAATCATGTATTCTTGGAGATTCTATTGTATACACAACAATAGAAGATGTTGCATCCATTGATTGGCCGCGCAAATCTTGAACACTTGTAGCAGCATTAACAACTGGCGCCAAATAATAAGTGGGAGTAAAATCATACACATTAAATTTTAATGATGACACATGATATAAATCATATGTAGCTTCTAATTTATCATCATATACAGATGCACCAATATCGATATTATAATATCGTACAAATGAGCTTGATCGCTTTGTATTCATATAAAAATTGATTAGTTTTAAATATTCATTGTGATACGATTGAACTATCTGTGGATCATACAAAGCATTTAACATATACTTCTCCAACTATACTTCTACTTTTATATAGAAATATTATTTTTAATATTTTAAAATTCTATTTTACTTAAAGGAGGATCAACAATATTTATGTTAAACAAACCCAGAAACCCAGGAAACATCACCCAAGCAGTCATTTCAGTTGACCAGAATTTTATTCTTGCCAAAAATATTAACAATTTTACAGATGTTATCAGTCCGTTTAAAAAGAGCAAAGATCATTTTTCATCTAATTTCATACTTCCAATAAATCAGTTACATCGAATAAGTACTTTATATGAAGCTCTTTCAAGTATTTCTCAGTACACCGTAGTAGATAATACAATCAGATTTGACTGCGTTAGTAATCTTCCAACTGATATGTTTGGAGATGCAACTGAAGGTTATATTCACTTCTCCGCGGTGAAACAAACAAAGAAAGATAAGGACAAAGTAGAAATTGATGTTGATCCTAAAGTAGTTTTTCAAAATGTAGAAGAAAAAATGTATACATTTACAAGAAATCACAAAATTAAATTTAAAAGTGATTTTCTTAAAGCATTTCCAATTATATTAAGACCTGGAATGATGTTTTCCACAGTAAATAAAACTGTTAGCCAATTATTTATTTCTGTTCTTAATCCTTCTGAAGGATATGTAGGTGAGTGTTCAAAATATGAAATTGTAAACGTCATTCAATATTTATTACCACTTTGGCCCATTTTTGATATTAATATCAGTAGTTCTATCCAGATCAAATTTCAAGATGAGTTTATTCAAGATTTCTATAAAGATGAACATGACCCAATATTACTATACATTAACTATTCTCTCGATAAACCAGAAGAGATTAGTATGACAAAGTTTGGTCAGAACGTAAGTATAAATAATTCGCAATAATATTAAATATACCTTCTCTAAAAAGTTATTTAGAGAAGGTATATTTTAACCAGTAAATTCAAGATTTATTTTCTTTCTTTGATCGTTATTAATTTTTAACATTATAACTGCATTATATTCAGTATTAGAACCCGTTAAAGTTGGTACAACTTCTGCACTTTCAACTTCCACATCTGCACCTATTTCAGCAGCTATTACATTAACGATATTATTGATTTCTGAAGTTATTAAAGTTTTTCGGAGATTCAAATCTTTTGTCTGAATTTGATATTTTAATCTACAACCAAATCCAGGATCAAATGGATATGATTCCGGAACAACTACCAAATAATTTTTAAGGTATTCAACAACTAGATCACTTAAATTATTAATCGATACAAAATCACTATATTTTGAAACCTCTGGCTTAAGATCATATGAAACGTCATATGTTACAGAAAGTGTCTTCTCGAAGTAATTTCGAATAATATATTGAACCACTACTGGTAGTTCTTCCAATATGTGCACATTTTTATATGATCTTAAAGATATCGGTATTTGACGTTGTATTGAAACCGGGAGTTTTGTAAAATCTACTTCCATTATTACCTTCTTCTAGCGGATGAAGATTTTTTAGGAGATTTAGCATTCATCTGTTGCATCTTCTGATCATACACCTTTTTCTCTCTCTTCTTCTCATCAATTTGTTTAAGAATGATATCATTATACAAAGGATATGGAAGTGAGAGAATAGATACGGGATCTCCACCATTTTCAAATAATGTTTGATACAATATAAATGTATCAACAAAATACTTATAATTCTTCGCTGCCCTCCCTTCCACCAAATAAGCTTCGACGAAAAAACTCGACTTCAAGATCAATTTGGAATTTCATCAAATTTCCACAACTAGGGCAAGTTACATTCGTATAAAATTTTGGATAATATTTATCAAATTTATTTCTATATTGTTTAAAGAAACTTTCTGAAACAATGTGAGGAATATATTCAGCGAAGGCCATTAACATTTCTTGCATATTCTCTGTTTTCGGGATTTCTACATCTGTTGTCAGTCCTTTGCGTTTAATAGCAACCGATTTTGAAAGTAAAGTCATCTGCTCGCGCCGAGTAAATAAAGAACCAGTTTGAGTAAGATTCTTCTGTAAAGCATCAATCGAAATATTACTCAATAATCTATTATTATCTCTAATTGATGGTAATCTTGTTTCAAACACATAAACAAAATCATCATAAGGTACTTCAATATCATAAATAAAATTGTAGAAAGGTTTGTCTTCTTCCCATATTGTAAAAGTGTCTTCTTGAATCAAAGATTCTAATAGAATTTCTTGTTTAAATTCTGTTTTACAATTTTCTTTATCACATTTAAAATTTCTCTGACCCAGTGTTTCATAGGTCGATTTATATAATGCCCATATTAGACAAATTTTATCAATGTTAGAGGTCGTTCCACAGAATTTTTCGAAGTTTTCTCTTTTTGGGATTTCACCCTCGGCAAGAACTACTTCTGTGTGTTCATAGAGCAGTTTGGACATATCTCTATCATAATTAACTGGGGAAGTTAAAGATGATCTAAGAGATAAATCGTCACCAACTCTTAAAGGTGATACAATTGCCTGCATTTGTGCAATTGGAAGTGGAACTTCTTGTTTCTTAATTCCAGCTACTGCCGCAGCTTCTTTTAAAAATGAACTTAGCATTTTGCCTCCTTCTTATAGGGTTATCTGTCTATCTGCAGTCTATCTATCTTAAACTTTATTTAAACTTGCATGATAATACATAGATTTTATTGCAGCATTAGTTTCTTTACCATTTCTTAAATCTGAAATAATTGTATGCATGTCCCGAGTTACAACATTATCACCAGAATAATAAATTCTTAGATTTGGATTATTTTTAATATCTGAAATTAATTTAAGAATTGATTGATATGAATTCATGTACGATTCAATTGTGTGAATATTCTTTTCAATTTCTTTTGGTGATGTACCTTTAACTACAATTACTAGAGTTGCTGCCATTTTTTATTTACCTTTTATTTATTGGATCGGCAAGATCTGAAACTAGATCTTGCCGATCCAATTTTTAACTATCTTTCAATAATTATACAAAGTCAACCATACCAGCAACATTGATAACTCCAAGACCATCAGTTCGTGGAATTTCAATCAATGTACGAGCCTTCACGAAGTTACGGGTGTTACCATCAGTTACTTCGGTCACAATATAAATAGGTTGATAAATCAAATCTACAATTGTGGTTTTCTCAAGAGCATCATTTGGAGCTTTAGTAGAAAGATAAATTTTACCTTCACTAATAGCATTGGACTCAAGAACTTTCATCTTTAGGAACTGCGCAGAATCACCAATCCACCCAATATTACCATCACCTTGCCCAATTCCAGGCATTCCGATAGCTAGTGTCTGTAGTGAACGCAGTAATGCAGCAGTTTTCAGTCCTGCAACCAGATAGGAAGGATACATATTAAAATTCCGACGAATTGTACCAGCAAGAATAGCAATACGCGGAATTACAGCTTTGAAAACATCAATAATATTATTGGGTTCAAATCGTGCACCTGTAGTGTCATAGGATGCCAGATTGAGTGACAAACTTGTTCCATTAGCAGCCATATCAGCTTCAGCTGCCAGTAAGAAATAAGCTAAATCAGTATCCTTATTTAGAAGAATCTGACGTTTAACAGCTTCAGATAGCGTCCGAATGATATCAATTTTAAAGATCGCTTGATAATCCTGAATATCTTCAGGGGGAAGTTCAATCAAGAAATCTTCGTTCGGATCAATAGTTACATCTGTCATCTCTGTTTCGATCTTAACACGAATTCGACCATTCATTGTATTCGTCGGCATAAAACGCATACTAAGAACTGCACTCACAGTAGAATAAGTAGAAGTTCCTGTACCACCAGAATAAACAATATTATAAGTAAAGACACCACTATCATAATTAATATGACCACTGACACTACCAACAACCGGTACACCAGCTGTATCATTGTAAGTGAATGAGCCAATAAACTGGCTTCTGTTGTCTGGTTTAATAACAACTGCGACAGTTGTATCAACAGTAGCACCACCACCAGTAACTTCACGAGCAACAATGCTTGTAATTAACGTATACCGACGATTGATACGATATAAATCAGCTGTAACAGTTGCTGGTGCAACTGCAGCAGTTGCAATCGTAAACATGTTGTTAGCGACTGCAGGAGTCACTGTCAAAGCCAATGCACCGGGACGCACAGACTGCGACATTGTAGGAATACGAACCTGAGTAACAGCTCCAGAGTATCCACGAATATAAGCCATAATCTTAACACGTGGAATAGAAGCGACTGGAGAAGATACAGGATAAACGTTACAGAGTTCTGAAACAATTGGTTCAGCATAAATGTCAACAAGAATTGGAAAACTTACATTTTATTCAATAGAGATCGCAAATCTCTATCCGTTCTTTCGAACAGCTCATAATTTCTTATGAGTTTAGACTATATCATTATCCTAGCTTTATGATTTTTTAAGTTGATAATCAACAGATTTAAAATCAAGATTGTATAATCTTGCAATACTTGCTCTTGATTGTCCATTAGCAAATCTATTTTTAATATCATCAATTTCAAATTGAATGAGCGTTCGCCTTTTAACTTTTTTAAATAGTCTTTCAAGATCCAAATCAGTATAATACTTAATAGTAACTTGTCTCCAAGTTTTTCCAGACAACACATCATGAATACTTGGTCGTGATATTCCATATTGATTTATTATTTGTGTAATAGAAGTGTAAATTCCTTTATCAATATTTCGGAGGATATCTATTATATCTTTTATTTCTAAAACTGCATTACCATTTCGACCACATTCCGACATATATTCCATATTACCTTTATGAGTATCTAAATAAAGATGTTTTGGATTAACACAACCAGGATTATTACATTTATGGCACACCAATTTTCCATCTGGAATTAAACCAATATAAAGTTCATATATAAATCTGTGAGCCTTATATTCTTTATAGTTGTGATAAAATCTCCCATAACCATTTTTATCAATATTACCTTTCCACATGAAACATTTAGTTTCATCCCAATCTCCTGGATCTGTTACTTTATTCCAAAAAAGTGTTAAAATTTGCTCATTCATTTTTTCAATCTCCCTAAAGATTATAAATTTAGGAGTAAGATAAACATTAGGGTGTTTATCAACACCTGGCCAGATGCTGTCCTCCATTTTCTAGGATATCTCGTACTTCGACTTCGCTTGAAGTCTACTCCCTGTCGGGATAGTCGTTGAACCTTCTCCATAGAGATTCGCGGTCTCTTTAGGAACTTGGCTGCTGATTGCCCAATCTTAACTATTTTCAAACTATCAAGTTTATCATTTCTGATTACTTTGTAGTTAGCTAAGCTCTAAGGGGTTTCCAGCAATTCACGAGAAATTTATCTTAAAATTACTTTTAAGAGGTCCAAAGTTTTAGACTGTCCAACCGAATGAAAGTGTACTACCAGGAACGTTAGCAGCTTCTGTAAGAAGCATTTCTCTTTGACGATTTGCTACTCCAAGAACAGAGTTTCTAACACGAGGTTCAAGACCTTCTGTTAGAGAATCCATATATGCTCTGAACATACCGTTGTCGGTAATCATCTTCAAAGCACCGGCAGGATTCGCTAAATCATCACTATGCTCAGTAATAAAATGTTCATAATTTTCAAACAAAGGTAATTCCATTTTTTAAATCTCCTTTTAATAATTATTATTTTTAGATCTCAAATTTAATACTTTTAGTAATAACATTATTAAATCTTTCATTAATAATATCATCAATAAACCGAATAACAACTGAATCACCTTCAGAAATTGCAATGTGATCTTTTCCAAGAATTTCTAAAATCTCTCCTTCACAAATTACATTTCCATCTGGAATAAATTCTTTTGCTGTTTCCGGCAAAAATTCTAAAACTTTAGCAGTTGTGTGACTTGGATTTGACACTATATCATAAGTAATTGGTCGAATTGGGTCTTTAACCATAATAGTTCCATCTTGGAGTGTTTCCACTGCGCCAAGAGCTCGAAGTGAAAAACCAATATCGACTTTATCTTTAGTAATTAAATTGTACAAATCTGGTCCTTTAAACCCACTGAGTGTCTCAAATACACAACCAATTTTATTGTTCTTAAAACCAATTTCACGAATCATCGCTGCGCAATTATTTATTTCAATAATTGCCGCTCTTTTTTTCAAAACTTCTGGATTAGAAGATACAAATAAAGGATGATCAATCTCCATCAACAAAGAACGACTCATTGCTTTTGGAGAAAGTTGATTGACGATCGACTCGCAAATAGCAGAAGAGTAATAACGGTTATTCTTGTTTTTCACTTCTGATTCCTGTAAACAAGCTCGCGCCGCTATCTTACTTTTTCCACTACCAATATCTGTTTCTTCTAAAATCTGAATATCATGATTTTTAACTACAGAAGTTCTTTCAAAAATAAAATTGTATTTCGTATTACTTCTGTCATTATACTTCATCTTCATTGTCTTGCAACCTCGCTAACTGTTCTTCAATTACTGGAAGAATATTAATCGATAATGATACTAATGAATTATAGGAGATATTATTCATAAATTTCAATATAATCTCAAGATCTTTATTTTTAATATTAAATTCATCCAGTCGAGATTTTAAATTTTTTAATCTTTGTATTAAATAATATTTTTTAAGCGGCAAGATCTCTCGAAAGGGTGGAAGTTGTTCGGCAACCATCTCTCCACTCTCATCTTCACCATCTAACTCTGGATCATACTCCATATCACCATAACCCTGTTGATATGAATCTGGTTGAGCTGGATATACAACTTGCGTCTGAACTTGTTGTGGCTGTGCCACTACTGGAGCAGCAGTTCCTACTAAAGTTGTTTGTGGGGGAGCTTGCTGCTGTTCTGTTAATATTTCACACAAAAACATTAGCTGATTATCTCCTTTCCACGTTTTATCCTTGTGGCATTATCCCACCAGCTTGAGCAGCATTTTGTTCTTCAGTTTTAAGATCAACATCAGTATCAACGTCAGTTGTATACTGTTTTGCTCTTTCTTTAAATGACTCCCAATCAATATATGGAATATATTTTTCCAACAGAAAATATGGATCTGCTGGAATTTGCATTGCTTGAAATGCACTAAACATATTTCCAATTGATGATAGCGTCATTTCAATCAATTGAACCATCAATACAATCGGTGGTATTAATGCTATCTGAACATATTCAGATGGTGTATAATCCAATCCTTTAATTTTAGCAACAATATCAAGAAATCTTGTCAAATTTGCAGATATTCCTTCTTGTATATCTGAGATCTCTGTCGCAAATGATACATTAGTGTGCACTAATTGTTCTCTAAGCTCGATAATCATTTATGTTCAACTGGAGTCGCTAATTCCAGTTCGCTAAAATAAGATATTTTAGCAACTGCATATTACTATGCAGATCAGACTATATCATCACCCTGATAAAAACCAATTTCAATTTATAATAATTCACTAGATCAGATCCTTGGACGCTAAAGCGTCCAGTGCCTGTTCAATCCACCTGCTTTAGCAGGTGGTAGTTGACAAAAATTATCAGGATGCTCCGCGCTTCCACTCGCTTGAGTGTACTCCCTTTCGGGATAGTCGTTACACCTTCAACAACTAAAGTTAGCAGCTCTAGTTGAAGCTTGGTTCGGTATTGTCCCCAACATTATCTGGTAGGAGTTTCACCGAATTCACGGAGTTTATTTTTACATCATTACTGATGTAGCGGACTGAATCTTAATCCGCATAGCCTAAGTATGCCGGTGGAATACCACTTAAGCTCATAATTTCTCTACGTGCCTTAGTGTTTGAAAGAGTTCGCTAGGCTCTTTCCAATTTTTGCTACATGTTACCATGTAGAACAGACTATATCTTCATCCTGTGGGGTTGATAAATCTATAACACCCGTCGGTGCTGTCCTCCACATTTTTAAAAGTTTTCCACAGGATGCTCGGCACTTCGATCCGCTTGGATCTACTCTACTCCCTTCCGTTTTTTCAACGTGGTTTCGATAGTCGTTACACCTTCAATCAGAAGTTAGCAGCTTCTGAAAGCTTGGCTCGGTATTGTCCCCAACATTATCTGGTAGGAGTTTCACCGAATTCACCGAGTTATTGCTCTATTGTTACCAATAGACAGAACTTTTGTAAAAATCCTCGAGATCGGCGGTCCTGATCGTAGGATCACCATGAGAAGAGATCTCAACATCTATCGCTTTCTGACCACCTTTGGATATTATAAACATATCTTTAAACGCTTTTATTCAATTAGGATTGCGAATCCTAATCTGCAGCATTATCTGCAACTATATGTTACCATATAGGCTAGACCATCTCTTCATCCTATAAATATCTTCTAAAGCAATTGAGCTACTAACTCAATATTTCCCCACTCTTCCGAAATTGCATCATGTTTTTTCAAATTATCTTCAGCCCACACTTCCTCCAACTAGGTTATTTCGTTCTGGTGGAGTAAGACAGATGAGTTGGCACCTGTCAACACCCGTCAGTGCTGTCCTCCATATTTTTATTTCTATAGGATGCTCCGCGCTTCCACTCGCTTGAGTGTACGTCTTTCGACTGGTCGTTACACCTTCAATCAGATGTTAGCAGCATCTGAAAGCTTGGCTCGGTATTGTCCTATAAATAGGAGTTCCACCGAATTCACGGAGTTTTACATCTAGAATTACTTCTAGAAGGTGACTATTTTGTTAATCACTAAGAATTTTAGGAATCGATTTAAAGCTACTTAAATCATCAAGAGTTATACGTGTAT
>Ga0172381_10008015_pt1 | contig 10388 bp, 12 predicted proteins | sample Leawel6488metaG_FD_119754 | JGI IMG/M metagenome (GOLD analysis project Ga0172381, IMG submission 119754) | Leachate microbial communities from a municipal landfill in Southern Ontario, Canada - Leachate well 64-88 metaG | ecosystem: Engineered > Solid waste > Landfill > Unclassified | place... | reverse complement strand
TTATTAATAGAAAATCTGATAACGGATATCTAATCCTTTAGTAGTATCAATAAGAGGTTCTACAGGGATATTAAGTCTTGTAAGTGGCTGTACATCTCTGTAGTATGTATATCCATCAGAACTACTAACGGGGAATCCAGTAAGTAGTGAAATACTGCTTACTTTTGCTTCATTAATACCAACAGTATTTACAAAGTATTCACGACAATCATCGTTTGTAATCTTAAGCTTTGCTTCAACAAACACTTCGCCAGGAAGAGTATTTGCTGTATTAGTATATATATCTGCAGGAATAGCCGAACCATCAGTAAGTTGAATCTTGAGTTCTGGAGTTGTTTCAAAAGCCTTATAGTAATAAGCAGCATAATTACCAATTACTTTTCTTCCAAAATACTTTTCTCTTTCTTCTGGATTCAAATCGGTGTTAATATTCTTATACTTAAATGGAATCATTGCAGATGGTGAAATCCACTTTAAGAAATCAACAGTATAAACCTGAGATTGTTCTGGGCCACAGCCATCTGTTCCGATACAGAATAGGCATACAAACTTATCTTGTTCATTAACTGAACCTGTAAGATTAAGACCAGTTTCATTAATTCCTAATACATCGTTATAGTTAGGAAGTGTAACTGGACTAGTTAAACCCCAATGTTTACATGCAGTTAATATAGCACCAGGAAGGATAACTTTATTCTTACCCTCAAATAGTATAGTATCGGTACCCTCAACATAAACAGTTATTTTTGTATCGTAAACTTCTTTTTGCTTTAATTTATCACTAAGTACTTTTAATACATCAGCCATGATATAATTTCCTCCTAAAAAAATATTGTAGATTATTTAAATGTTCTTTTTTATTACGTTTCATTGTATATTGGTACAATAGAAACCTTATCATTTATAGAATAATTATCTTTAAATTCAAACAATGAATTTATTAATAGAGTATCTGTAAGTTTATAATTATCATTATAAAGTTTCTCTATAATACGAGTAATATCAATATAAACTTTATCTCGTATTTTCATTTTCTCTTCTTGGCAATCCTTTAGAGTGATACTTCCAATCATATACTTATGCTCAACCTGACGATAGTAATCTCTTGCTTCTTTTACAATAGTAATATCAGCTTTATCGATAGCTCTAGCAAGATTATCAAATCTATCATTAAATATATAAATTGTATTAATGCCAAGTATTTCAAGTTTATAAGACTTAAAGAAATTTATTACTTTAGCAACATACTTCTTTATAGCATCTCCAGAAACTGTTGGTATCTTACCCCATAGATATTTATATTGGTCTCCATTAATGAATTCTTCCAATGCATATATCGCTGCAGATATATACTCACCAATTACTTCTTGCTTTGTATAGATATCAGATATCTTTCTTATAGAATCAATAGAACTTGATAAAGTAGAATCTCTTGATACTAAGAAATCATAATATGTATTAGCAACAGTTCCATCAGGAAGAGTAAAGTATTTGTCAGTATATTCAACAGTCATTAATGATTCATATATAGTTTTATATATATCATATATTCTTTTATTATCTGCATTATATATTTGATCTACAATATGTGCTCTTACTTTAAGATTATTATTAAATATCTGAAGTAGTTGATTGAATGTAAGTATAGAAGATTCAGGAATAATAAAATCTGATATACCAAGTTCTTCAGCAGTAAATCCTTTGCTTGCAATATATGTTGATAAAGCATCCATATCAGCATTAAAATTAAATCCTTTAAGATACATAATCTGTTCTTTTTTCTTTAGTATATTATCTTTAAGATTATAGTATTCATAACTAATAGACCATAAGAAACAGATAAGATCATTAAATTTAAATCTTGTTATACCGCTTATATATGGAACTGCAACTTTGAGCTGTTCTTCTAAAAGTATATCATCGAAAAGCATATTATAGAAATATGGTAATTGAATTGTTATCTCTGACATTTCTTGAACAGTATCAATAGATATATACTTAGAACGAAGAACATTAAATTCTTTTGCTATTATTTCCGATTTTACTAAATCATGGTCTTGTTCTCCATCCCAATACTTATCCATCTTAGTAATATCATCATATTCCAAATATGCAGACTTATCTCTTATTACTTCATCAAATTCTTTTTCAATTGGACATTGTAAAAACTTCAGTTCATAACATTCATCATAATCTTCAACTTCAGTTCTTTCTTGTGTATTCTCATCTGTTATTATTTTAGTCTTATCAATATATGCACCAATATCATCTTTCTTTCTGTTTCTAAGAAGATAGTATTCAAATATTTGTATATCATCATATCCAAACAATGAGCATATATCTACAATATTCTTTGTTGTAGATTTATATTTGATTAATCGATTAAGGTTCTTTACCATTCTTATTTGATACTTAAGAGGAATTTCTCTATAGAACTCTACACCAAATCCCTCTAAGAAATATTGAACCGTTCTTATATCAAATACATCTCTTGTTGTTATGTATTCTGGTAGTGAAACTATCATATCAATTATTGTTTGTACAATTATAAACAGTGTAATGAAATTATCATAATAATCGGATTGCAATTTAAATGCATCTGAATATACAGTTTTTAATACATACACTCTATTTCTTTCAAGAAGGGTTTTGTATTTATTATATAGATTAGATACTGCGCATGGAGGAATATATAATATACCAAATCTTGGTGCAAGTCTTGCATCTATTATAGAAATACTTTTACTTCCTAAATGCTTTAAGTAATACTTTGTAGGAAACATTGCTCTTAATTCTTCTATTACTCCAAGAACTTCCAAGTTATCAAGTTCTTGAGTAGACATTTTATGAATAGGATTATCAATATTTATAAGCAATGTAGATGGAAGTTTAGTTACAATTGTTCTATTTCCATACTTATTATTACATTGTGCTTCAGCCTTCTCCAGCGCTTTAGCTTTATAAGCTTCTGTTAGTATAACTTCTGGAACATCTTCAATTAATTCATTATATATAGTATCAATATATTTCTGTTTGATTTCTTCAGTTACTATATATATTCCAGAATCTCCTAAAGGAGGAAGCCCATTTAATTTACGATAATATTCATTTTGTTCTTCATATAATTCAATATATAATTGTCTTCTTATTTCTGTTATCAATGGTCTATTTTCTTCTGGAATAAGATGATTATTATCAGCATATATTTTATAATATGATGAAGATATACCATTAATCTCTTGGGTTGCAACAAAGAAATCATATGTATATTTGAAACTGTCAAATCTGATATTATTGTTATTTACACAATTTATATACATATCAGCAGCACGTTCCATTTCAAGAGTAAGTTCTGCAGCATCTGCAGCTTCTTGGTCTTTTAATACTGTGCCAATAGCCATAATTTTAGAATTATATACAATCTCATCTAAAAGTGGACAGTCTGTTAATACCTTTTCATAACTCATTATTTCTCTTCCTTTCTATATAGCATAGTAATTACTTAGATGTAAAAAGTATTATTTAATAAAAAAATAATTTAGTAATAATATATAAGTAAAAAATATAATCGGACCTAAATGATTATATCATAATCAAAAAATTAATCCAGGTAGAATTAATTCTACCTGGATTTCTCAAGTCTTTTTATAACTCATAAGTTGGATCTAAGTCTCTTAGTATTTCTAAATACTGATATTTTATTTTATCGGTATTTCCATTTAGATAATTCTGTATATTTCGAATAGAGACACCATACTTAGAGCAAAATGCTTTTGTGCTATTAAATACATTTCCTTTTGAATCAACGATATGCCGATCTATTGGTTTGCTCTTTACTGTTCCCCATTCTATATTGTCTGACGATATATGTCTCCAGTCTTTATCCTTAAAGAATATTCTGTTATTACATTCTTTAGGCTTTTCTACAAAAAGCTCCCCAACCAGATCCGCAATTACTTTATAATACGGACAGGTATTGCTGTATTTATATAGTAATACCGCAATGCATTTTCTTTCTTCATTAAATTTTCTTAGGGCTCGGTTTCCATTAATATCCAATACATTTCCAAGATTAGATATTTTATAATTTGGAAATTCAGGAATCACTTTCCACTCTTCTTTTAAAACATTTTCGTTACTCATTAAATTTTCCTCCAATATGTATTTTTATAAAGGTTATATTTTATTCCCCTTCATAATTATAATATATAATTATAAAAAGAGGTATTTTCGCATTATTAAGATATCTCAACATTAATATAATAAATAGAAAGAAGGGATTTTTATGGATTATAATTTTACCGATAATAAAGATATTATGGCATCGTTAGATGAATATAATAACCCCACAATTCATTCACCAAATTGTCATTATGTAATTCAATTCTATGAGACTAAGCAATCTCTATTAGATATTGAAGAGTATAAAGCATTTCTAGACAATGCTATAGCACGATTTAGACATAGTATTGCATATACAAATTATAAAGGATTTCTATATGGATTAGGACTTGATAGATGTGCATTTAATTCTAATATTAATAAAGATATGGCAGAACTTGAAATGCATCATAATATGCTAAATATATTTGATATATCATTAATAATAACAGAACATATTTTGAATACTGTTGGATATATCACTACTTTTGATGTAGTTCAATGTTTAAAAGAAGAACACAGAAATAATAGAATTCAATTAGTAATGCTTACTAAGACTCCACATCAGTTATATCATCATAATAGAGATTTTTATATTCATCCAGATATGTGTTTTGGAAATTGGATAGAATTTCTTGAGAGATATAACAAAGGAATAACATTAGAAATAGCATACAAAATTTTATTCTATATTAAAAGAGCATTAAAAGATGGAGCATCTAATGATGCAGGTCTTTTAAATGTAAGAGAACAAATATTAAATTGGAGTGGATTGAATGGAAACGTTAGCATATCTGAGCTTGGGTTGTAGTATTATTCTATTTGTAATAATATCTTTGACTATTATTATAGTAGCATCAAAGATTATAAAATACTTTGATACTAAATCTAAAATAGAATATAAATCTTTAATGCTAAATACTGGATTAAAGAAATATGTAGATGAATGTTTGGAAGAATACATTAATGATTATATACAAGAATATATAATGGTAACACCAGAATTCATTGATAAGATAGTTATTAATAATGATGATGAAAAAAAAATATTAACAGATGTGACTAATCATGTTATTACATTCTTACCAGAGTCTTTTAAAGAAAAGCTTGGTCAAGTATATAGAATTGGATTTAGATATACGAATAAAAATGGAATAACGGTTGATGCTCTTACAGATATTATTACTAGAAAAGTATACACTAAAGTACTAATACTAGCAACTGCATCAAAGACACCAAAAGATGAAATAACTACTATACAAGATTTAAATATAGATAATGAATAAAAAATAATCCAGGTAGACAAAGTCTACCTGGAATTTTATCAGAATTATCTATACCAGTCTATTTCATCTTTATTGAGTAATAAATCACCTAATTTAATATAGAGTATTTTATTATCTGCTAATTCAAGTTTTATAGCATCATCACCATTATATTTGACAAAACAGGCGCTATTAATTTTTACACCATCTTTAGGAATATTAGGTTTCGTAAGTGAATATGAAGTAATACCATCAGCATGTAATCTATAATAATTAGTGTTTTCAATTGTTTCAACACTCCAATGATAAGAATCCATATCAACTATTATTTTAGGCTTATTAAAATTAAGAGTAAAGTCCTTTCTTCGAAGCATTACATAATGATTACTCCAAGGACGATCTTTCGTAAATTCTATTGGGCACACATAGTAATTAATATCAGAAAATGATTCTGTATCAATAGAATCATTCCCATCAACAATTCCGATTTTATTATCTCCATATATGATATAAGTTCCAGATGGAATAGTATAATCAAATTGATTAATAATAGTATCATCGCCGCATTGGCAGGTATTATACCAACGCTTTTTGCCTAAATTTTTAAACTCATTAATGTCAAGCTCAGCCCCACATTTTTTACAAATAATTTTTTCCATAATAAAACTCCTTAAAATTATTTAGCAATCTTCTTCTTCATAATATTCATATATACCATTAGTATTTTTAGTATATCCATACTCTTTAGGTTCCACTTCAAGAACCTTTGCTGATAAATCAATAGCCCAATTAGACATTGGTTGTGGCTCTATATTGACAACAAGTCTTCCATTCTCATATATGATTATTCCACAATTATTTCCAAAGTCTTCATCAGCATATCTATAATGTATACCAACTTGTGGAAATAGTTCATGAATTTTTCTTATTATTGTAAATCCTACATGAGACCATGCTGTATTAAATTGAATATAATTTCGCATTTCATTAAATGGAAGAAATTCATATGCATTCCATTTAGTATTCCAATTATTACATCTCCATTCATACCATGTTGGACCGCCATATTTTATTATATTATCAATATATCTTTTTGCTAATGCATTTATACTTTCTATATTAATCTTTAATGCTTTAGTCAATTTATCATATATTTTATCAATATTATTTGTTGATATTATTATAAAATTATGTTTATTATTAACATAATTAATTACTTCTGTAGGTAGTCCATAATGATATGAATATATCGATAATAATTCATTAATAATACTTCCAGATTCAACATCAAGATCATTTGGCATAGGAATCAAAGTATTAAAATCAATAGATCCAATAATCTTATTTTCATTTTGATCTTTTGCAGCTATATAACTATATAGCTGCATTAATATATCCATACTAGGAGCATTAAAATATACTACGTTAGTAACATGATTTGGCATATTAATACCTACCTTTTATTATTTATATTTTTTCTTTTCATTACATATGGAAGAACTACTTATTTTAAATTCTGGTTTTATTTTTCTTATTTCAAATTCATTTCTTCGGAGCATTGCATAATGATTACTCCAAACAGTTTCACCCATAAACTCTGCAGGGCATACATAGTAGTTGATATTAGAGAAGATATCTGTATCATTGGAATCATTTCCGTCAATCATTCCAACTTTATTATCATATATTATCATTTCTCCACGTTTTACTAAATACGTATTTATATCATCAATACTACGTATACCTCCACATAATGGGCATTGTAATTCCCATTTACAATTGCCTTTGTTTTCTGCTCCATTTAAATCTACTTCTGCATCGCACATTGAACAAGTGATATTCATAATTAATAACCTACTTTCTTTTAAATTTAGAAATATAAATCCCTGTTAATATTTTATTTAAGTCTGATAATATCAATCTATTATGATTAATATCAAGATATTTAAGTTCATTTTGAGATGCTCTATCCATAGTATAAGACACTTCCACTATTCCCATATTAGTTATTTTAAATTGAGAATTTGTATTTAGTTCTCTATAATATTCTACAGGTAGTTCTCTATTAATGTATTTATTATAAAATGTTGATAGAATTTCTATTCCTTCTTGTATACTGCCATTCTGTAATGTTTCAAATAGTGTTAATAAAAATTCTATGAAGTAATTCTTATGAAGAGGATATACTTTTAATAAATAATCTTTAGTATTTATACCTTTTATATCAAGTCTTTCTATATTATTAATCATGTCTAAATAATAAAAAAATTCCATATTATTTGCAATAAAGAATGAAGTATATTCATTCTTTAATTTAAATTCAGACAATCCAAATTTAGTAATAGAAGGTGCAGTGTTTATTAAAAACACTGCATCATTCTTTATCGATAATACATGATGATCTTCAATATAATTAGCTTCAAATAGATTCTTCTTAGCTTCAAGTATTCCTTCTTGGATTACTTTATTATATTGAGGATTCTTTTTTATAAGATATCCGATAGTAATTTGTCTTTCCATTTTATCAACATTACATAATCTATTATACTCCTCTAGAGATATGATATTTGCAGAATAAAGCATTGTTATATTAGCCTTACTAATATCATATTCTCTTATATTTTCACCAATAATATTATTTACTTGTGATTTATAATTTATATTTTTGTATAATTGACTTATCACTCATCATCATCCACTTTTTCTTTCGTTTTAGTTTCATTATCTGTATTTTCATCAGTAAGTAAAATTGTACAAACAACAGATGAGAATGCACCCATAACAATTAATGCTATACCAACAGGAATAGAATTAAAATTGCTAAATTCAATTCCACATAATATTGCACCAATTATAATTAGAATTGCTCCAAGTATGAATGCTAATATAGCATTAGATTTATTTATATTATTATTTTTGATATTATTACTTACAGTAATATCATTATATGAAATAAATGAATGCTTTAATGTTGTATCATGTTGCTGATCTTTTGTAAGATCAGCATATATATTCATTTGGTCTAAATCTTTATGAATCATATTTATTTCTCCTTAAGGTTAGTCGTTCTGTGTAAGCACAGAATTTATTAATTCATTTGGTAATAATGTATAATATCTAGTTCTGTCTTCATTATAATAATTTAAACCATTCATATCGAATGTTCCATTAGATACATAACACCAATCTTCAGGTTCATTAATTATGCATGATATATAACCATATCTCAGTTGTATCAATTTAATAAGAGACTCTGGTAAGTTTATCATACCATTGGTTAAATCACATACTAGATATACATCATTCCCATCATACAATTCCATTATAAGTTTAAAGAATCTTATAAATATTTCATTATTCTGAAATATAAAATTCATATAAGCAATATCAAAATTCTGATCTGTAAATTGCTCTATTGGCATATTTATAACATGGTTTATTCCTAATGAAGGAATATTATTAATATATACATTAAAGCAATATACATGCATTCCATTAGTAGGAATGCATGTAGGAGGTCCTAATACTAGCATTTAGTTATCACCTATTTCTACTATTGGGCTAACTATCTTAATTGGAATAGCAGTTCCATCTTTCAAAGTATTAAAATAATTAGAATAATCATATATTGTCCATTGTGGATAATTCATTCTGTATTCAATTATAAGTTTCTGCACAAATGGAATTGGAATTGGCATAAACCTAGGAAACATATTTAAAAACATATTTCCATTAATTAAATTATTCTCATACAGTAACATAGGAGGATTGCAGTTTTCAAGATACTGACATGGTATATATCCTAAATGATCTGTAATGCCAGGCATAATACCATATATATCTTGTAAGAACGATAATAATGTTGTCGTAAATGGAAGTTCTGCTTCATCTTTCTGTACATATAAAGCATAGTTTCTTCCTTGCAATAATCCTAATAGTAATACTGCAAAATATCTTCTTACATCAGGTGATTGAAGATAATTATAATATTCTTGTTTAAATATCATTAGATCACCATCTAACTGCAGCAGCAATGCAGTATATGGTGGTAATAGTATAGATGCTTGAGTTACATTAACACCAGGTAATAGGGGAATATCTAAATACTCCCCTAAAACTAACACGGTGTAATTTGGCTTTCCTGCAATATCTTTCATATCCATAATGAAATCAATTACACCTGTAAACATAATTTATTACTCCTTACTCTTCTGCAGAAGCTTGATTCATCAGAAGTTCCTGCATTTCTGGTGGTAGAGAATTAAATCCTTCATTGCCCATAATACTGGATGACTCTTCCTTTTCAGGTGGCATAGTTATTTTCTTATATACAAGTCCATCTTTTATAACACTACCATCATCTTTAATTATAGTTTCTTCAGTATTAATATTTGATTCTTCTACTTCGTCAGTAGTTACTTCATCCTCTTCTTCAGGATTAGCAATTTCAACATCTTCATCTGAAGTTTGTTCTTCTACTTCATCATGTTCTGTTTTTATAGTAGCGCCGTCTATAGGCTTGAACTCTTCTACCTCTACTCTTTCAAATGAATGAATTGGTGGAAGTTTAACTTCTTTTACATCAGTTTCTTCAGGCTTATTTTCACATGGATAAACCTTAGTTTCTACATCTGAAGTAATTACTTCATTAGATTCGGTGTTTACAACAACTTCTGGTTCAGCAGCCTTTACAGGAACTTCTTCAATAGGCTTTACACTTTCAACAGGAGCTGGTGCAACAACAGGAGCTGGTGCAACAACATCACCTGGTCTTATCATTCTCGGTGTAACAATAGGCTTTCTTTCTTCTTTATTATGCTTATTAATAATTTTTATTTCATTCTTGAATAGTTCTCCGCCATAAGTCAGTGATACATTAATACCTGTTGAGTTCTTACCAACTGGTTCAAGCATCTTCTTCCTATCATAGAAAGGTCTGGAATTCTTTGGATTCTTGATATA
>Ga0172381_10008013_pt1 | contig 10390 bp, 9 predicted proteins | sample Leawel6488metaG_FD_119754 | JGI IMG/M metagenome (GOLD analysis project Ga0172381, IMG submission 119754) | Leachate microbial communities from a municipal landfill in Southern Ontario, Canada - Leachate well 64-88 metaG | ecosystem: Engineered > Solid waste > Landfill > Unclassified | place... | reverse complement strand
TTAATCTCATTGAAAAACTAAAAGAAAAAAAATTATAAAACCTCTTTATCTTTTTTATACTCTTTTATTTTCTTCTCAATATCATCCATAAACAATTTTGCTTCTGATTCATTTAAATAGCCAATTTCCTTTAATTCAAAAACAATACTACTGAGTTCATTTTCAGCACTTTTAATAATTTCTTTATTAAAATCTTTTTTATCTGAAAAAAAATTATCTAAATGAAGTAAACTTCGCATTCTATGTAATAGAGAATATATCTCAGTCTTTTTGTATAACTTTTCCTCCAAATACTGAGTATTTTTTTGAAGATTTAATTGATTATCTTCTGTAAAAGAAGCAGACAAATTTATTTTTGAAATTTCCTTCCCAATTCTTTTTAAATCTTTTTTTGCTTCTTCTAATTTTTTAAAGAATTCTAATTTGCTCAATTTTCCTTTTAGGAAATCATTATCAATATTTTTTAAATGCAAATCAATATCTTCTAACTCTTTTTTTTATAAGTTCATCTTTCTTCGCAGTATTTTTTGTTATTTCAATTCTTTCCATATTAAAATTAGATATCAATCTCTGCAAGTTTAGCATTTGATTGAATAAAAGACTTACGAGGAGGAACTTCTGAACCCATTAAAATATCAAATATCTTGTTTGCCTCTTCTGCGTCTTCAATATCTACTTTCTTTAATACTCTCTTATTAGGATCCATTGTGGTTTCCCATAACTCTTCAGGATTCATTTCTCCAAGACCTTTATATCTTTGAATATGTATTCTGTTTGTCTTTTTCTTTATCTCTTCCTTTGCTTCTTCCTCTTCTTTGTTTTCAACTGCTTCAACTTCTTGAATTTCTATTATTTCCGCATCTTTACCAATTATTTTATTTTTTTCTTCATCAGAATATGCATAACTTATTTCTTTCCCTTTCTTGATTTTGTATAGTGGTGGTTGAGCAATATATATATATCCCGCATCAATAATCTGCTTAAAATGACGATAAAAAAGAGTAAGGAGTAGGGTTCTAATATGTGAACCATCCACATCAGCATCTGTAGCAATAACTATCTTATGATATCTCATTTTTTCTATATCAAAAGTATCTCCAATAGAGGTGCCAAGAGCGATCACTAATGCTTTTACTTCTTTTGAAGCAAGCATCTTATCTATACGAGCCCTTTCTACATTTAAAATTTTACCTCTAAGAGGAAGTATTGCTTGAGTCCTTCTATCCCTTCCCATTTTACAAGAACCACCAGCAGAATCTCCCTCAACGATAAAGAGTTCTGATTCACTTGCATCCTTACTTTGACAATCTGCAAGTTTTCCAGGGAGTGTAAGTCCTTCTAGAGCTCCTTTTCTTAAAACAGAATCCTTTGCTGCCTTTGCTGCTTTTCTTGCCTTCATCGCAAGCACAGCCTTACTAATAATTGCCTTTGCGTCATCTGGATTTTCTTCCAAGAAACCTCCAAAGGATTCTCCAAACACAGTAGCTACTGCTCCTTGAGCCTCCATACTACCAAGCTTTGCTTTTGTTTGTCCTTCAAATTGAATCTCTTGCAGTTTTACAGATATGACAGCAGTAAGTCCTTCTAACACATCTTCACCAGTAAATCCTCCTTCTGATTCTTTTAGAATTTCATTCTTTTTGACATAAGTATTAATTGTTCTAGTAAGAGCAGTTTTAAAACCTGTGACATGTGTTCCACCTTCTCCATTATATATATTATTTGCAAAAGGGATAATACGGTCAACAATATCATCTACATACTGAAGAGCAATTTCTACCCCTACACCATCTTGTTCTTTTTCAATATAAAAAATACCTTTTTGTATAGGTTTCTGAAATTTATTGTAGTATTTGATGAGAGAAGTAAGTCCTCCCTCAAAGTAAAAAGAAATTGAAGGTAATTCTAAACCAATGTCTTTAAAATAAAAAACACTACTTAAATCCATTTTTCCTCCTTTGTTTTCAAAAATATCTTTTGGATCAAGTTCTCTTGCATCAATAATACGAATTCGTAATTTCTTTACTAAATATGCTTGCTGACGAATATGTCCAATAATTGTATTCCAATCAAACATAATTTCTTTAAAAATTTCTGTATCAGGTTCAAAGGTGATGATTGTTCCGTTCTTTTTTGTTGAACCTATCTTTCTTACTGCTCCTTTCTTTTTTCCTTTTGAATACTCTTGCATGTAGATACCACCATCTTTGTAAACTTCTGCTCTAAAATAATTTGAAAGGGCATTTACAACCGATGCTCCTACTCCATGAAGTCCTCCTGATACCTTGTATCCCCCTCCGCCAAATTTTCCTCCTGCATGAAGGGTAGTCATTACTGTTTCAAGAGCTGAGACTTTTGTTTTTTTATGAATATCAACAGGAATACCTCTTCCATTATCTACTACTCGCACTCTATTACATGGCAAAAGAGTAATTTCAATTTCATCACAAAATCCTCCCATAGCTTCATCACGAGAGTTATCAAATATCTCCCAAACAAGGTGATGAAGTCCATCTGGCCCAGTGGTGCCAATATACATCCCTGGTCGCTTACGGACAGGCTCTAATCCTTCTAACACAGAAATGTCAGAAGCATCATAATGATGCTTCTTTTCCTCGCCCTTTTCCGAATCTTTAGTTTTTGTCATATATTGGTATTATATCAAAAAAAATGAAGAAATGCTAGTGATAATTTACTAAATTAACCTTTATATAATAAGGAAAATTAACACATTACCTAATCTCCCATTGAGAGTTTTCTTTAATCTTTTTCTCTATTTCTGTCATTATTTTACTTATCTCTTCATCAGTCAAAGTTCTTTCATATGATTGAAAAACAAGTCTAAAAGCATATGAAGTTCTGCCGTCTTTATTAAATGAATCAAATATCTTTGGTTCTTTTACAAGAAGTTCTGTTCCTTTTTCTTTAAAGATTTCTATAAGATCGGCTGGATTATCTTTTTCTGGTATCCAAATAGCTATATCACGAACAATAAAAGGAAACAAAGACCACATTTTAAACTTTTTATTTAAGTCTTTTTTTACCTCTACCTCATCAATATCAAGTGTATTATTTTTTATATACTCATCTAATGCAACCTCTGTAATACTTTTTTTATCCCCGTATGCCACTCTAATTTCTTCTCTATCTTTTAAGAAGACTGCACCTATTTCAAAAACTTTTACTAAATCAGAATCTAAAAATTGAAAATTCTTTTGATTTAATGTAATACTTTCCTTCAATCCATCGGAAAGATTACTTCTCAAAAACTTTTTATCAGATGCACTTTCTAAAACTTCCCTTTCCCCTTTATTTCTAAAAGCATAAGTGATAACTTCTCCATAACCTTCTTTCAAGAGTTTTGATCTTGCTTTTGTTATTTTTTTATATACTTGATTTTCTTTAGGTAAGAAATCTATTTTAGGAAGAACTGGCTTTATATTATCATAACCAAGTATCCTTCCAATTTCTTCTGCCATATCTTCTTCACAATTCAAGTCAGCACGCATGATTGGAACATCTATTTCAAAAATATCTTCTTTTTTCTTGTATAAAAAATTATAATTTTTTAATATATTTTCTATATCATTAGAGGTAACATCAAGTCCAAGAATTTTAGAAATCCTATCAGCACTAAAGAATATCTTTCTTGGTAATTGTTTTTGTGGATATATATCAACAATATCTTCAAAAACCGCATCAGGACATATCTCTCCAATCATAAAAGAAAATTCTTTCATGGCATAATTACCTAATTCAGGAGATAAATCATTTTCAAATCTTTTTCTAGCATCTGTAAAAATACCTATTCGTTGAGCAGTCTTTCGGACAGTTACTGGATCAAAGTTTGCAACTTCAAGCACTATATTCTTTGTATTATTATCTACCTCAGCAAGTTTCCCTCCCTTTATACCTGCAACTGCAAGAATGTTTTTCTCATCTGCAATAATCATGTCGTTCTTTTCTAGAATAAGGTGCTTCTCATCTAGTGTTGTCATCTCTTCATCATCCTTTGCCTCCCTTATAATTATTTTTTCATTATAAAGTTTATCTAAATCAAAAACATGAGTTGGTTGACCACAGTCAAACATCACAAGATTTGCAATATCTACGATGTTATTTATTGATCGCTGACCTATAGATTCTAGTTTATTTTTTATCCATTCTGGAGACTGATCAACATTTATATTCCGAACAATTCTTCCCATATACCTCCTGCAATTTTTTGTCTCAATTTTAATTAAAAGTTTTGTATCTTCTTTTTCATTTAATTCTTTTTTTTTCAATGGGTTAATAAAATCAATATGAAGAAATGAGGCTATTTCCCTTGCTACACCATAATGAGATAAAAGATCATGTGCTCTATTTGGAAGTATGTTTATATCAAAAATAGTATCCCCTTCAATAATCTCAACACCCTCTACCTCGCACAAATGATATGTAAAAATTTCTGAGAGTTTTTCAACAGAAGGAATATTGGGAATATATTGTTTTAGCCAGTTGTAAGATATTTTCATTTATTTAAATCATTATTTTAATAATACTTGATAAGGCTTAAAATTGGTTAAGCCTTAAATCCCCTTGGTAAAGTAAACGAACATCAGGAATCCCCCATTTTATCATTGCAATACGATCAAGTCCTCCACCGAAAGCAAAACCCTGGTATTCTTTTGAATTAAGACCTACATTCTCTAAAACATTTGGATGAATCATTCCTGCTCCCATCATTTCAAGCCACTTACCCTTAAATTTTGCATGCACTTCAAGCGATGGTTCTGTAAAAGGAAAAAAACTAGGACGAAATTCTACCGTCACATCACTCCCAAGCATTTCTTTGTAAAAGAAATCTAATACTCCCTTTAAATTAGCAAGAGAAATACCATCTTTTATCTTACCTACCATAGTTCCATCAATTTGAAAAAATTGCATTTCGTGTGTTGCATCAGTTGCTTCATTCCTAAAAACCTTTCCTATTGATATATAAGCACAAGGTATCCTTCCTTCTTCCTTTGCCTTTTCAATTTCTCTTGCGGAAACACAAGTAACATGTGTTCTCAAAACTTTTCTCTCAGATCTTTCTTCTTTTTCTTTCTTAATTTTTTCTTTAACCCAAAAAGTATCTTGCATATCTCTTGCTGGATGATCCTTTGGCATATTTAAGGCATCAAAATTATACCATTCGTTTTCCATTTCAGGACCAACAGCAATTTCAAAACCAAGTTTTGAAAAAATATCATAAGCTTGATTAACTAAAGTCATGAGAGGATGTTCACTTCCACTATTATTTTTAGAGATGAAGATACTACTATCATTATATTTAATTGAATTATTTTGATTCATACTATTTTTCCATTCCTCTTAAATAGAGGTAACAATTATGACCCTTACTACAAATTAAAGTAAACTCATTTCCCATTTTGTCCTCAATATACATTCTGCCATTTTTGTCCTTTAAACATTCTTCATAATACTTTGTAAGTTCTTCTTTATTTGAAAAGGCTTTCAGATATTTTACATAATTTCTTACTCTCTCTTCTCCTTCATCGTAAATTATTTTGTAATGATGAATTATGATATCAGACATATAAAATAATATACCTTATTTTTCAAATTGACACCACTCACAATCCTTTTTATTACAACCCTTCTTTAGAAATCTCATTGATAGAATATCTTCTGCAAATTTATTAATCTCTTTCTTAAGATTTTCTAAATGATCTTTTGTAACTACAAGAGAGTATTGCTCATAATTTCCCTTCTTATTCTTTCCAAGAAAATCAAGAATACTTTTCTCTATTAAGAGATCATCACTGTAGTTTTCTAAAAGAAGATGATAAAAAATGATTTGTCTTTCATATGCCTCCTTTTCTTCCTTTGTCTTTTCGGAGTAAGCCTTACCAGTTTTGTAGTCTATGATATTTACACTACCGTTTTCATTGTATTCAAGTTTATCAATAAAGCCTGTAAGTTTTAATTTATCTCCACTACCTAATTCTAATTCCTTTTTTGGATTAAATTCTGTTTTCACATTATAATTCCAAGAATCAGCATATTCTTCATAGTATTCCTTAAGTAACTTCTCTCCTTTTTCCTTGAATTTCTTTTCATCCTTTTCTGAAAGTCTAGTTTTATATATTTCTCTATCAAATATCAGAAGTAATTTTTCTCTACCTAAAATCTTCTTTTCTTTAGCAGAAAGTGAGAAAAAACTCTCTAAAGATTTATGAATAGTATTACCAAATTTCAATGCAGGAGAATATGCATCAGGAATTTGGAGAAGATTTTTGTAAAGATATTTTTTCGGACATTTATAATAATTATTCAAGGCAGAAACATTTAATCCTCTCTTCAAAAACAAACTTTTTATATAACCTGGTTCAAAAAGCGAAGCTGATTTTTGTTCTACAGCCAAAAATGTATCCAATCTATCAATACTCTTTCGCTCAAAATCCTTCATATCTTCTTCTGAGATGAAAGAAGAATCAATTTCTCTTACGAATTCAGATTCTTCGTGTTCTCTTCCATCATTATCTGTTCTAGCAAATGATATTGAAAGTCCTCTTTTAGCCCTAGTCATAGCCACAAAGAACAACCTTCTTTCATCTTCCACATCTCCATCATGTTGATATACTGGAATTGATATCTTATTTCCTCCTCTTCTTTTTTCCCAAGAATTTCTAGTAGCACTTACAATATATACATATTCAAATTCCCTACCCTTTGAGGAGTGAGCAGTCATCAAAGACACTCCTTCTACTATTTCAACATTTCCACTATCAATATCAAGTCCATATTTGTTAAATGAATCAACAAAAAAGATAAAATCAGAAAGACTATATTCATTTTTAGTCTTAATTTGTCTTTTTATTTCATCAAAAAGCTTATCAATTTTTGTAAGTTCTATCCTACTATCACTCGCAGAAAGCATATACTTGATATATCCAATATCAAATAGAAACATTTTAAAGAAATCAGAAAATGAATTATTTAATGATTCTTTTTTTAATTTTTTAATTTTTTCTGCAAATTCTAGAAAATGTTTAATATCTTTTACTTCAATTTCTTCCAATATCTTTTTGTCCTCTATGATTGAAAAAATATGCTTTCGTTCTTCCCTATGCTGAGATTTATATTTATCCAAAATCTTTACAGAATCATAGACATCAAAATTAAGAAACTTTGCAAAGAGGGCTTTTCCAAAAAAGTGATCGTCATTTGGATTTTCAATAATTTTTAGTATATATATTAAACTTTTAATAATAGGGTCATTAAGAATCTTTTCTTTAGAAAAGATAGTATATGGAATATGGTAAAAATCAAAAACTTCCTTTATGTCTTCTACCTCTTTATTTGCTCTATATAGTACTGCTATTTCACTAGGTGAAATTCCATTATCAATTTTTCCTTTTACATCTAAGGCAAGATGAAGTAATTCAAATTTATAATTAGAAAATCCTCTTACAAATACCTTTTCGTTTTTTATATCTTTTGTATTTGAATGAAGGTTTTCAATATCTATAAATTCCTCCCCTTTACGAATCAATGACAGTGAGGCATCAAGAATGTTTTGGGTTGAACGATAGTTCTCAGAAAGATTAATAATCTTAATATCTTTATAAAGTTTTCTAAACTTTGAAAATATCTCTTTACTTGCTCCTTGAAATTTATAAATAGACTGCTTTTCATCTCCAACAGTAAAGATATTTGGTTTTTTTTCTAATTGGGGAGCATCACAAAGTATTTCTATAATAGTGTTTTGTCCTTCATTTGTATCTTGATGCTCATCTGTCAAAATGTATTGATATTTTTCTTGTAAATCAGATTTTAATTCTTTATTCTTTTTTAATTCATCAAGCACAAACAAAACCATATCAGAAAAGTCATATAAACCTCTTTTTTTTAATTCCTCTTGATATTGAGAAAAAATCTCCCCTAGTTCTCTTGCTTTTTGAAGTTTTTTGTTTATCTTTTCTTTTTCCGCTGGTTTAATTTCACCTTTTTTGTATTCATTATAATCTTTTTTATAATATAAATCCTCATCCGTAAAAAGTTCTTTTTCCCAAAGAGGTAATTTGTCCATAAAATCATTTGGAGAAAGTCCTTCTTTTTTAATAGCAAGAATTGCAGAAGATATTTTACTTAAAAAAGCAAACTCGTCATGAAAACTTACAAGATGTTCAAACCTATTATTATTTATAATAGACTCAAGTATCTCTACTCTCTCAAGATCTCCTATCACTCTCGCTCCCTCTAGATATTCAAAGTAAAAAGAAAATTCCTTTATAATATATTCACAAAAAGCGTGAAAAGTGAAAATGTTTACTCGGTATGCTGTATCTCCTATAATACCAAGTAATCTTTCTCTCATTGAGATAACACCTGCATTTGTAAAAGTAAGGGCAAGAATGTTTTCTGGACCTGTATCAGTCTTTTTCAAAATGTTTGCAATACGAAGAGCCAATATCTGGGTTTTACCTGTCCCAGGACCTGCTACAACCATTACAGGCCCCTCAATTGCCTCTACTGCCTCCTTTTGTGCTTTATTTAACTTGTTATACTCTTTTTGAAATTCTCCCTTCATTTCTCTATTTTACACCATTTTCCTATCCTTGTCCTTTTAATAGAGAAAGCAATTAAAGGTATCCCTATTTTCTCTCCTAATTCATTTGCTATAACTCTTACATATGTCCCACCACTAGCATTAATTCTTAACTTAGCAACATAAAATGCTTTTTGTTTATTATTCCTTAAAACTCTTTTCCAAACTGCTAAAATTTCTTTTTGTCTAAAATCTCCTTTTACTTTCTTAATTCTTTTTTCAATATTACTTATTAATACTTTTTTTGATATTTTTTTTATACTTTTAAATTCAATTTGTTTAATAAGCACTTTTTTTGATGGAATATCTACTTCTTTTCCACTTCTTGCATATACAAACAAAGGCACACCTTTTACTGTTTTAGAAGAATACTTTGGATATTTTTGATTATATTCACCAATAAAATATTGAATACCATTTTCTATTCTTTTTCTTAAATCATCTTTTTTAAAAACAAAATCATTTCTTAATTTTTTAATTACTTTACCCAAAATATCATAAGTATCGGTTTGAAAACCAAAAAGAATCTCAAACTCATATTCTTTTGATAAAGTAAGATACTTTTCTTTCTTTTTTACTTCTTTACCTGTAAGAATCAATAACAAACCACTTGCCAGAGGGTCCAATCTCCCTGCATAGGTCATAGGAACATTTTCATATTCTCTATTCTTCAACCTAAAAGTATTTAATGCTTCAAGTGGTGTTTCCCCTTCTTTTTTATTCAGGACAATTGTTTTTTTTATTTTAGACATATATTCTCTATAATCATACTATAACAAGAAACCCTCCTTTTAATAAAGGAGGGTTAATAAAACAAAATCAAATAATCTATTTTTCTTGAACTTTGTTGTTCTCCATAAATGAAATTAATTCTTCTTTTGTTTTTTCCATCATATCTTTATTTTCAAGAATTTGGCTATCAAGAAAAGAAGCATAATTTTCAATAAAAGTTTTTACTTTATCGGGGGTATGTTTTTCTAGAAGTTCCTTTATCACTCCGTCCCACATAGATAACCATTCATTTCGTTCATTATCATTTTCAAAAGGAATTACTTCATAAACATCCTTAAAAAAGGAAATAGTTTTTTGATTTACATTAATTTTTGCAAAAGTTTGAATAAGTTTTTCCATTAGTTTTTTTTAAATTTTATAATTATTATATAGAATCTTTCTCACTTTTTTCTGCAGATTTTTGACGAAGTTTTTTAATCTTATCAACAACTGCTCCTGAAATTGCTTGAGTGAGTTGACGACCACCAAGACCATAAATAAGAGCAGGGGCAGCAATCTCAGGAAACACTACAGAAGCTGAAACCGCTAAAGTCATGCGACCAACACGACATAAAAAAGAACCAGCGTCATTACTTCTTCCTATAAAACCTTCAAATGCTTGACTAAGGCGTTCATTTTTATATTCCTCGCTATTTAAGAGAAAATCAATTGTTTTATTAATACTTTCATTCTTTACAATTGGAACTTCCTCTGTAGCCTTTTTCCCTCTATTCATTAAATCATCATATGATTCTCTACTAAAAGATTTAGCCTTTTCCCCTTTATTCATTAAATCATCATATGCTTTTCTATTAAAAGATTCTGGATTCATAATATTTATTAAATTAATTTATAATCACTATAATTATATTACATATGCATATATTGTCAATATAAAGTCTTGTCTAACACAAGATGATACCCAAATAGAAATGGATTCTAACACAAAAGGAGCCCAAAAGGGCTCCTAAAGGGATCCATCAGTCATACTGGTGATTGTATGAAGATCACCATGAATGA
>Ga0172381_10008012_pt1 | contig 10390 bp, 6 predicted proteins | sample Leawel6488metaG_FD_119754 | JGI IMG/M metagenome (GOLD analysis project Ga0172381, IMG submission 119754) | Leachate microbial communities from a municipal landfill in Southern Ontario, Canada - Leachate well 64-88 metaG | ecosystem: Engineered > Solid waste > Landfill > Unclassified | place... | reverse complement strand
CTCGTTCCTAGAACGGGGATTTTGTTATTTTTAAAAAAATATTTATTTTAGCAAATCCGGCGCCCATCGTTTAATTTTTTTCTCGGCGGCCATTAAATCTTTAACCCAATATATTTTCGCTCCCTGCTTTTCCCAGCGTCTGAACCAAGTTTTCTGGCGCTTGGCGAAGCGATATAGGGCGATACTTAATTTTTCCACCATCTCCTGATAAGACAGCTCTCCCAAAAGATGTCGGGAAACGAATCTATATTCCAAACCGAATGATTGCAGGCGTTCCCAAGAGACGCCTTGTTCGTTAAGATGTTTTACTTCGGCAACCAGTCCTTCTTTTTCCAAACGATCCAATAAACGCCCGACGATGCGAGTACGTAAAAGCGCGTTCGGAAGATTAAGGCCGAGTAATAAGAAATCATAAGAACTCTCTCGCCGACCGACTTTTTCCAACCCGCCCGCGGCAATAATTTCCAGATACCTGACCAAACGGCGGGCATTATTTCTATCGCTATTATTAAGCCGAGCGGCAAAATCCGGTTTCTTTTTGGCGATCAGGGCGAAAAGCCGGGCGGCGCTCAGCTTTTCCCGGTTTTTACGATTAGCTGAAGGCGGACGGACGCCGGCCAGATTATAATTATCCACGAGGGCTTGCAGATATAAGCCGCTGCCGCCGACAATTATCGGCAATTTTCCGCGACGTAAGATATCGTCAATCGCTTGAAAAGATAATTTCTGATATTTAGCCAAATCAAACTGAGTTTTCGGCGAGGCGACATCAATCAGATGATAAGAAATATTTTTTCGGCCGCTTTTATACTCGGCCAAATCTTTACCCGTACCAATATCCAGCCCCTTATAAACCTGGCGGCTATCGGCACTAATTATCTCTCCGCCTAACCTGGCGGCTAATTTCACTCCGAGGCTGGTCTTGCCGGCCGAAGTCGTGCCTAAGATTACCAAAACTTTCGGCTTGGCCGAAGGCAAAGATTTGCCGGGATTTTTGGTTTTAATTTTACCCTCTAATCCGAAGGCTCTGGCTTTGCTTATTCTGACTTTAACAAAATTTCCGACCAGAGAACCGGGATTGGCGGTTTTGCCGACAGCAATTAAAACAGTCTGATAAGATCCGGTCTTGCCGTAATATTTGCCTTTCCTATTCTTCCCTTCAACCAGAACTTCCATTATTTCCCCCAGATGCCCTTGATTGTTCCTAGCCGCGGTCACTTTTAGAGTTTCATTAATTTCTGAAGCGCGACGTTTTTTCTCCGCCGCGCTGACGTCATTTTTCATTTGATAAGAAACCGTACCCGGACGCGGGCTGTACTTCGAGATATAAGCCAAATCGAATTTGACTGCCTTGAATAATTTAACGGTATTTAGAAATTGCGCTCTGGTTTCTCCGGGGAAACCGACGATAACGTCGGTCGTAATCGCGATATCTGGCTTCGCGGCCCGGACTTTCTTGATTAGATCCTGATAATGTTTGGCGGTATAACCGCGATTCATCGCTTTTAAAATTTTATCATCGCCGGACTGAACCGCCAGATGCAAATGCGGGCAGACTTTCGGCGAAGAACTGATAACTCTGATAAGATCAGCGCTCATATCTTTCGGATGGCTGGAAGAGAAACGAATCCAAAAATTCCCGGGAATTTTAATAATCTTTTCCAATAATTCCGGAAATTTTACTTTAGCGTCATGATAGCTATTAACGTTCTGAGCGATCAGGACTATTTCTTTATAACCGTTTTTAATCAAAGTGCGCGTTTCTTTCAGGATACCGGCCGCGCCGCGGTAGACTTCGCGGCCGCGCGCGTAAGGCACGACGCAATAGGAACAAAAATTATTACAGCCGTTGCCGATGGGTATATAAGCGGTAAACTTGCTTTCATGCTTCGGAGCGATATCCAGATATTTTTCTCCTTGTTCCAGCCGGACTTCATCAAGACTAAAATGCGGCTGAAATTCTTCGCCGCTTAAAAGTTCCGGCAAACGCGACATCTCGCTGATAGGTAAAAAGATGTCCGCCCGTCCGGCCAGGCGCTTCTTAACGTCCGCCCGCTTGCTCAGACAGCCGGCAATGACTATTTTTGCGGCCGGATTGAATTTCCTGATTTCATTAACAAGCCCGTAAACGCGATCCTCGGCCATTTGCCGAATGCCGCAGGTATTGATGATAATCGTACCGGCTTTTTTAAAATCCGCCTCCAGCCGGTAGTTTTCGGATTCTAAAAAAGCGGCCAGGCGCTCGCTATCGACCTTATTCATCTGACAGCCGATGGTGATGATATGATAAGTTTTATTCTTCATACGGGCTTTACTTTATTAAAACGGCACTAGTCGCCGCCGTATCAATAATCAAAGGGCTTGTCGTCGCGGCGGTGTCTGTCACGACTTCTATCTTATATAATCCGAACTTCGCATTAACTTTCTTAATTTCCGTCATCTTTAAACTATAGGCCGCAAACTTATTAGCATTCAAATAATTAATATCCGCAGTATTCAGGTAAAAATTATAATAATAAATTGGATAATAACGAATTAGTTTGACGGCCGCTTGCAAAACTTCGTCATTAGGCAGAGTTCCCATAATAACACGGCGCTCCGGCCAAAAAAATTTATCATAATACCGGGTGATTATTATTCCTTCCTTGTCCGTCAGCGCCCAAACTCGTCTAGTATTCAGCCTCTCATCGCGATTATTATAGTAGAGATAAGCCAAGCCCTCTTCTGAGCCGTAAAGCACGAAAATCAGCGAAATTGATATAAAAATTAAAATAGCGGCGGACTGTAAGCCGGTGGCGATCATTCGTCTGATCCGAGCCGCGCTCTTAGCGCCAATAAGGAGCAGCGCCCGAGAAACACGAATTAAAGCCATGGCCGCGAGCGGCATTAAACCCAAATAAACAGGTAACCAGTAACGGGTATAGGAATTACCAATAGTGCTCCGCGTCAGGTTAGGATTATCGTTAAATTTCCAACTGCCGTAATAAAAAATCAGAAAAGCGCTCAAAAATAACCAAACTAAAACATAAACTAAATATTTTTTCTTAAAACGGCGCAGATTCTGAATAATGAGAAGTAATAACCCGGCCGCCCCCGAATAAAACAAAAGTGGAAACATCTTCAAGACATAATTTACGAACATGGAGCCGGATTGCTCAGGGTTAAATCCGAAGTAAAAAATATTATTGAATATCGTTGACAAGTAGCCACGATAATAATGAAAATTATCCCAGCCCCAACCGAACTTGAATATCTCTCCGCCGGTCCGGGCGATATCTTCCAAAGACCGGTTCATCTCATTATAGCCGCCATACCAGAAAGAGCCATACAAAATCTGATTATAATAGGCGACGACCAGGAGTGGCAAACTCAGGCCGGCAGCAAAAAAAATAGTTTTCGTGAGGCCATAGCGCCGCGCGTAAAATACCCAAATAATAATTAACGACGGTAAAAGCCAAAGGACTTCTGAGGTCCTGGTGATTATCGCCAAACCGATGAAAAGCCCGGAACTAAGAGCGGCTATAAATTCCCACCAAGTGCGCCCGGATAATTTCCAGGTTAAGAAGGCGACTTTAATCTTTTCCTTTTTTTTGCCTAAAGCCAATAAGAACAAATATAGACCGGCCAAAAGCATGACGATGAAAAGAATATTATGGAACATGCTCCGAACGGTATAATAAATATAAACCGGGAAAGACGCCAATAAAAAAGCGGACCAGAGTCCGATACGTTCCGTAAAGAGACGCCGGATAATCAGATAAAAGAGGATGATGCCAAGAGCGGCAAAAAACGGGGTTAAAAAAGGAATAATAGCTATACTGGTCGCGGCGGCAATCGTTCCATAGATAAGACTGATGCCCAAGAAGCTGACCGGTTTTATAAAACCGCTGTCGCTGCGAACGCTGCGGGGAATGACCATATTATCGCCGCGCAAATTAGCCCGATCAAAGACCGCTAATTCGCCGGTCAAAGCGAAATTCTTAGCGAAAAAATAATTGGCGGTTTCATCCGGCGAAGACCACTTTACATAATCGTCTTCTTGGCTGATATAATTAAAGCTGGCGGCGGCGATAAAAAAAACTAAGGCCAAAAGAAAGACAATTATTAAATTAGTATATTTTCTTAAAAACATTTTTTATGACGTTATAGACTAAGTATTTCTTTTTTAATGTTATCCGAAATTGCCAATTTTAGCAAGAATTTGCTATCATTAAAGCATATGGATAAACCTTCGGGATTAGCTAAAATTACCGCCAACTGGCTTGACTATATCTTACTTTTGAGTTCTCTAATTATTATTTGGGGGGCGATAATTTATTATTTCTACGCGCTTAATATTGTCGGCCTGGTTTTAACCGGATTTTTAACCGCTTTAAGCTTTTTCTGGACAAAAAGCTTTTTTTTAAAGGGGAAAGACAATAACGAAAAAAGCGAAACACCGGAAACAAAATCAAAAAACTTGATAAATTACCTAATATTAAATAAAATTAATTTAGTCTTAATTTTAAGTTATCTAACTCTTATAATTCTAGCTTTTAGCCGTTTTTACGCGGCCAGAAGCGACCGAGCCTTGATTTCTCCCTGGCAAGTAATTAATTATGATTTTTTCTGGTTTTACGCTTTAAGCGCTCTGGTTTTAACTCTAATATTATCCCGAACTAAGATTAAAACTGGCCGGAAACTCGCCTTGATTTCGATTTATTATTTCCTCTCCTTCGGTGCGGCGGCAATAATCTATAAGATCGGTTATGGCTTTGATCCGTTCATCCATCAAGCGACTATGGAGCTCATTGCCAGTCATGGCCTGGTCTTGCCGAAGACGCCTTATTATCTGGGTGAGTATAGCCTAATCATAATTCTTTCAAAAATAAGCGGCCTGACGATTTCTTTTTTGAATAAATTTCTGGTTCCCTTTTTAGCCGCCTTATTCCTGCCGACTGCCTTATTTAATTTTTTAAAGCGCTGCGTCAAAACGACTCCGGCAATCTGGCTGGCTATCCTCTTCCTGTTGATTCTGAATTTTTCGCCTTTTATCGCTACCACGCCGCAAAACTTAAGCTATCTTTTTTTAATTCTGGCTGTCTTGGCCGCCGCCGCGGATAATTTCGGACAAGTCTTGATATTATCCTTAGCCTCAGCCGCCATTCATCCTCTGGCCGGTCTGCCGGCCGTCGCTCTGACCGCAATGATGGCGCTTAAAAAATATGCCAATCGGATAAAGGCTAAAAAAGAAAAATTTATTCGAACGATAATCTGGCTATTTGCCGCTTTATCGATCCCGATTGCCCTATTATTCAGTGCCGGCGCCAATTTGAATAATGGCAGCGCCGGAAAAATGTTTTTAACTTCATTCCGAAATCTCTTTGGAACGCCAGGAAGCAGCGGACGCGAAGATTGGCTTATAAATTTCGTCTATCTTCTGGTTCAAAATTATCATTTGATAATAATTTTAATCATCATCGGCGCTTTAGGGCTTATCAGCCGCTCAAAAATCTTGCCGGAATATTTTAGAATTATAAACCGTGATTTTATTTTCCTTTCTTCCGCCCTGCTCGGCGCTTATTTTATCAGCGGACAGATAATTTTTAACGACATTATCGCTTATGAACAGGCCGGTTACGCCAATCGACTGCCGATTACTATCATGATTTTTCTGCTTCCGAGTATTGCCGTTTCTTTGGAAAATATCATCAGCCGCGTCTTAAAAGAAATCGCGGCCGTAAAAATGATCTGGCTGATTTTCGGTCTGAGCGCGCTCACCGCCAGCCTATATATCTCATATCCGCGTTTTGATAAATATTTTAATAGTCGCGGCTATAGCACCGGCATTAACGATATCGCCGCTGTCAATTCTATCGACTCCGAGGCGGGCGCGCCTTATATCGTCTTGGCGAATCAGCAGGTCAGTGCCGCCGCCCTGCAAGTTTTTGGTTTTAATCATTATTATCAAACGAGCGCCGGCGAACTTTATTTTTATCCGATTCCGACCGGCAGTCCGTTATATCAATATTATCTGGATATGGTTTATAAAAACCCCGGCCGAGCCAGCATGAAAGCGGCTTTAGAACTGGCCGGGGTTGATCAAGGATATCTGGTCGTCAATAAATATTGGTATCAAAGCGGGCGCGTCATTAATGAAGCGAAACTGGCGGCTGATTCCTGGTGGACGATAAATAATGAAGTTTTTATCTTTAAATATCGGCGTTAGCGAGATATAGTCGTTAATGGCTTTCCTGATAATCCCAAATCGGACCGACAGAGAAAATCTTATTGGTGCCTTCCTGATGAATAATAATCAGTAATTTCAACCGGCTTAAATCTTCTTTTAAGACGGTTTTTTGCTGCGGCAATCTGATAATCAATTGTTTCTCTTTCGCCCCGGCCGCTTCGGTCCTGAGCTGGCTCGTGAAATCGGCAATCGCTTCGTTATCAGCGGCGTTCAATTCCTCGCCGGTCAATTCTTTTAGGACGATAGCTTTCATCTCTTCCAGACTGCTGGAAAAATTTTTGATATCCTGCAAAGCCAGGCGCACTTCCGCATCCAATTGCAAAGCGGAAAACATCTGGGTGAGCATGGAAGCGTTCGCCAGGAGTTCATTAATTAAATCAAGATTAGGTTCAACATAGGAATTTTCATTCCAGCGCGCCGCATTATCCAGCCCCGAACTTTTCAGATTTAAAGTAATGGAAAATTTATCCAAAGGCAGTTGCAGATTTATCCAGGCGGCGGCGGCCGTCCGCAGCGATTTATCCTGCCAGGCTAAAGACTGGGCAAAAAGCGGCAAATTAGCCTTATTAATCGCGAGTGCCGCTTTAATCAGGCTTAAATTCGACCAATAATTATTAAAATGCCAGATATTATTCTTAATCAGCTCCGCCTGCAGGCCGCTCACGGCCCGGCTATAACCGGCATAATTAGTATTCTCGGTGAAATAATTACTGTCAGCGACCGGATAGACCAGATTTATGGCATCTAATGCAAAACCGTTACAGCGCTTAAAAATATTATTTTCCCGGCAGGCAGTAATATTATTGTCTTTCGTCGTCGAAGCGTTTAAGGCGCCGACGGAAGGAGAAGTTAAGCGGCTGAACACATAATTATTCGGCCAATAAGACTCGGCTAATAATTTAAAGCCGAGGCGCGGCTTCAGGGTCGCATCCGCCTTATTTAGGGCGCCGGAAATTTCCGCAAAATCGTAAGACAAGACTTGAACGCGCAGTTTTTCCAGGTTAGCGGCCGCTTCCTTATTGGCATCGTCAAATAATTCTTCAATCCTGTAATCACTGCCGAAAACAGCGCTGAGAGAATCGCGGTAATGGACATAATTCAAATCCTCGCGCAGGCCCTTAAAGAAAGACATGACTTTATATATGCGCGCCCATTTGTTCTTCAGCCCCGGCAACTCGGAAAAATCCTGAGCGATAAAGCTAGCCGCCGTCAGATTGATGCGCCAATCAGCCGTGTCCAATAAGCAATTCGGGCAGTTCTTATCGCGGTAATTAAGAGGAAAAACAGAATTGAGCCAAGCGGTCGTCAGATAAAAATTATTCAATTTAGCGTTCAGCTTATAGTCTGAGGGCACGGAGAACTCCGCGTAATCACGGTTATAAAGCAAAACCGGGGATTTTATCTTTGTCTTCGCCTCCCGGATAAGCCTTACTTCCGCGAGCACATCCTCTTTCAGATAAGGCGGAGTGACGAAATAAAAACGGTCCGCGTCGGCCGCGGTAAAAATTATTTCTCCGGCCGCCGCCTGGCTGGGGTTTAATTGCTCCGCAGTCGGTTTTAAGAGTTCCAGGGCGACCGCAAAAAAAGCCATTTCCAGGCGCTCGCCTTCCAGAATCGAATCATTGATATTGCCGATAGCGGCCAGACGGGATTCATAGCGGGTCTTGGCGACATTATATAGTTCTTTATTAATATCCCAGAGATTATCATAGAAGACATTCTCTTCCACATCCTTAAAAGTCTTTTTCAAAATATTCTGATAATAATAAATCATGAAATCGGAAGTGACCAGAAGCGGCAGCTGCTTGGCGCCCAGGCTGGAATAAACCGAGTAAAAATCGGCCGCGTCCTTAGCCCAAGGATTGTCAATCGTGGCGAAACCGTGGCTGTTAAGACCGCTAAGAGCCGGGTCAAGACTTAATTTCCGGGAAACATCATAATAGTTCATCACATCAATCTTGATATTGAGCGGCAATTTATAATCATTCAATTTCGGGGTAACGGCATTATCCGGAGCTTTATAAAAATCCGCGAAGGAAAGATATTCAATCGCCAAATTCGATAAAGACGAAGTCGCCAACGTCGTCGTCGCGGTTTCCGGATTGCCCAGATTAGGCAAGGTTGTCGCCGCCACCGGCTCGCTCGTAGTCGCGGCCGCCTCCGGATTAGCCGCCGGCGCGGCCTTAGGCGCCCTCAGCGTCTTAACCGCGAAAAAGACAGCAACGATAAAAACGATGATAGCCACGGCTAAAGCGGCGATGAGCAATATTTTTCTCCAGGGCGACGGCGAAGAAGAAGGCGCGGGAGCCGGCGCCAGAGGATTGACTTCTGAAGAAATAATGGTTGGCTGATCGGAAAACATAAATTTATCTGGGATTATGTATTTTTATCTTAAATATTGAGCCTTATTCCGCGATTGCTCCTCATTCGTATGGGCGTAAATGACTTCATCTTTGCCTAGCGGCGTCAAAAAATAATAATAGTCAGTCTCAATCGGGTTAATCGCCGCCTCAATGGCTAGAATACCGGGATTGCAAATCGGACCAGGCGGCAAACCGGGATATTTATAGGTATTATACAGGGAATCGACGGCTGTGTCTTTCCGGCTATGAGCCGGATCATTATCACCGAAAATATAAGTGAGCGTCGCGTCGGATTGCAGGCGCAGACCGACTTTCAAACGATTCCAGAAAATTCCGGAAATAATGCGCGCATCGCGATTATCCTCCTTCTGATAATCCAGCGGCGCTTCTTTTTCAATAATGGAAGCCATGATAATAATCTCATAAATGCTCTTCCCTTGCTTCTTGATATCGGAGCGCATCTTCGCCGTTAATTTTTTGTCAAAATTTTCCAGCATCTTTTCAATCACATCCGCGACCGTAGAACTGGCATAAATACGATAGGTGTCCGGAAACAGATAGCCTTCCAGACCGTAATATTTCGGCTTGTCGTCTAAAAAATCGAACTCATCGGACCAGTCTTTCAAAGCCGGCGATTCTTTATGATTGCGATAATCGATTTGCGGGAAACCGGCGACCTCAAAAAATTTTTCACTCAGCCATTTCCCCTGTTGTTCAAAATACTGGGCGATATCACGGTTAGTCCAGCCTTCCAGAATCTGGATGGTTTCCTCCGGATTCAGTTCTGCTACCGGCGCCGGCCGGCGGTTTGTTAATTTATCTATCAAACGAACGACGCCCGGCGAAAAACTCTTCTCATTATCAATCACTAACTTCTGATACACGGAACGAATATTGAATAAGCCGACCACTAATGAGGTAGCTAAGAATATCGCGGCGGCGATAAAAAAATATTTTATCAATTTCTTCATAAGTTAGCCTTTCCTTTAGCCTTAATTTCCGCGGCCCTCTGCGCTTTCAAAGCGGCGGCATTAGCGATTAATTGGGAACTGGCCCGGATTTTCTGGCCCAGGCCGTCGACCATCCTGATTTTATGCTTTCGGCAAACCGCATATTCCGGCACATCGCCAATGCTATGACGATCGCCACCATTAGCAAAAACATCCGGTCTTATTTTGGCCAGGGATTTACAGACTGTCTTGTCCTTATCAATGGAGATAAAAACGCGATCAACATCGCGCAAGGCTTTAACTATCTTGACGCGATCAGCCAGAAGCATAAACGGCACACTGCCTTTTAAAGAGACCTGGAGGTCATTATTGACGATGACCACCAGTTTATCGCCTAATTTCTTAGCCCGACTAATCATTTCCAAATGCCCGGTATGAAGCGGATTAAAGTAGCCGGAAACAGCGACGATAACCGGCTTTTTTAAAACTTTTTTAACTTTTTTTGCAGATTTCAACATAATAAAGCGATACTAAAACATAATAAAGAGATACTAATCAGATGATTACATTATAGCAAATCAAGGGATAAAACAAAAACCGCTAACACAATAAATTAACCGCCTTATGTCAAGATACCGCCGACGCTGATTTTATAGTAAAATAAGATTATCAAGATAAATATATGACTTTTAATGAATACCAAATAAAAGCCAGAGAGACAGCCATATTTCCTGACCAGGAAAATCGCTTTATTTACGCGACTTTAGCGATGATGGGCGAAGCCGGCGAAGTTTCGGAAAAAGTAAAAAAAATCTGGCGCGACAAAGGTAAAATAGTGAGCGACCTTG
>Ga0172381_10008011_pt1 | contig 10390 bp, 10 predicted proteins | sample Leawel6488metaG_FD_119754 | JGI IMG/M metagenome (GOLD analysis project Ga0172381, IMG submission 119754) | Leachate microbial communities from a municipal landfill in Southern Ontario, Canada - Leachate well 64-88 metaG | ecosystem: Engineered > Solid waste > Landfill > Unclassified | place... | reverse complement strand
TCGGAACGACTTCCAGACGGGCGGTCGGAGAGGTGGTACCGATGCCGACGTTGCCGCTACTATTATTCATGTAAAGAAGGTTCTTGTTTACTCCGCCGGCATCGTTTAATGAACGAATAAAAGTATAACCATCATCACTGGAAAATTCTACTTTTTTTAAATTTAGTCCAGCTCCAGCATCTCCTAAATAAAATGAACCTCCTGAATTACCTTGGACCGCAAATCTGCCATAATCTATATTAGGAGCGACAATAAATCCATTATGAGTGGCATCAAAATTAGCAGCAAAAATATTTGTTGCATTACCAATTTGAAGGTATGCCCCCGGGTTCGTGGTCCCAATCCCGACGTTGCCATTGCTTTTTATCGTTAACAAAGAATTTGAAGCTCTCATCGTCTCTGTTTGTTTAAACGTTAATGTTGACGCACTATTAACAAAACCTATTTGAAAACTATCGTAATTTCCACCGTAAGGGACTCCTACACCCCAGGCTTTATTAGAAACAGAATCATAATTAGTGACTACTCCTCCTCTGGCACTGCTATTTGATTTTAGCTGTAGCTCTGCGGCCACCAACTGTTGCGATGCGCTATTTTCTAAAATCAATTTTGCCCAGTTAGAAGAAGATGAATCAAAAACATGAAGGTTACCGCTCGGAGTCGTCGTCCCAATGCCCACATTCCCACTGTTCAAATTCCAAATATTTCCTCCGGTCGTTCCACCCCAGAGGGTGATTGATCCGGTCGCCGAAGACAAGGCTGAATTAACCCAGCCCAGAGTCGCGACATCGGTGTCGGCCGTCGGAGTCGCCACATTACCGATCTTATAGGTCGCGGTCGTGGATGTGCCGGCGAGGATTGAGTAGCCGGAGGTCTGGGCGACTACCAGCTTCGCCGCGCTCGGGTCGGTGGTACCGATGCCGACGTTGCCTCCCTTATCTATCCTTATAGCATTAGTTATGCCTCCTGCGTTTTGCGTTCTAATTTGTAAACCTATATCAGATGAGCCACTGTCATCACGCGCTTGAAGATACGCAACGCCATTTCCAGCATAATTTCCTATACGAGTATCCCCTCCAAGGACTATGATGTTTGAATTTATACCACTCGCTCCCCCAACTTGAAACTGATGTGTAGGGTTCGTGGTCCCAATCCCGACGTTGCCATTGGTAAACAGGGCGGATATATTTCCATTTCCATAAACATTTAATTTTCCTGCCGGCGTCGTCGTGCCGATACCGACATAACCGCTTGAAAAAGCAATTACGAACGGGACTGTACCAGCGGAAGAATCTTTAATACCAAAATATGAATTTGGGAATCCTGTGCCACCGTTTCCAACACCCGCCTCCCAAACATAAGAACCCCCTCTATTATATCTAATTAAAGGACTAGCGTTATAAACTTCTAAAATAGCACCCGGTCCGGCCGTTCCAATACCCACATTCCCGCTATTCAAACTCCAAATATTTCCACCGGTTGTCCCGCCCCAAAGAGTAGAAATACTACTGGTGGCTGAAGCGAGCGAGGAATCAACATACCCCTTCGTCGCCACATCGGCATTAATAATAGGCAGAGCGACATTGCCAATCCTTTGTTCACCGGCTAAAATAGCATAACCTGAGCCCGGGTCAACTGATAATTTGGCGGCTGGAGTGGAAGTGCCGATACCTAATCCGGTTGAGTTAAATCTCGCCCATTCAGTCATGGCGGCATATCCTCCGCCTATTACTACCGCTTCATTAACTGACCTGGCACCTATCGCCAAGTTAATATTTGTTCTTGGCACTATTCTATCTAACTGGCCGACACCGCCAGAAAATCCGCTTGGCGCGACCATCCATCCGACCTGGGTAAAAAACGCATTAGTCCAAGTCCCTTTATCTGTAGAATAATCAAAAAACATTTGATCATATACGTTCGCGCCTGTAGTTGGTTTTGAATAAATTCTCCAATATGATTTTTTATTACCCGTCGCCGTATTCCAGGCCGCACTTTCGAATAACAATGACGGAGAGGACTGCACAGTATTAACGGCATCAGCTGCGGTCGGATTATTAAGACCTAAATAACTATTCGGATTCAGCCTTAAATCGGGTTTATTCAATTCGAGACTATAAATTGGACTCGTTGTCCCGATGCCGACATTGCCGCCGCTATCAATCCCAAAAACATTAGCAGACGAATTATATATCCATACGCCTTTACCTCCGGTTAAATTTTGTAAATTAGCGCCAGTTGAGGAAAAACCGAAAACAAACGAACCGGCGTTTGCGCCTGTTTTTTCTATTTTGAAAACATCCCAATTACCGCTTACCACATGCAAAGTATTAATCGGATTGCTGGTCCCAATCCCCACATTCGTCCCGTTATTGAACAAAACCGAATTTCCGACCCAATCCGTTCCATTATGGCGCAAGGTCTGTCCGGATATGCCGGCCGGCAGGCCGCTGATAGAAGAGGTTGCGGCCGCGACAAAAGAATCAACGTAACCTTTTGTGGCCGCGTCGCTGTCAAAGGTCGGTAAGGCGACATTACCGAGCTTCAGATTGCCGGCCATGATAGAATAACCGGAAGGACCGAAAACTTCCAGGCGCGCCGCCTGATTCGGGTCGGTCGTGCCGATACCGACATTGCCGGATGACCTGATAGAACTTCCTCTGATGATTCCGTTCACGGCCAAACCGGAATCCGGAGGAGTGGTCGCGATGCCGACCGGGCCGTTTAAAGTTACCGGCAGCCAGGTGTTAACAAAGTCGCCGAAAAGATCGTTCCAGTTCTGGGCCGTTAAAGTATCGTTGAAAAGCTTGCTATAGCTCGAAGTCGCGTGATAGGCTTGCGCCGTTTTCCCATTCAGGATAAATAAAAAAGCTCCATTTAATAGAAAAATGGCGAGAAAAATTTTTGATTTCCGTCCTAAGAATAGGGGCATTAAAAATTTATTCTTTTGTTCTTATCTCTAGCTAAAATTATAGCATTTTTTATGGGCGCCTGCCAAGGGTTTTAGAGGAGTAAATTACTTCAGCGCCGACAGGTAATTTTTCAGCATAAAGATAGTGTCGGCTTTCAAATAATTTTTAATCCAAGCCTTTTCTTTTTCGCCGTCAACTAATTCTCCCAGCCCCCGCAGTATTTGATTATTCTTTACCTCTCCTATAAAAGCGAGGCAATCAGTCAAATATTCCTTAATAGTTTTCCCTGTCCTGGCTTTAATTATTTCGGCGTTGATGTCCCAATTGTTTTTGGCGAAATAATGGATATCGTAAATATCTCTCATGGCGACTTCGCTTCTAAGAGTCAGCGCGGCGAGCTTGCTGGCGAACAGATAACCGGGTTTGGCGACAAACATGGAAATGCCCAAATATTCTTTTAATTCGTAATGATCCTGAATATTTTCGGCCAACTGGCGGACATTTATTTCAACTTTGATATTATGATCTTCGTCACCGTAGGAGAGCAGGGCAAAAATAGTGAATCTCTTAATCCGCCGGTCTTTAATCTGCCCGTATTTACCTAAAATATTAAAGATTTTTTCATAAATCAATTTTTGATCGGCCTCATTTTTCCGGCTATCCTCGTTTACCGACAGTAAATCAAAATCCAGGTCCACTGAAAACCGCGGCAGACTATAGAAAAAATAGGCGCAGGTCCCGCCTTTGAAGCCTAAAAGCGGGCCGACGGTAACGTCGGTATAAATATCTTTTAAAATCTGTCCCATTATTAACTGATGTCTGACGCGATTAAGCATAATTTAATGTCAGCTGTTCCGGCGGTAAGGCCGCGAGGTTGATTTGTTTATTTATTCAATATTTTTGCGATATTTATCCAGGCGCTTTACGAGCTGCTGATTATTATAAAGTTTGGCCAGCGTGGCGCATTTTTCCCAGTCCAGCGATTTCAGATTGTCAAAATAATAATTCGGAAACAAATAAATCATATCCAGGAAGGCTCTTTCCGGGGTGGCGAGGCTGTAATTATCCCGGCTGATAATCCCGGCGGAATTAAATAAGACCGCGTCCTTTAATTTTCTAAAAGTAAACGTGTGTTTATCTATAATCATTGTTTTCGGCCATTTTGAGGCGATAAAAACCGTTTCGTAATGCTGAAAAATTATGCCGGCTTCTCTTAAAACCGTCTCAAAGCTGATATAAGACGGGATGTAAATACTGGTTGCCAATTCTTTAAGATTATAATTTTTATTTTTAGCGAATACGCCCCGGGTTAACCTGATTAAAACTTTTTGTTTTACATAATAAGCGATTTTTGATTTTAAATTTTTAAAATTAGTTTCTTGCCAAATTAAAGCTAAATCCTTATTAGTCAGGATCGTTTTGGACGATTGATATATTTTAGTGATTAAGCTATCCATAATTAATAATGTCTAATTGAAGTAAGATTTATTCTTACTTCCAGTGTATATTATATGTTACATCTGATTTGTTGTCAAATTTAATTTACAATAGTTAGCTCCTTATATCCTTATTTCCACGCTGCGTTTGGAGTTTTGATAGTCGCCGATAGAGCGGAAAATCAGAGGCGGAAAATCGGCGAAATAGACATCGTAATGGCTGCCGGCCTCTAAATCTCCTTGGAAGATAGAGGTTTCCGAGACCGAACCATAAATATAACCGTTCATTCTTAATTCCCAAAGCAATCTTTCCGCTCCGGCTTCGGCCGCGTAATAAGCTTTAGTGGACTGGGATTGGATGCCTCCGGCTTTGATGCCTAAGAGAACGACATAGGCTCCGCCCATAGCGACTAAAAGCATCCCGGCCATAATAAACATGGTCAGAACTAAAGCGCTCCCCGGTTTGGCTGACGGCGCCGGATATTTTCGTTTGATTTTCCGGATAGGCATTTAAGCGGGCGTTAATTTATAATATCGTTTTATAATATCGTTATTTATAATATCTTGATGTCATCGTCGTTTGAATATCCATTTCCGACTTGAATTCTCCCTGCCCGAGAGCATGCGCCTTTAAATTCAGCGTGATCGCCGGTTGAGTCGTTGAAGCGACGCTGGCGGCGGCGAAAGAGAGGCTGTCAAGATTAATTTTAGCCGGAGAGATAAAATCCGAATCCAAACCGCGTGTCACCCTAAAGCGTTGCGTCTCGCCGTCCAACCCCAGATAATACGTGACGCATTGGTTATAATAATTCTTAAAATAAAGAGTATTTCCGTAGGAGTTACTGCCGATTACATAAATCTGATTGCCGGGTATTCCCGCGCAAAGACCCTCGTTCTTCTGCGCCATCCTGATTTCCTTGCCGATAACTTCCAGAAAATACTTCAGGCTTTCCTGGACATTCTGCGTCGCCAGCGCGCTCCGCTGGCTGTCGACGACCATTTTAAAAATCTGCGTCGCCGACAAAATAATAATTGAAAACAAGGCGACGGAAACAATTACTTCAATCAAAGAAAAGCCGGCAGGTTGTAATTTATTCTTTTTCATTTTAGTACCAATCATATAAAATCGTCTCTAAATCATAAGTGTAATCCCGGTTATGTTCCGCCCAGCTTATCCGGGAATTGATCCGCGAGGAATGGTCGTCTATCGTTTGAATAGTTATGAGTCGGGAAAAAGGCGTAGAGGTCGCCGCCGCCGTATCATGAACATAAAAATTAGCGGCATTCTGCCTTAAGGCTAATTGTCCGGGTAGTGAGGAAATATAGGAATCAGGCGACGCGTCTTCATAATCCATGTAATATTCGCCCGGTGCCAGCTTATCGTTATAGGCGAGGCCTTCTCGCCAATTAGAATCGCGAACCTTGCGGATAAGTTCAATTCCTTCCTGCGCCAACTGATAGGCGATCAGGTTGCTCTTATTATAATTTTGGCTCTGGATATTTTGGACGATAAGCCCCAGGATTCCAACTAACCCCAGAGAAACGATGAACAAAACCGTGATTATCTCCACTAAAGAAAACCCCGGCTTGAAGCCGTGTTTAAAACCGGCGTTCGGACGGGTTTTTAAATCTGGTTTTAAAAAATTATTTTTCATAATTGACGTGGTTCGGCTTGGCTTGGTCTAAGGGCTCTAACCGGCTCAATCTGATTTAGTCTAGAACCTCAACCAGCCCCAAGAAGTTGACGCGGACAGTCTTAAAGGAATTATTTCGCTCTTCCCTCAGTCTTATTTCTAAAGAGGAGGAGGTGGCGACAGCGGCGACGCGATAAATATTCGTCCTCGGATCCGGCGGCAAGAAAGTCACGTTCACCGCGCTATTTTCAATGCCGCCGGCGGTCGTCAGTCCCGATATCTCAATACCTTCCGGCAAATAAGTTATCCTCGCGCCGTAGTTAGGATTAGCTTCCGTCGCCTCATCCATTCCCATATATCCTGAAGTCCCGGGCGCATCGGCGTCGGCGAACATGGTATAATAATTTTTCTCCGTGTCAAAAGCGATTCCCCAGCCGCCGCCCGGAACCGCGTTATTATATTTTACGAGGCCCAGGGTATTATTCTGCGCCAGATGGATATCGGCGACCAGATTCTGCGCGGTCATGATCAGATCCGTCCGCTTGTTGGCTGAACGGTAATTGGCGATAAAAAGAGCGGTTATCAGAGTAATTATCGAAATACTGACAATCATTTCCAATAAAGTGAAGGCGGATTTATTTAATCTCATATTATTCGGCTTTAACTTCCCGCCAGATAGGCAGGCCGTAATTTATCCTCATAGTCGCGGTCAGGCTGCAGACATAATTTTCCGTATCAGTAACGCGCAAGGTTATAGAAGTGCCGGTTGCGCGGAAGAAGGTTATTGAAGTCGTCGCGCCGCCCGGGTCGCTGATAATCGCCGCCGGGTCGGTCGTGGTCCATAAATAACGGCAATTGGTTCCATAACAGCTCTGGGGTAAAGTCGGAGATCCGGACCCATAGAATTCGGAACCGCTGGTAAATTCCGTGGAAGTGCCGACTAAGATATCATACGGCGACCAGGTAAAAAAGGGATTGGGAAATTCGTGGCTATAAGTCGTAAAAGTCTTGATATTACTGTCCGGGTCGCCGGAGGTTTGCTCGTCCAGCAAACCGGCATGATCGTCGGTTGCGCCGTATTGATACCAAACCGTCGGTTTATATATCCCGTCTTCCAGATAATATAATCTTATCCACCAATAATAATTAGTCCCGTAGCTTAGCGTCTGGCAATTAGTATCGGTATTGGGAATGATATATTGCGACGCGACTGACGGGGTCTTGATTCCGCTCCAACAGACATAGTCGCCGGTCGTAGTCGCGAAACTCGTATTATCGTTGACTACTATCTCATAACCGGCCTGGGCTCCGCTCCTGACATCCCATTTCAAAACCGCTCGCAGCGCCCCTTCGCTGCAAGCTTCGCTATAACTCCAATTCGGAGCCGAAAGCCGTTGCAATTGTAAATTACCGAGATAAACCTTATAGTCGCGCGTCGCGCAATTACCGGCGCCGCTGAGTTCGCTGGCGCAATTAAAACTGAGCCAGCCAAGATCGCTGGAAGCGTCGCCGACGAAATCTCCCGGCATGATGCCGTGGCCGGGCAAAACCGAGTTACCAAGGTAATCCCAGCCCTGAAGCCTGACCGGCGTCGTCGTTGCGCTATCAAGTCTTATCCACTCGCCGGTGTCATCAACTCGCGCCCAGCCATAAACATTCTGATCGGTCGGATCATAGCAGGCCCAGCAATTATTGCTCGGGTTGCAGGTGCTGGGACAATTAGCGCTGATGCTGGCGCCGCCGTCCGGCGGCATTTCCGTCCCGTCAAAGGAAATAAGCCCGAGTGCGGAATTCCAAGCTTTCCCGGAAAAATTATTGTCCGAATCAATATAAACATGATGCTCTAAATTGACGCAAGGCGGCGAGTAAAAATGAAAGCCGGGCGGCGTCGTGAGATTGCCGGTTTCATCCAGCCGATCGCCGAGCACGTCATCCAGGCAATCAAAAAAGACATATTGGTTTTCCTCCCCCCACCAGGCCGCGCCGCGCACCGTTGAAGTCGCGGCGTTAGTTATTTTAGGTGCCAAAAAACCGGCGGTAAATAAAACTGCCACCACAATCACTAGAAACTTGGTCTTTTTACCAGAAAGCAAAACCATAATATTTTAAATTATAGCATTTTTTACTTATTTTTAAAATAAAGAATTTATTTAGAAAAAATTTAATTTTCTTTAATATCGGGTTTGTTAAGATTATGCTCGGTGTGGGCCCGGGAGTGGTTCCGACGCCGGATTTAACAATCGGCTTCCCGGGGTTCAACTCCCCGCGGGTCCACACTTGGGGGATAAAAAAATTGACAAAAATAATTAGCCTGCTATAATAATTATATTGTTAAATCCGGCACTAGGAACCGCAACGGAACCATAAAAATCTCCCATCAGGGAGATTTTTTATTTATGCGATTATCAATTTAAATCCGATTTTATTTAAAAAATCTCTTCCCTTTTTAATCATTTCTCGCCTTCCCTTTTCCATCTTATCGTCATAACCGGCTAAATGTAATAACCCATGGACAAATAAAAAATAAAGCAAATACTCGCTTAATCGCTTCTTTTGCTCTTTGTTTAGCACGCCCTTAATATCCGCCCCCAATTCTAAAAACATTTCCCGGTATTTCTTAAATTTTTTCGTCTCGTAAATATTAATGATTATCTCATTCTCGGCCGTAAAAGATAAAACGTCGGTTACTTTATCCAAGCCGCGGTACTGCTGGTTAAGGTTTTTAATCCGCGCCGGACCGACGATAGCCAAAGAAACGCTTCCCGAATTTTTATTGCCTCCCGGCTTCTTATAGGCACGCGCGAATTTCTCCGCGATGATACGGAGTTTTTTGGCGTCTACTTTCCGAGATGTGGTGTTGTTTATCTCTAAAACGTAATTGTTTGATCTTGGCATAGACTAAAAATAAAAAATTTGTTTAGAAAATATTTAGTTTTCTTTAATAGCGAGCTTGCTAAAATTGTTTTTAGCGTGGGCCCAGGAGCGGTCTCCGGAACCGAACTTGACACTTGGTTCCCGGGGTTCAACTCCCCGTGGGTCCACACTTATTAATGTAATCATGTTGACAAAACATATGACAAAACTATGTTGACAAAACCGGTAAGCCTGCTATAATAAAAATACAAGTGTCAAGTTCGGCTCGGAATCGCAACGGAACCATAAAAATCTCCCATCAGGGAGATTTTTTATTTATACCAATCTTCTTAATTTTCTGATAAACTCATAAAAACCGTACAAAACCGGACGAAAAATCACGTCATAAGTCCCCGGATAATTCTCAATTCTCCCGCCGAATCCCAGTTTGAAGCGCGTCACGCCCGGCCATTTCTTGGCGCTAATTCCATAAAAATCATAATATTTATAACTCTCTTTTTTCGCCCGTTTAATTACCGACCATTGCAGCAGATACGGCGCCATGACACTACGAAATTCATTGTCGCTCGCGCCGTGCAGATAAGTAACCTTGCCGCCCCAAAAACAAAACAGGCCGGCGGCGATATTCTTCCCGTTATAAGAGGCGAAAAATAATTTTATGAAATCTTTAGAGCCGCTTAACAAATTCCGATAATGCTCGGCGCTATGCAGACGAAAATCATCGCGCGCACCCGTCATGGTCATTAAGCGCCAAAATTCGGAGAAGTCTGCGACGCTTCCCTCTTTTATTTCCAAACCCTTTTTCGCCGCCAGATTAATATTATAGCGGGTCTTCTGATGAAAGCCTTTTAACAATTCTTCTTCGCTAAAAACTAAATCTAAAATCAAAGTCTGCCGCGGCTGCAAATCCAAAGTTTTTTTAATCTTGAACTTTTCGATATTTTCTAATTTCACGATTACCGGCGGCTCTATTCTTAAAAAAACCGCGCGCGAAGTAATCTTCTTGATTTCCTCATATAAAAAATCTTCCGATCCCGCTCGTTCCTTAGCCGCTAAATCCGTCTTGAAAATCGGACCTCGCGGCGAATACCAATAAAAACCGCCTTTCCCTAGCGGATTTTTTATAATCGTCGCGACCGCTAAAATTCCTCTTTCCGATCGCACCCCAATCTGTAAAATTTCCGCTCTGTCCGCTTTTTCCGCTTTTAACAATTCCCCCCATTGCCAAGATTGCAGAAATCCCCCATCCAGGGCATTCAGCTTTACAAAATCATCCCACTTTTCCTGCCAAAAATTATCACAAATTACTATATACATAAATACTTAATGAAGGGTTATTATTTGATAATTATATCAGAAAAATGGGCATAAAAAAAGCCTCCCAACTAAGTGTTGGGAGGCTTACTATTGGATGGATTTTATATCACGAAACTTATCAGCTTATTGGCCACAAAAATAGTTTTCTTTATTTCTACTCCTTCAATATATTTCTTCACATTTTCATCGCTCTTGGCTAACGCAATGGCTTCGGCTT
>Ga0172381_10008010_pt1 | contig 10392 bp, 7 predicted proteins | sample Leawel6488metaG_FD_119754 | JGI IMG/M metagenome (GOLD analysis project Ga0172381, IMG submission 119754) | Leachate microbial communities from a municipal landfill in Southern Ontario, Canada - Leachate well 64-88 metaG | ecosystem: Engineered > Solid waste > Landfill > Unclassified | place... | reverse complement strand
GAAAAGCGTATATCAAACCGTCTTTCGTCTGAGGGATAGAAGATGAAGAAATGTTTTTAATTCTGCCAATCGCCCTTGAAGTGTCACTAATTAATTGTCCCTGTTCAGAAGGAGTAATCTTCCCCGCTATAGAAAGAGCAGCCGCCGTGGCAACATCTTTTGGGCTCCCATATGCTACGGTAAACTTTTCTGAAGCGATATCTAAATCATTTTGCATTTGCAAAGAAAGCTGGGAATTAGTAGCTTGGGCTTGCTTTAAAACCAAAGAGGCTCTAAGCATTGGATCAGCCTGCTGGGGATTGCCAATTGTCTGCACTACTCTCTTTTGGGCTTCTTGATCGTCAATTGACTTTCCAGTATTGAATTGAACCGATACTTTAGCGCCCTCAACTAAATCCAAAAAGGCGTCTTGTGCCTGGTCTGCTGATAAACCCATCCGCTCAAGATGTTTTAACGCATTGCTATCAATAGAAGGACTGTCCACTTTTTCGTCTGCCATTAAACCAATTATACACAAATCATTATTATAAAAGACACACCTCCAGGTTAGCCGTATATTCTATCAAACGCATCTAAAACCATTTTCATGGCTTGTTTAATATTATCTGCTTTAACCATGGCTCCTGAGACATTAACATGGCCACCTCCTCCAAATTCCAAGGCCCATTTTCTAACATCAACTTCTTTCTTTGAAGAACGAAAATTTACCCGATAACCGCCAGGTTCAAAATAACTAACTACCACATACCTTTCCGGACGGCTCAACATTCGCACGTTGTTTGTTAAAAAATCTATCAATCTGCCCCTATATCCAGGTTCATCTTGAGCCATATAGCTTTTATCCAAACCAAACCAAACAAGCTCTCTCTTTTCGTCCACCTCCATATTTTTTAACAGAGTGGCATAGTTCTTAAGTTCTCCTGCGGATAGCTTGGAATAATACAATCTGTTTGCCCAAACTAAATCGGCTCCCTGAGACAATAAAAAACCCGCCGTTTTGAATGTCCTCTCTGTCGTTGAGGGAGTTTGAAAATTAAGCGTATCTCCAATTAAAGCCAGCATCAGCAAAGAAGCAATATTTTTATCCCATTCAATCTTCAGTTCATTAAAGATCTCCACCGTAACTTCCGCGGTGGAGCTAGCCGTAGTATCAACAATTTCTAAATCTGCCCACGACTCTCCCGGATGGTGATCCAGACGAACATTGTAGCCAGTTGAGGGATAGATAAATTCATCATTGATCATGCTCAAAGATGCCACATCAGGGTAAATAAAGTGGGAGAATTTCTTTGACTCAAATTTATTAAATTTTTGCGGAGATGTGACCGTGATCTTGCCAAAGGCTTTAAGTTTGTTAAACTGTCCGTCCGTCTTTTCAAAACTAAAAACTTGAACTCTTTTCCCCTCTTTTTCCAACCAAAGCCGTATTGCCAAAGCATTACCTATGCTATCCTCATCGGGATTGCGGTGAAGAAAAATAGCCACTCTCTTGGCTTTTTTAATCTGTTTGGCAAGTTGCTCTGCCTTATCTTTCATTTTCATGATTTGCTCAAGAAACTCAGACCGCAAGGTCGTGAGTTATTTACATTATACTCACATGCCAATTTTTTGCCACAAGCCCAAATGATATACTTAGGTTATGCCTGAACTTCCCGAAGCTCAAACCATATCCCTAATGTTGAATTCTCAACTGAAAGGAAAAATCATAAAAAAGGTGGAACTGGTAAATCCGAAGCAGTTTATCGGCTCTCCCTCCAAAATTATAGGTAAAAAAATTACCAAAGTGGAAAGACTCGGTAAACAAATAGTTCTTTATCTTGACCACAAACCAACCTTGCTAATTCACCTAAAAATGACTGGACAGCTGATCTTTCAAAACACCCCGGAAAAAGACAAACATACCAGGATAATCTTTGTTTTAAATAAGGGGATGTTGGCTTTCAAAGATATTCGTAAATTCGGCTGGATAAAAATAATTAATAACTATATTTTGAAGAACGAAAAAGAGCTTTTAGGACCGGATGCCCTGAGCTCAATACTAAGTTCAAACTACCTTTTAAAGAAAACAGTAAAAAGTGCGAGACCAATAAAGGCGATTTTACTCGATCAAAAAATTGTTTCAGGTATTGGGAATATCTACGCTAATGAAGCTCTCTTTCTGGCCAAAATTATCCCGCAAAAACTTGGTAAAGATTTAACCAAAAAAGAAATAAAACGGTTAGTTGAGTCTATAAAAACTATTCTTAGAACCGCCGTCAAGCACGGAGGTACTTCGTCCAGGAACTATATCAAACCGGATAAAACTTCCGGCTCTTATCAAAATATTGCTAAGGTTTATCAAAAAAAGAACTGTCCTAGCTGTCACCGACTCTTAATTAAAGAAAAAGTGGGAGGAAGAAGTAGTTTTTTCTGCCCCAACTGTCAAGGGTAAATAATCAAAATGACCAAATGGCAAGACCTAAAAACTAATCCAAATCTCTGGAAAATATTTAAGGCTAGAACAAAGCTAATTAATAAAACCAGAAGTTTCTTTGACAACCAAGGTTTTCTTGAAGTTCAAACCCCGCTTCTTGCTCCATATCTAATTCCTGAATCTTACCTGGAAATCTTTGAGACAAAATTAAAAAATAAGCTAGGCAAAGAAGCAAAGGCCTATCTTGCCACCTCCCCGGAAATGTGGCATAAAAAATTATTAGCCGCATCATCGGGAAATATTTACGAAATAACCAAAAGCTTTAGAAATACTGACATCGGAGGTCATTTCCATAATCCCGAATTCACTCTTCTAGAATGGTATAGGGTCGGCAAAGATTATAAAGACACCATGAAAGATTGTCAGAAGCTGATTCGCTTTTTAAACAATAATAAACCGTTTTTAACATATCAAGGCAAACAGTTAAATATTGGCAAACCGTTTATGCAAATCACAATAGCTCAGGCTTTTGAAAAATATGCCCAGATTAAACAAAAAGATCTGTTTTCTCTGGATAAAATAAAAGCTGCAGCCATAAAAAACGGGATTACGGTCAAAGACAAAGATACCTGGGAGGAAATATATAACCTTTTATTTCTCCAAATGGTAGAGCCCAACTTAGGTATAGAACAACCAACAATCATATTTGACTTTCCCCAGCAATTTGCCCCTCTGGCAAAACCAAATCCTCAAAATCCAAAATTTAAAAAAAGATTTGAGGTTTATTTGTTTGGTATTGAACTCGCAGATGCCTATGACGAATTAACTGACCCAAACCTACAAGAAAAAGAATTTGCCAAAGAACAAAAATTGAGACAAAAACTTAATAAAACTCCATATCCTGCTGATAAGGATTTTCTTGAGGCTCTAAGAAAAGGATTGCCGGACTGCAGCGGCGTAGCCCTGGGCATAGACAGACTAACTATGATTTTTACCGATCAAACAGATATTAATAATGTTATTCTCTTTGCCGGTGAAGAGATCTTTGATCTTTAACTTTTTATACTACTTCTTCCATCCTCTTAAGCATCATACCAAACGTTGCGGAAATAAATCGGAGAATATGCGGAAATTGCTATGTAATATACTATATATATGTATATTAAGAATTTAACCTTAAAAAACTTCCGCTCGTGGAAAAATAACAGTTTCGATTTTACACCCGGAGCCAATGTAATTCTTGGTCCAAATGCCTCAGGAAAAACAAACATCTTAGAGGCTCTCTACTTTCTCTCTTCTTCCAGAAGCTTTAGAGCAGAAAAAACCAGCCAAGCGATTAATTGGGATTCCAATCAAAGCCAAATCAGCTGCCAAATAAGCAACGAAGAAAACACCCAGCTAGGGATTACTTTGCTTCAAGGAGAAGGACAGATCCAAAAATCATTTCTTATTAACAAAAAAGGTGAGACTAGAAAAAAGTTTTTACAACAACTCCAATCTGTCGTTTTTAGACCTGAAGACATTAGGATGATCACCGGCTCTCCCTCTAAAAGAAGACAATTTTTAGATCTACTGCTTATTAATGTTGATTGGCAATACCGCCAAAGTTTAAGAAATTATAATAAAGCTCTCAAGCAAAGAAATCAGTTGCTCGATCTGATCCGAGAAGGGATGGCCAATAAAAGTGAGCTATTCTTTTGGGATCAATCATTGGTAAAAAACGGTCAGCTGATTACAGATAAACGAAGAGAAGTTATCTATTTTATAAATAATTTCCTTCTCCATCACCCTATTGAGTATATTTCTAACGTTTCAATAAAATATCTTCCCGTTCCCATTTCTTCAACTCTTCTTGAAAAAAGCTACAGTCTTGATCTGCGCCGAGGCTCAACAAGCCATGGACCGCAAAAAGATGATTTCCGCTTTCAAAGCAAAGAATTTCCTGAAAAAGACAATGATCTTGCCTATTTTGCTTCAAGAGGCCAGCAAAGACTTGGAGTTTTAGCTTTTAAGCTTGCCGAGATAGCTTATGTAAAATCCAAAACAAATCAATCGCCAATCCTATTACTTGATGACATATTTTCTGAGTTAGACGAAGAGCACCAAAAAGTTATTTTAGACTTAAAAACCGACAGCCAAATATTTATAACCACTACTCATTTAATTGAAGATAAATTTTGGAATAATCTGATTAAAACTGAGATCTCATGCTTGACCAAACCTGATCGATAATGTATTATTATCTCATCACCGAAGGTTTGTTTCTATTTATTCTTCTTCGGGTTAGTTTATTGCTCTTTGAAAACTAGTAAGCTTAAGAATATAAGTCTTATCTGTAATAAATACAGGTTAGATTAATTGTCAGTTTGTTTTTAACGGGAGAAGCCATTTTTTTACTTCTCAAATTAGACCCCGATATGTCGGGGTTTTTACTGAGAGTTTGATCGTGGCTCAGGGTGAACGCTGGCGGTGTGCTTTAGGCATGCAAGTCGAGCGGGGTCGATTCGTCGACCCAGCGGCAGACGGGTGAGTAACGCGTAGGAATCTACTTCAGAGTCAAGGATAGCCCAGAGAAATCTGGGGTAATCCTGGATAGTCCCTTCGGGGTAAAGGGCTTAACGGCCCGCTTTGAAAGGAGCCTGCGTCCCATCAGCTTGTTGGTAGGGTAAAGGCCTACCAAGGCAATGACGGGTAGCCGGCCTGAGAGGGTGATCGGCCACAAGGGCACTGAGATACGGGCCTTACTCCTACGGGAGGCAGCAGCCAGGAATATTGCGCAATGGGCGAAAGCCTGACGCAGCGACACCGCGTGCGGGATGAAGATCTTCGGATTGTAAACCGTTCACTTTCTATCTTCGGATGGAAAGAAATAGCGCCTACTAACTACGTAGCCCCAAAAGGCGGGGCTTGGTGCGTAGTGTTTATTGAAAAATAGACTAAGAAAATTCGACTATATGCTGGAAACTTTTGTTAAGTAAATAGTACCAAAGTGTGAAAATCTATTTATAACTCCGCAAAGATTGCGACATCAGTAATGGGGTGCAAAACAATCAGCAGGAAACCCTTGCTTCATAGGGGATCCTCAGAGACTATACGTCGAACTCCTCCGCTCAAAATATTGAGGTCAGAGGATGAAGAGATAGTCCGAACCTGATAAAATGGGTTAGATGCACAGTAAATCTCTAAACAACAAGGAATTTAATTCTTTACTAGCAGGCATTATCTTGGGTGATGCCCACTTAAGAAGTTTAACCAAAAGAGAGAATAAATCATCTCTGGAAATTAAACAGGAGTTTAATAAGCTTCCCTATGTAAAGTGGTTACATCAACAGTTTGAATGTATTGGAGTAAATCCAATACTGCCAAGAAGCGATGCTAGGGGTTGGAGATTTAGCAGTAAACCTTCTTTGCTTTTAGGAGAATATCGGAAGAAATTTTATCCCAAAGGCAAAAAAATAGTTCCAAAAGACCTAGAAAAGATCCTTGTTTCACCAATTGGATTAGCCACTTGGTATATGGATGACGGAACATTAGACCAAAGAAGAAGGTATCACTGCAACAGTATTTTCTCAACACATGGTTTTACTTTTAAAGATTGTCAAAATCTTAAAAAATTTATAAAAAACAACTTTGGAATTTATTCCTCTGTTCATAAATCACCCATAAGGGGTAAAAAATACTGGCGTCTATACATACTATCTAAAAGCATGGATGATTTTAAAAAAATCATCTCTCCATGGATATTGCCCATTTTTGAATATAAACTTCCAAAATTATAAATGGTTCAGCCAGCAGTCGCGGTAAGACGTAGGGCGCAAGCGTTACCCGGAATTACTGGGCGTAAAGGGTCCACAGGCTGATTTCTAAGTCTTATTTCAAAGACTCCGGCTCAACTGGAGGAAGGGATAGGATACTGGGAATCTAGGGTGAATTCGGGGCTACTGGAACTTGTCGTGTAGGGGTGAAATCCGTGGATACGACAAGGAACACCGAGGGCGAAGGCAGGTAGCCAGGATTTAACCGACGCTAATGGACGAAAGCTAGGGTAGCAAATCGGATTAGAGACCCGAGTAGTCCTAGCCTTAAACGATGTCCGCTAGCTTCTCTGATTTTTATTGGAGAGGCGTAAGCTAACGCGTTAAGCGGACCGCCTGGGGATTACGACCGCAAGGTTGAAACTTAAACGAATTGGCGGGGAGGCGCACAACCAGTGGAGCATGTGGTTCAATTCGATACGAAGCGCTGAACCTTACCTAGGCTTGACATCCTATTTATGTTTCTTCAGAAATGAAGATTCTCAACGATAGGACAGCTGGTGCATGGCTGTCGTCAGCTCGTGTCGTGAGATGTTCTCTTCAGTGAGGTAACGAGCGCAACCCCTGTCCCGTGTTACTTGTGTCACGGGAAACTGCTTCGGCATGTGCCGAAGAGGAAGGAAGGGACGACGTCAAGTCAGCATGTCGCTTATGTCTAGGGCTACACACATCCTACAATGGAGCCGACAATGGGTTGCTAAACCGCGAGGTGGAGCTAATCCCACCAAACGGCTTCTCAGTGGGGATTGCAGGCTGCAACTCGCCTGCATGAACTTGGAATTGGTAGTAATCGGAGATCAGCAGGCTCCGGTGAATACGTTCTCGCCTCTTGCACACACTGCCCGTCAAGTCAGCAAAGTCAAGGGTGCCTGAAGGCTCCGCTCGTCGGGGACCAAGGCGAACTTGGCGATGAGGGCTAAGTCGTAACAAGGTATCCGTTCTGGAAGGAGCGGATGGATCACCTCCTTTCTAAGGATTAGTGCTTCTCCTGTTAAAAATAGACGACAATTATATCTAGATTATATTCAAAAAAACTCAATCTTTCTTATCATTTCTTAAGCAAACTTTTTTCGCTTGTATGTGATTTGTTGCTTTTAGCACAATTCCTATATTCTGGTAAAATACTGTATGAATGAGCGAGCAAATAATATTCCTAAGCATATCGCCATCATTATGGACGGAAATAGGCGTTGGGCAAAAAAGAGAAACCTAACTCCTGTTCAAGGACATCGAGCTGGCGCAGATACTTTAAAAAAGATTGTCGAACACTGTCAAAAGAGAAAAATTAAATATCTCACCGTTTATACCCTTTCCACAGAAAACATAAAAAACAGATCAGCCGAAGAGGTTAAAAATATTTTTAATTTACTAGTAGAAATGGTGAGGGAGAAAAAACAAGAATATATTAGAGAAAAAGTAAAACTAAACATCCTTGGAGATATTGACTCTCTTCCCCTATTTGTTAAAAGAGCCATTAAAGAGATTGTTTCTATCAACAAAGATAAGTTTAATCTTCAAGTTAATTTGGCTTTAAACTACGGCGGGAGAGATGAGATAATCAGAGCAATAAAACAGATCGTCAAAGAAGGGGTTGAGTCATCACAAATTAATGAAAAAACCCTAGGGAAATATTTATATACACTCAATATGCCAGACCCGGATCTCGTAATAAGAACCGGAGGAGACTACAGAATATCAAACTTTCTTCTTTGGCAATCATCTTATTCTGAATTTTATTTTTCCAAACATTTTTGGCCTGATTTTTCTCCGAAAAAACTGGACGCAGCCATAGCGGAATTCGGAAAGAGAGAAAGACGAAGAGGTAAGTAAATTAATTTAAGATTGAGTTAAAATCTGGGTTCAGTTTATGTTTAATGATATACTTATGATATTCAAATAACAGTATTATGCAGCAAAAATTTAATCCTTTAAACCAAAGCAGCTTTTTTAAAAAACCCAAGGGGTCAAAAAAGGGCAACAAGATAAGTTATGGAAGAGTTATTATCGCCCTAATAGTTTTAAGTTATCTGTTTTTGGCTTGGGTCAACTACAATTCCGGCCAGCAAAGTGAAGAAAACATCACCTACTCTCAAATGCTAAGTGACATTAAGGAGGATAAGGTAGAAAAAATAATAGTTTATAACGATCATCTTATTGTCAACTTCAATGATGACGGTTTAGCAAGAGTTGAGAGAGAGGCAAACACCAACTTTGTTCAAACCTTAAGTGAGAGCGGTATTAATCCTCAGGACGTTAGCTTTGAGTTCGACAATGAAGATCTAACTCAACTTCTTGGAAGCATTTTAGCTACCCTTGGTCCGATCATTTTAATGGCCGTACTTTTCTTATATATTTTCAAACAAGCCGGAAAGGCTCAGAGTTCTGTATTTTCTTTCGGCAAATCAAAAGCCAAATATTTCAACAAAGGCAAACAATCTATTACTTTTGATGATGTTGCAGGCTTAAGTGAGGTTAAAGAAGAGCTCAAAGAAGTGGTTGATTTTTTGAAGAATCCTCAAAAATATAGAAAGCTGGGGGCCCGCCCACCCAAGGGAGTGCTTTTGGTTGGTCCTAGCGGCGTTGGAAAAACATTATTGGCCCGCGCTGTTGCCGGTCAAGCTGATGTCCCTTTTTTCTCTATTGCCGGTTCAGAGTTTATGGAAATTTTGGTTGGTGTGGGAGCAAGTAGAGTCCGAGACCTTTTTGCCAATGCCAAAAAAGCTGCTCCAAGCATTATTTTTATTGATGAGATAGATGCTATTGGCAGAGCCAGGGGTTTGGGAGGCTTTGGCGGAGGACACGATGAAAGAGATCAAACTTTAAATCAGATATTAGTTGAGATGGACGGATTTGAACCCACTGATCGAGTTGTGGTTATGGCCTCAACCAATAGGGGCGACTTACTTGATCAAGCCTTGTTAAGACCCGGCCGTTTTGACAGAAGAATCACCTTAACTTTCCCCGATCTGGAAGAAAGAGCCGAAATTATTAAATTACACTCTAAAGGCAAGCCCTTCGAAGACAATGTTTCCTGGGATAGAATTGCCCAAAGAACTGTCGGCTTTTCCGGAGCTGACTTGGAAAACATGTTAAACGAGGCTGCCATTCTTGCCGCAAGAAAAGAAAAAACTAAAATTGGAATGGAAGAAATAGATGAGGGAGCCTTAAAGGTCAAATTAGGTCCTGCTAAAAAAAGAGTTTTTTCCGAACAAGATAAAAGAATAACCGCCTTCCACGAATGCGGTCACGCCATTACCAGTTGGAAACTGGAAAACACCGATCCCGTGCAAAAGATTTCTATTGTATCCCGAGGTATGGCTTTAGGATTTACTCTTATTCCCCCCGAAAAAGATAGACCTCATGTCACCAAGGATTTCTTAGTCGACCAAATTACCGCCCTCATGGGTGGAAGAGCTGCTGAAGAATTAATGTTTAACCAAATGACCACCGGAGCAGCCAACGACATTCAAAACGCCACAAAAATTGCCAGAGATATGGTAATCGAATATGGTATGAGCAGTCTGGGCCCACTTAATCTTTCTCCACAAATAGATGCTGGTGAATGGAGTAAAAACTACATGAACCCCCAAGAGGTGTCATCGGAAACACAATCTCAAATCGATAAAGAGGTAAGAAGAATTATTAATGAAAGTTATGAAAAAGCCAAGGCTATCCTTAAGAAAAATAAAAAGAGCTTGGTTTTGCTATCTGAAGAATTGGTCAAACAAGAAACCCTCGACTTCGATGTAATTAATAAAATCTTAAAAATTGATGGCAAAAAATAGAACTGTTTTTGTTTGTCAAAACTGCGGCGCTCAATCTCCTAAATGGCTAGGACAATGCCCTGATTGCAATCAATGGAATACTTTTGTAGAAAACCTTCCCATGGCTACATCTACAAAAACAAAAGCCAGGGCAGTAAAACCTCTAAGTTTATCTGAAGTAGAATCAAGAAAAATATCAAGAATTGACACGGGTATAGAAGAATTTAATAGGGTTCTGGGAGGCGGTATTGTTCCTGGTTCAGTCTATCTAATTGCCGGAGATCCAGGAATTGGAAAGTCGACACTTCTTTCTCAGCTTAGCCTATCTCTGGTTGCCAAACAATCACTTACCATCTACTATGTTGCCGGAGAAGAATCTCCCCAGCAAATAAAATTAAGG
>Ga0172381_10008008_pt1 | contig 10393 bp, 8 predicted proteins | sample Leawel6488metaG_FD_119754 | JGI IMG/M metagenome (GOLD analysis project Ga0172381, IMG submission 119754) | Leachate microbial communities from a municipal landfill in Southern Ontario, Canada - Leachate well 64-88 metaG | ecosystem: Engineered > Solid waste > Landfill > Unclassified | place... | reverse complement strand
TAATAACATAAATGGCATGAGCCGCTATTTAGAGCTTGCTAGAGAGGCTAAGTATGTTGATATAAACCTACCTGGTACTGAAAAGATTATAGCTGAATACGATACTAAAATCCAGGCTATGCGAGAAAGAATTAGCGCACTTCCTGGTACCAGGCATCTTAGAGATGCAAACTCATCGCTTGAAGCGCGGGCTGCTGCCGATGGCTGGGTGTGCTGGTACGGAACTGGAGGCCTGCACTGGAATAAAAAAGATGTAGTGCAGGATGGCTCTGGAATTTATAAACGGAGAAAACAATGAAAGTTCGTCCATCTGTTGATGACTATTTTATCAATATAGCAAAGGTAGTGGCTACTAGAGCTACCTGCCTACGACATGATGTAGGCTCGGTTATTGTACGGGACAAGCGCATACTGGCAACTGGATATAATGGAGCTCCCAGAGGCACAGAACACTGCCTTGAAATCGGATGTATCCGGATAAAAGAGAATATACCTTCAGGAAAAAATCATGAAAAGTGTAGGGCAGTGCATGCAGAACAAAATGCAATCATTCAGGCTGCAATTCATGGAGTGGGTATAGCTGGAGCGACATTATACTGTACGCACCAGCCGTGTGTGCTTTGCGCTAAAATGTTGATCAACTCCGGAGTAGAAAGAGTTGTCTTCGAACACTCTTATCCGGATACAGATGCACTAAATATTTTAAAAGAAGCAGGAGTTAAGGTAGAAACGATTACAAGCGATACCTTATAAACTCATCTTCTACTTTTTTAATTAAATTTAAAGAAATGCGCACTTCCCAGAGCTTGCAGCCATTTTTTCGGAAAGCTATGTAACTCCCTGGTTTAAAAGAACAAATACCAAAAAGCGCTGGAAAATCTCCATCTGCTGCATAATGCGAACAGTATCCGCATATCGGTACGACAATAATAACCATCACCTACTGATGTTTACTAAGCAGTGATTGGCGCTATCTATAAAAAAGTGTCCAGTACTTAAAAAAAAAGAATGAGCATTGATTTTACTCAATGCTTGATACTATTCCTCTAGTATATGTTTTTGTACATTCACCAAATAGACTTTTTGCAGTCCACTGTTGACCAACTTTAAGAACCGTGACTTGTTTTTTAATTCCAGTACCTAGCGTAGTACCACAAGAATCTACCAGAAGCTGCCCATTGCACGTATCAAAGGCATTCAGGTAGTTAACCGATCCATCAGTAAAAGTTACTTTTATAATGGTGCATTTAGCTCCCTGAGTTGTCATTGTAGTACAAACATCTTGAGCAAAATCCAAACTGGTGTAAGATTCCGAAAGCACTTTCTTTTCAGTTTTATCTGCTCTCAAAGCTGCATAGACTTTATCATATGAAGCACAAGCACTACTTTCCTCTTTAGTATCAGTTACAGTAGTTGTGGCTGTTCCCTTGCTATCATTGACTACAAGAGGTGTGTCTGTTTCGTCACTGTCCTCAACCACAAGAGGTATATCTGTTTCATCGCTGTTATCAACTACAGTTGTTGTAGCTGCTTTATCGCACTGGCTACATCCACTTTTGCAGGTCTCGGTGTCGCAAGAAGCCCCATCTTTGCAGTCTGAGCACGTAGAATCTTTTGAAACATCAGATACAGTGGTTTCTGAAGTTGTTTCTGTTGACTCTGTGTTCCCAGACATAGCTAGTGATCCAAAATAATTAGTGGTTGACTTTTTAGATGCAGACGAACCTGCTACTGAATAAGTAATACCGCTATTACTTGGAATCGTTGTTTCTTCATTTACAGCTTTTGGAGTTGAAACTTCCTGGTTTTCAGTTTCATAAGAATTGGTTTCTTCAGATGTAACGTCAGAACTGCTGTCATCTCCAAAGATTTGAGAGAACCAAGCAGCTATTGTGTTTTCATCACCTGATGTTGAAAAAGAGCCAGTTTTGCAAGTTCCATTACCATCACACACTTTAGCTTCGCATGTACCGTCCTTACATATGATTGCTCCGGATGCATTTCCGACAGAAGAATCGTTAATTTCAGTTGTGTTACAATTTCCGTCTACACAATACCCTCCAGTACATGTCCCACTAACGCACTTAAAAGCACCATACGCATATGGAGAATAAAACGTATTTGAACACGTACTGCATAAGTTATCTGTACTCGAAGTTTTTTCACAACTAGAACATGATCCATCATCTGTCGAACTTGAAGCTGCATTCCCTGTTACTGAATAAGGGCAAGCAACTACACATGGAGCACTCATAAGAACGAGCACCATGCAAACAATCGCAATTGTTCTAAATTGAGTACTCATATATTTACCTCGCATGTACAGATATCGCCAATCACATATAAATGTGACTACGTAGTAATAGACATTCTAGTGTATATTTTAAAAGATTTAGTACCTCAACGGCTTGATTCTCATCTCATCTTTCTCCTCATCATATACGATGACTACCTGAGTTCCAGAAGCCCAGGGCACTTCCCTGGATGTTTGAGCGCAAACATTTATTCGTCCTACGGTGTACCACCTACCAGTGGAGATGGCTGATTTTTCAACAGATGTGGATAAATCTTGATTAATCATACATTATGTAATTATTCAGTAATCAATATAAAGTTATCTATCATTGTACATATATACACTGAAGTGGATACTTTTATATATGTTTAGCATAGTAATAGTGTATGTAAATTGAAGGTGTTACCTTATGGCAGAACCAGATATAAGAGCAAATCTGATCAAGTTAAAAAGAGAAATTGAAGCTACAATAGCTGAGATTGACGCTGAACTATCAGCAGGCCGACCATCGTTGAAACTACTTGTTCCAAGGGATGACATTTCCAAGAGATGTATTCTCATCGGAAACAAGGATGTGCTTGTCTTCATTCAGACTTTACTGGAAAAGATTTTCTACATAAAACCTGAGCCTGATGAAGATGAAGCAAATCTAGAGTATTTCAAAGATCAACTTGAAAAATCAATAACGCTGATAAGTGATAACGTCAGGAACGTAAAATCGTTACATCCAGCTATAGGCATTCCTGAAATAACAAATGAACAGTATACCCAGATGACTGGACGGCAGGAAATGTTCGGTCACTTCAAGGATATGCTTCAAAATTTCGGTCTTTAAACAAGCAGCAATAGAGGTATGATATGGCAAACCTAAACAAAGCATTTTGGATTGGAATAATCCTGTTAGTATTGATTTCAAACATAGGAATTGGGTTAGCCGCAAATGAAAACAACATAACATCAAATCAAAATGGAGATGGTAGCGGAGGGGTGAAACTGTCTACTGACACTTTCACAGATAATATTGCCTGGTCTCAACTAAGTGCAATAAAACCTCTTGCAAGCTTAATCATCTTGGTTTGTCTTTTCGTTTACGGACTTACCCTCTTCATCGGGCCTTTTGTTGGCGGTGCTAAGATCAACTTGGCAACAATTACTAAGTCCAACGATCTAAGGAATGACGGTCAATCAGGTATAATACACATCGTCTTTGGATTACTTCTGGTGTGCATTGCCCTGATCGGAGTGTTCATTCTATGGAATAACTTCGGGCCAGGAACCTGGTAACTTATGGAAAAGATAGTTCTTTCGCTACTCCTGATTCTGCTTCTTGTCAGTGTAGCTTCAGCCGGAGAAGAAGGAGCTATCAATGCTGCTCTCCAAGCCAATGCTGGAGGAACTTATACACTGACAGCAGGTGAGCATACTGTTGACGGTCAAATAATAGTCCCTCCAAACACTAACTTAACTGGAACTGCATCTTCCGATGGAACGCTTCAATCAAAAATAGTACTTGGTAGGAGCTTCTGTCTGGCAGAGCAGGAACCAATCATTCGAATCAATTCAGGTTGTACAGTTTCATATATTGACTTTGATGGGAACTCTGCAGCTAGGGATGGAGTTCCAACTTGGAAAGGTCATGACGGCAAAGGTTCTGCCAAAAAGTGGGGTCAGGGATATGACAATTTCATAGGTTGTAAAAATGTAGAAAAAGTTAGAGTACATCACTGTAATTTCTACAACAACCTGGGAGACTCATTTAGGATATTCACATCAAAAAATATTGAATTTGATCATAATACCGCAAGCAAAGGTGGTCATGATGTGTTTTTTGCTGTGAGATCTGAGGGAGTTTCTGTTCACGATAACTATATTCAACCAAGAGTAAATAGTGCGATCAGGCTCATGGATGTAACGCACGCCTGGGTATTTAGCAACACGGTGAAGTACGTTAAAACATATGACGGGACATCTTATGATGCAGGGCCTGATATTCAAATACAGCATGACTCAGGACAAATGAAAGATGTAACGGTTTGCTACAACACTTTCATAGATTCCTGTGGCCCAGGTCTCTGGTTAGTAGGTAAAACAAGTGGTAATGAAGAGCTTAACTTTCATCACAATGTTTTCTATAGAGCTGGATCAAATCATGGAATTATCTGGGTAGGTGGAGTTATCGCTTCAGGTTACGGTAATGCTGTATTCGAGAACAATGTTTTCGATGGCAGTTACCTCGGAGGGATCAACTTCTATGCAACTCAGGCAGGTTGGGCCACTTCCGCAAAAGCCACTGTGAACAAGTGCATCCTCGTTGATGCAGTCCCTGGAACCTATAACAATGTCGGAGGATATGGAATTTATAACTCCATAAGTGCCCAAAGTGTGCAGTGCACAAATTCAGTATTCTACAATAATGCAGCAGGCGACAGTAAAGGTTCAGTAACAATAACCGGAAGAGTAACTGATAACCCAAGAGTTAACGCAAATCCGACAGACTTCACCTGGGATTCCAGTAAAAATCTCTGGGTTTGTCCTGGCCTGGATACTTCATCTCTAAACATTTCAATAGTTACCGGCGGTGATTACGATAATCTTCCAGAAATCACACAAGAGGAAATAGATGAATTCGAGTTTATGAACATCTTTTCCATTCTTGACGTAAAGTATAGTTCAGGTTTGAACTTAACAAAAGTAATGCCTGAAAACTACAAACCCACAAAAACAGTAAACGTTACCGTATATAATAATTCATATATGCCGCAATCCAGGTACAATGTGAAAACAGACAATTATACAACCAAAGTTGAATACGTGTATAATAACACAACTTCAACGCACTTCCTGTGGACAAAGTACAGTGCAAGTGGTTTGTCTGGATATGATAACATTGACATGTGGGAACTCAAAGGAGGAGCGACAAGACTTGATGATTTGTTTGTAGTGCCTGGTGTAATGACCAGCACACAAAACCCTGTAAAAATAACCATTTACGATGCAGGAGGACATAAAACTGTTATCAAGAGCTACAACGTAAAAACGTACCAAGAGGATCTAACTGACGCAATAAATCCAGTCGCATTGTTTCTGGTAGCAATATTGTTAATCATCTTCTGTGGAATTGCTTTAAATTTAAAGGTAATGGTGAGAAAATGGAACTTTTTAAAGCTGTGAAAATTTTGGATCATTGGGAACTTGCATTAATAGTTCTCTATCTGAAGTTTTGTTATTGGTGGTTATTGCTACCATTCAAATGTGTACGGAAAATTGTAGTTAGGTGATATCTGATGTATAACAAAAAAGAGCAATTAATAATCATGATATTAACTCTGTCGCTCCTTAGTTTTTATGCAGTGACCCCTGCAATTGGAGCTTCTGAAAATACCAAGTTGAAAATAATACCGGCCAGTGGAGTCAGTAATCTCGTCGGGACAAGCCCAGTAAAAATTCTCGATGGATCAGACACCACCAAGCTAAAATCATTAGAGGAGAACGCTAACGAAAGTAAAGTGTATGACAAAGGATCAACTTCCAAGTATACTGATTCAAACGGGAAAAATAATACCTACGTAGCCGAGAAAAAAGAAGAAGAGGAAGACGACTCATCACTAAGCAGCTTAAACCCACTGAATATAGGGAAAAAAATGGTAGGTGAGGGAGGCATATACTTTCTTGAACTCCTGGGCGACGCAGGTTTTAAAGTCGGTAGTAACAATACCGATACCGTCGCTGTAAAAGATAATTATGGAAATGCGGTAGCCATGATCTATACAATGGCTACTCTTGAATTTGATCCCTCTGAAAACACTTTCGTAAAAGACATACAGCTTAGATTTGCTATCATAGGGTTCTTTCTATTAGTGATGTTCATTTTCTTAGGTGCCATAAATGTTAATATTTACGCAATGACTTCAGCAAATAATGCTGAAAAGGCCTACATCCTAAGTAACAGGTACCACATTCCAATAAATGAGTATGCGCTGACACTGATAGAAGCTTGCGTAATGATGACAGCAGGATATGTTATGCTGCGGCTAACAATTGTCATGGAGTTGATGTTTACTAAGCTGATCATGTTTCAAATTCTAGATAGAATATTACCTACAGGTAGTAATATTATAATGTATCTGATGATGTCGCTTTGTTACTTGATCATATACTTAGCAATTGCGTACAGAATAATCATAATCAGTATATTCCATGCTTCCTACGTAGTCTGGATTGGTCTTTACTGTTTCGGTATAACAAGACCCGCAGCAACAGCAGCATGGTGGTATTACCTTAAAATATTATTCATGCGAACCATCATTGTAGGAGTTACCGTTATCGGCGTAGGTGTGATTTCTTACATTCAAGTACCAACGAATTCGGTAGGTGAAGACGCGCTGCAACTTGTGTTATTATTGCTCATTCACCCAATCCTCTACGCAGCACTGGTACTGATACTTGTAATAATTTGTATAATGTTTATCTTGGGAATTAAAAATGTAATGTCAATATCTAAATACGTAATCAGGAGATACACTTACGGGGCACTGAGACCATGACTGATGGCACAACAACTTCCACCAACGTTCAAAGTTGGAAACAGAAATACACAGGAAACAAGCCGCTAAGAAAAGCTAAAGAAACTGTTTACGCTGGGATCAGTGTAAGATGGTTTTACATAGCTGGATTCTGGTGTCTGGTTTCAGTCGTGCTTTCCGCACCATTGATCTTCATCTCAGATTATATTTTACAATGCTTTATAGTAGCATTGGAGCTGATGTGGTGGGCAGTGTTCTACATAAATTTCAGAACCTGTGCAAAATATGAAGAATCACTACTGACAATAAAATACATGATCGCAGACTACAAAGGGGTACATGAATTATGCAAATTTGATATGGATGTAAGACAGCTACAAACTTACATTCCTATTAAGAATATTCATGCTAGAGGACTTATTGAGTACACAAGAGGTAGGTTTGGGGTACTGATTGAATACTTCCCACCAACAGATCCTGGAGACCAGATGGAAACGCACCTCCTGAACATTCAAGCCTTGATCAATAGGTTGGCTGGAGATATGCAGGTGGATTTCATAAGCTCTTCAAGATTTGGAACAAAATCACCCTTATTAAAAAAATTTGAAAAAATGATCAATGATCCAAGTACCCCACCAAAGAACATCAAGTTGATAAAAAGCCAGTATGACAAAGTAAAAAGCGGTAAAGTAGCACCTGATTGGGCTTTTTACATTTCATTAGGTTTGGGATCACATGCAACTGTGGCAGATGCGGCAGACCGCCTTAACACTGAGCTACCTGGTTTCCTGGATGGTTTGAGTGATGCTAGTATTATAGCCTCCCAAATTGTAAGCGAAACAGAACTGGTAAAGAACTTCATACAGTTTATGGTACCGAGGGATTTGTAATGAGCTGGAAAAATCCTTATAATATACTTGGAAAAGCCGGAGCAGAACTTAAAAGATTTAGATATTCCAAAAAACATGCTCAAACTCAAGCTCGGAAAAAGCTATGGTGGGATGACGTTTGCAGGCAGATCTGCCCAGACGTTTTCAAAATTGAAAAGGATCACCTGCAAATAGATGATTTCCGCGTAGAGTGCCTTATTGTAGGTAAAAGTGAAGGAACAACTGAAGGAATTCCAGCAGAAACAGCTTACGATTTCCAGAAGAAATTAATGAGTACTACGCTCAAGGGCTGCATTATTCAAATTTCTGAAAAACTGGTTCCAATTCCAACAGCAGAAGCCCAGGCTCTGCTATCTGAAGCCATCTACTTTAACCAGGGCAACCAGCTCAACTACATGAAGAGCAGCAGCAACGAACTTGGAATACAAGACGAAAACCTGAGACTTGATCACGAAGACATGGTGAAGCAGGTACGGATCCTGCACGACAATAAAGAAAATATGTTTCATGGAGCCTACATTATTACGATATGGGCTGAAGATGAAACTTCAATGAAGATCGCAAAGTCTCACATCCAAGGTGTTATGCGTGAAAACAGGATCCTGGGAGAATTACCTATCCGGAGAATGTTTGAAACCTTCATGACTGCTCAACCTGGGCCAGATATGCTGGACTTTGCAACCATTGAAATGTACTCAGGGCTTGCATCAATCATATCACCAACAGTAAACCCCCTTTCACCTCTAGCAGGGACAGGACAAGGCATTTACTTCGGAAACGAGGTCAACACCGGAAAGGATGTATCGCTAGATTTCTTCTCAGAAGCTGCACCGCATGTGATTATGGTGGGGGCAACTGGATCTGGTAAAACTTATGCGCTCATCCTGCTCATGATTAGGCTTTACCTCGAAGGCCGCAAGGTAATGTATTTGACCAAAAAGAGAGATGATCATACAAATTACCGAGCCATCGCAGAGTACTTTGCACCTTTTGGAGGCATAATTGAAGTCGGGCCTGGTCGCCACAACATAAACCCACTCCAGATAATCTATAACACCACAATGGAAGAGATCACAAGAGAGCAAGCTATTGGTATCTACGATAGCCATAAGGAGATCTTCTGTGCTTTCATGAAAACGTACTGTGGTGACGAGTATTCGATTAATCAGGATTCATTCATTGATCAGACTCTAAATGAACTTTATGCAGATGAAAAACACGGAATCAAAAGAGATGATCCAACTACCTGGAAAGATCCCAAAAAGTTCCCTACAATGTGTGAGCTCAGGGAAAAATGGGAAAGTATGTATAATGACCTAAGAGGTCACAGAAAAGGTACCTGTGAAGTTCTTATCAACAAAACCTATAAGTTCTCCAGAGGTGGGGCCTACGACTACATCAACTCTCCAACTGATGCAGACTTTACTCTGAGATTCGCAGTCATTGATATTGTGAACGTCCCTAAAGGCCTCAGAGATGCAATGAATGTAATGGTTACAGGTATACTGGCAAGCCAGGTTTCTGCTGCCACTACAAAGGGCCTTACAATAGTTATAGACGAAGGAGGAGCGTTCCTCAGAGAACCTGAACTCGCAGATATGATCCTGACTGGACTGACTCAGTGGAGATCGCAGAACACTCAACTTATATTTGCAACTCAGCAGTTTGGAGACTTAGAGGCCGCAAAAATGAGCGAAGCGTTCATGGCAAACACGTTCTTTAAAATGGTGTTTGGTGCAAACATGGACGAATCCTCCATTCCATATGTGCAAAGGTTCCTGCACCTAAGGCCCCAGCACGTAGAAGACTTAAAGGGGCTTAAAAAAGGTCAATGTCTACTTAAAGTTCGAAACAAATATGCAAGCGTAGCTGTAACCAGTTCAGATGCAGAAAACGAAATTATAAAAGGGATTAAACCTCATATAGATAATAGCGAGGTAATAAACACGGTATCGCAAAAGCAGTGGAAGCTAAAGCCTCAGTATCAGGGATTGAATGAGGAACATCACATCATCTTTGAAAACTGGTTTGAAGGAGAGTTCAACGAAGCTGCTCTAATGCGAGAAGGTTACAAAGCCTTCCAGCCAATTCGAATAAACACTTCCGGAACTACAAAAGCCTGGATCGAAAATGCAATTGTCATTAATGGCAAAATTTCCCCTCCTGCCAGGGGAATGCGTACCGTAGATGCAACAACTAAAGAACGAGGACAACAAACACCCGACCACTACAATACCGTGATCCAAATCGCAGCTTATCTGCTTGATCATGGATTTAGTGACATAATCGTTAATCATTGGAGCGATGTGGATGTAGTTGGAGTCTATAACGGAGAAACGTATGCATTTGAATTTGAGAGGGATGGAACACACTCGATTAACTACATATTTGAGAAATTCAGCAATGCAAGACTCAAATACGATCACGTATACATAGTGTGCACCACCTTAAACAAATCCAAAGTCATCAAGGCTGTAGAACCAGAGGGACAAGTTTCCTATGGTGAAAGCCCCAAAAACATGTGCACTCGCGGATCCCAATTTGAAGACCTTATCAACGGCATCCTTGCAGGAAAGAAACAGGCTAAGGGCCCTGTAATTAGATTACAAAAAGCTGAAGAGCCTGAGGAAGATTTGATTGATATGCTTGAGCACGAAGAAGTAGAAGAACCTGAAGAAGAAGTT
>Ga0172381_10008007_pt1 | contig 10393 bp, 12 predicted proteins | sample Leawel6488metaG_FD_119754 | JGI IMG/M metagenome (GOLD analysis project Ga0172381, IMG submission 119754) | Leachate microbial communities from a municipal landfill in Southern Ontario, Canada - Leachate well 64-88 metaG | ecosystem: Engineered > Solid waste > Landfill > Unclassified | place... | reverse complement strand
TGTGGTTAATGTGCTATTAAGATGCAAGCACACTTAATAAGTAAATAGTTATTTTTTATTAAATATTTACTTACAGGAAGCAGAAAGTTCAAAACCCGCTTTTTCTGCTTCTATTCTTGCACTAAAATACACCCTATTCTCACTCTTAATATTTTTCCCAGCAGAACATCCTACAGGATAATACTTTTTACCTTTAATTGATGCAAAGTATTCACCTTTTCTTGTGGTTTTTGTGTCCGTATCTGTATTAAAGGTAGTATTATCCCCTATTCTTGATATATCCTTCTCTATTTTGCCTTTATTTTGACCTGTATTGTCATTACAATCGCTTTCTAGGGTGTCTAGGTATTCAATACTTATTCCTTTATCAATATCGCTTTTAGAAGTTCTTCCAAACATAAATGAGCATAATCCTATTAAAATAGTAATGCAAATAGACACTATCTTCTTCCCACTTTCATTTTCTGTAAAATACTGCTTGATTTTTTCCATATATTTGTATATAATCATGTTAACTTTAATAAGGAATTTAGCATAATAAGTTAAAGATTAGATAAACATATATGGCACATAGAAAAGCGGGCGGAACAGCCAAAAATTTAAGAGATTCAAACCCAAAGTACTTAGGAACAAAGCTTGCAGATGGGCAAAATGCAAAAGCAGGAGGAATAATTGTTCGTCAACGAGGAACTGTAATTCTTGCAGGTAAAAATGTTGGCACAGGCAAGGATCATACCCTTTTTGCATTAAAGGATGGCACAGTTAAATTTAGTTCCAAACGAAAAACATCCTTCAATGACAAGACAGCAGTAAAGAAAACCGTAAGCGTAGTATAGTTGTTTTTAAAAATTTTAGACTCTACAAAAACCCCTTTTGAGGGGTTTTTTGATTTAAGGCATTAAAGTAATTTAAAAATTCCTTTTTACACATATTGTTATCATGATTTTTAGGAAAGAGTAGCTACTCTTGGTAATTCCTGAGGAGCTCCTATCCCCTTATGTATTCTTACTACTCCTTTTGAAACTTGAACCTCAATCATAGGAAAATGCTTTTTAATTCTTTCTGCCCAGATTTTAACATTCTTCATATTCTTATTGTAAAGATAAGTGTTTATAAATTTATCAATTTCATAATGTGTTTTTTTATTAAATTCATGATCTTTAATATAATATATTTGAAAAAATACTATTCCATTTTCATTTAATATACTAAATATCTTTCTAATAATATTTTCCATTATTATTGGCGAATTTCTGTAATAGCACAAAGGTCCCATCATCCTGGAAATAATTAAATCAACTTTTCTTCCCTGAAATTTTTTAATGATCTTTGAATAAACATCGTCATTTCCTGTTTTTAAAATATCTCCCATAATTACAGAATGCCCCCTTTTCAGGTCCATAGATTCATACACAGGGCTTCTTATGTCATTTAAACAAACTCCTAGTGTTTTTTTGAAAAATCCTTTTTTGAATTCACTAAATACCTTAGACCCAGTTCCACCTAACTCCAATGCAACTAAGTCATGATTTTTGGTTTTTGATAAAGTTTCTTCAATATACTTTTTAAATACAGTGCTTTTCTCCCTAATGTCTTTTACATCTTTATTGTTATATTTATCTACTAAATCTTTCGTATATTCTTTTGGTAAACATTCAAAAAAGGTGCATGCAAAATCATTCATTGATGAATCATATTCTCTCCATTTCATTTCTCTTGGTTTAAATTTTGAGATAATTGAGTTATTAAATTTAATCGCATTATTTGCCTTGATTGCTTCACAAATTATTTTTACTCCTTCTTTCATAAGTTTGGTAAATACTAAATCATTTGAATAACTAATTTAAAGAAAGATTTTTTGCCTTTAATACTGATTGGAATCTGGTATTCCCCTACTTCTTTAATAGGTTTATCAAGCAAAATATATTCTTCACTAATTATTGCCTTATGTTCATTTTCTAAGGCAGAAAGAATTTCTAACTTTTTTATACCAGAAAATAAATGACCTTTTGCATCCGCTTTTGCACTAATAGTAACCACTTTTTCTTTTATTTCATTTAAATTTCTCTCAAGTAATTCATTTTGAATTTCCTTTTCAATTTTTACCTGCTTTTCTCTCTGTTGAAGATTAAAAACTGCATTTTGTGTAGCCTTTTCTACAAGTTTTCTTGGTAAGAGAAAATTAAGAGCATAACCATCATTTACCTCCTTAATATCATTTCTTTTACCAACTCTAGGAACATCTTTTAAAAAGATTACTTTCATATTTATTTTTTTTCAATATTTATTTCCCCCCAATGATTTAGAATATAAGCAGCTTTTTCTATTTGTGGGTCTCTTTTAATTAAAATATCTTGCTCTGTTCTTTTTACTTCATAATCAGGTGTAAGTCCAATATTTGAAATTGAATTTCTGTTTGGGGTAAGCCATTTTGCAACAGTAATCTTTAAAAGTGTATCAGGAGTTATTTTAACAACCTCCTGAACAGAACCCTTTCCAAAACTTTTTTCTCCGACAAGTATTGCTTTTCCGTAATCCTGCATAGCTCCAGCTAAAATTTCAGAGGCTGATGCTGATCCATTATCAATTAGTATAACAAATTTCAATCTTTCACTAAAAGCATTATATCCATAACTTCTATATACCTTCTCTTTATCCTCTACACCATAATCCTCAATTACAACAGTTTTTCCACTAGGTAAAAAACAACTAGCCATATCTATAGCTGCATCCATATATCCTCCTGGATTTCCTCTGAGGTCAAGGATAAGTTTGTCAGTTTTTGATTCAGAGAATTCTTGTAATGCTTCACGAAAAAGTTTAGTAGAATTTGCAGAAAAACTATGGAGAGTTACAACAAAAATCCTATCACTTTTTCTTAATTGAGTTTCAATAATTGGAACATTGATAACATCTCTAATGATCGTTATCTCTTTAACCTCTTCAAAACCTTCTCTCATAATAGATAATTTTACCTTCGTTCCCTTCTCTCCCCTTATCAACTTTACTGCCTCATCTACACTCATACCCACTGTACTAATTTCATCAATTTTGATAATTTTATCACCAGATTCTATACCTGCATTGAAAGCAGGAGTATTTTTCATGGGAGCAATTACAGTGAGAATTTTGTCTTTAATTCCAACCTCCATACCTACTCCAATAAAATTTCCTGATATATCCTCCTCAAAAATCTTTGTTTCATTTGGATCAAAAAAAGTAGTATATGGATCTTCCAAGGAATTTACCAAACCAGAAATTGCTGAGTAAACTTTTTTTTGTGTATTTGTGTTTTTTGAATCAGGATGTTTTTCATTAAGAGTATTCCAAACCTTCCAAAAAGAAGAGAAATCTATTTTCTCAGAAATAGTAGGTTCTTTACCTGTTACATCTGTTACCTTTTCTACCTCTGTTTGCTTTGCTAGTCCTACATATACGCCGAAATAAAAAAGTCCTGTGGCAATTACAATTACAAGAACTATATGCTTAATTTTAAAAATATCTTTCTTCATTATTTATATTTATTTTGATTCAAAGTCATCATTTTCAGAAAAATTATCAATTTGCTCATTTTCCTTTTCTGTTTCATTCTTAAGAGTTTTTGATAACTGACAAGAAATAACAATGATAGTTACTCCAAATACCAAAAAAAGTACATTTTTTACAAAATATGGAAACCCAAGATAAGGCAAAATTATTGTCAATATACCTATTAATATACTCAATTTAATTTTACTCATTTTCATATTATAACCTTAAAAAACAAAAAGGCAAACAAAACTATTGAATATATTCTTTAGCATTTAAACTAATCCAATCAAAGAAGTTTTTTGCAACTGATACAGCTCCTACGGTTCCACCTGAAGGACCTTCTTCCATCATAATAGTAAAAGCATATTTTGGATTTTGGTAAGGGAAAAAACCAGTAATCCAAGAGTTTACTTTACTTTTTGACAATCCAACCTGTGCAGTTCCTGTTTTAGAAGCAATTTCTATATATGGGACATTTAATACTGCTGATGTTCCATACAAAACACCATCCCTCATTCCTTCATGAATTATTTTATAGTAATTTTCATCAATATCTTTATCAATTCTTTTAAAATCATTCTTCACTTCCATTAATAAATGCGGTGAAGGAAGGAATCCTTTGGTTGCAATAGCAGAAATTGCTCTTGTTATTTCAAGAGGTGTTAATTGAAAACCATATTGTCCAATTACAGTATTATATGTATCCCCCACCCTCCATGGTTCCCCTTTGAAATTTAATGCCTTCCATTCAGGACTAGGTATTACACCCTTTTTTTCATCTGGTAAATCTACACCAGTTAATTCTCCTATTCCAAAGGCTTCTGCATATTCCTTTATTTTCAATATTCCTATTCCTTTTTGGTCTTCAAAGCCACCTCCTACTTCATAGAAATATATGTCACTTGAAACTGCTAAAGCACCTCTCATATCTACCCATCCATGTGCCTTCCAATCCTTAAAAATTGAAGGAAGGTCTGGAAAATATGGATTTGGTATTATCAATGTTCCACTTGAAAGAATTTTCTTTTCTGGGCTGATTACACCTTCTGAAAGTGCCGCTAGCGCAAAAAATGGTTTTACGATTGATCCAGGTGTATATAACCCAGATATAGTTCTGTCAAGAAAAACTTTTCTGTTATCTTTCAAATAATTTTCAATAGTATTTTTATCTTTCCCTTGAGAAATAACTTCAGAACTAAATTCAGGAAAACTCGTTTGAGCGATAATTTCCCCATTGGTAATATCCATCAATACACCAGCCCCTCCTTTAAAAGAATACATATCAGATGTGTTTTTTATTACGGAAAAGAGTTCTTTCTGAAGCCTAGCATCAATAGTAGTAATTAAGTCTTTACCTTGAATGGGATTATTTACTATGTTTTCGGTATGTATTTGCCCCCTTACATCTCTTTCAATAATTTTTTCTCCATTTTGACCATTTAATTGATCATTATATTGTTTCTCTAATCCATCTTTCCCAATAAATTGAGTCTGCCAGTATTTCCCTTTTTCATCTTTAGCTGGATTGCTTACATATCCAAGCAGGTGTGAAAATCCAGGTGAGATATAGGAACGAAATGCATAATCATTATTTGTATCCTTATTATTCCAAGCAAGAGGAACATTATTTCTATCAAAAATAATTCCTCTGTCACTAAAAATGATTTGTTTTTCAAGTGTATTATTATTACTTCTATTTGTATATGCCTCCCCTTTTTGTATTTGTAAATACCCAAGTCTTACAAAAAAAATAACTATGATAATAGTGAAAAATGCACCAAGTGAAAAGATAGTCTTTTTTGAAATTGCTTTTTCAATCCGCCCTTCAAACTGCTGTCTATTAAAATTTTCTTGATTATTTGAATCAAGAAAAATTTCATCTGGCTCAACTAAATGATTAGTTTTATTTATTTTGTATTTTTTTTTAAATCTTATTATCATAATAATATTCTTATTTTCGTTTTTACTATTTCTGTTAAAATCAAAAAGACTAGAGATAATACAGATGATATAAACACAATACTAAATAATCCTTCTCTTGCTGTTCCAAAAATCATATCTGATAAGAAAAACAAAATAATTGCCTCAAAATAAAATTTAAAATAAATTATTCCTAATATACCAATTATAACTGAAACATAAAAAGGGGAAAAAAGTATAGAAATCAATAACAAAACCGAAAAAAGTATTCGTATTAACATATAGTATATATTACACTTTTTTAGTGTAAAAACAATTATGAAATAAGAAATTTTTTAAGTAAAAATCTTGATATAAGAATTATAAGAACAATTGGTATACCGTAAAATATTGTTTTGTTGTCAAACATAAATTCTGCAGTGGATGCAAGTAAAAACTTTGCTTGATTAATTTTTTGGGGAGGTAATTCATCTTGATTTTCTTCTTTGTTCTCAATACTGTTTTTCGCTTCTTCCTTGATATTCTTTGACCAATTAATAGTATCTTGACGAAAATCTTCTATCGTTTTCACTATATTATTCACCCTACCGGAGACACTATTTGTTGCAATGGTTGAAATACTATCAGAAAATTTATTCACAATATTTTTTGAAACATTTGAAATAATTTTTTTTCCGTCGCTAATTATATTAGTATTTTCATTACTATCCTTACTGAGAATAATTTTTTTAGGAACAAAACTTTCATTTTTTTCAGTTTCATTTCTGCCAAGAATTACTTCAGTATATCCTCCTTCGTTTGTGTAAAATTGAGCTTTTTCAATCCTAGCATATATGGAGTGATTACCGGCTGTTACAGTCCAGTCAATAGAAATATCAATAATTTTTCTACTCGTAACCGAAAAACTTTTTTTTCCAAGTAATATACTTCCATCATAAAAACTAACATTTCCTGACAATTCTCTCTCGTCAGGATTAAAGATAACTGTATATATTTTTATCTTATCTCCCTCTTCAAAATTATCTGTTGAATACCATATATTACTTTTTATAAAACCAGCATTTGAGTTTTGTGCAAATGATATATCCGAACACAAGAAAGCAAAAAAAACAAAAATGATTATAAAACTAAATTCCTTCATAGACAATTCTTTCTGAAAGACCTTTATATGAGTGTGGTGTTATTTTTTTAAGTTCAGCTTTTAGATCAGAGCGAATTTCTAGTTTATCAATAAAAACATCAAAATCATTTTGAGTGATTCTTTTTCCTTGAGTAAGTTCTCTCAAAAGCTCATATGGTATTTTGTATCCTTCCTTTCTTAAGATAGTTTGTATTGCTTCAGCAATTACCTCTGGATGATTTAAGAGAGTTTCTTTTATTTTTTGTTTATTTACCTCAATTCTTGAAAGTCCATCAAGTAGATATTCATATCCTATATATGAATGAGCAAATGCTACTCCGACATTTCTTAAAACAGTTGAATCAGATAAATCCCTCTGTAATCTAGAAATAGGTAATTTACGAGCAAAAAATTCAAAAAAGGAGTTTGCTATTCCTAAATTTCCTTCACTATTTTCAAATTTAATTGGATTAATCTTGTGAGGCATAGTAGAAGAACCAACACTCCCCTTTTTAACTTGTTGCCCTATCCACTCATCACTTATATATCTCCAAATATCTTGGTCAAAATCAATTAGAATTGAATTCAATCTCTTTAGCGAATCAAAGATTTCAATATAACTATCATGATTCTCAATCTGAGTTGTAATACAGTTTGGTTTTAATAATACCTTATTTCTTTTGTTGAATGAGTTAATAAAGTTCTTACTAAAAGTAATCCAATTAATTTGTGGAAAAGATATAAAATGTGCATTCCAGTTTCCAGTGGCCCCATTTAATTTTGCATAGATTTGCACTGATGATAAAATCTGAAGTTGTTTTTTCAACCTGTTTGCAAATACTTTCATTTCCTTTCCAAAAGTCGTTGGACTAGCAGGTTGACCATGAGTTCTTGCAAGCATAGAAAGATTTTTATACTTCTTTGCAAGATATTCAAATTTTTTAATAATTTCATTAATTTTAGGAATGATTACATCTTCTAAAGAATCTCTTTGCATAAGAGAATAAGCGATATTATTTGTATCCTCTGAGGTAAGTGCAAAATGAATCCATTCAATTAATTTACTTAAGGATGAGGATTTAATCTTTTCTTTTATAAAGTATTCAATTGCCTTAACATCATGATCTGTTGCTTTTATTTTTCCGTATCCTTTTAATTCAATATCTGAGATTATTTTAAGATCCTTTTCAGAAAGATTGTAGATTGATTCAAGGAATTCAATTTCTTTTTTTGAAAATTTTTTTATACCTATATTTAGTTTAGAAAGTGCAATAAGATATTGTATTTCAACTTTTATTCTATATTGTGCTAATGCACCTTCAGAAAAGTATTTAAGAAGTGGAATTGTTCTTTTTGCATATCTTCCATCAAGTGGACTAATTACATTTTTATTCATATTAAATTATTCCTTTAATGTTATTTCTAATTCTTTCAATCGCAGGAAGACTAAAATCATGATCGAAAATACTTCCAGTAATCATCTCATATATTTCAATATATCTTCTAGAAAGTTCTACTACAAGTTCATCTGGTGCCTTTGGTAGAGTTTCATCATGATATGGATCACAATTTTCTTTAAACCATAGTCTTAAAAATTCTTTATCAAAGTACTCTGGTTCCTTTTCTTCAGTAAATAGTTTCTCGTAAGAGTCTGCTTTCCAATACCGAGAGGAATCAGGTGTATGTATTTCATCAATTAATGTTAAATTATTATTTTCATCAAATCCAAATTCATACTTTGTATCAACTAAAATAAGTCCATGTGAAAGAGCAATTTCTTGTCCTCTTACAAAAAGCTCCTTAGAAATTTTTTCAATTAAATCAGTAGTCTCTCTTGAGAGTATTCCTTCTGATACAATTTCCTTTGGTGTAATAGGCCTATCATGTTCATCTGATTTAGTAGTAGGAGTAAAAAGTGGTTCTGGTAACTTTTGATTTTTTCTTAATCCCTCAGGGAGAACAAAATTACCAAAATTTCTTTTTCCATTCTTATAATGAGTCCAAAGAGAAGTATCTGTAACTCCAGTAATATATCCTCTTACAACACACTCAATTGGTATTGGAGAGCATTTCTTTGCAATAAGAACATTTGGATCTGGTATACTTATCAGATGATTTTTAATAATATCACTTGTATTCTTAAACCAAAAAACACTTATCTGGTTTAAAATTTCACCCTTAAAAGGAATATAAGCGATATTCCTATCAAATGAGGAATGTCTATCAGTAGCAATTAAAATTAATTTACCATTATTAGAATAAACATCTCTAACCTTTCCTGTCTTTTTTTCACCTAATTCAGAGAAATTAGTTTCTTTAATTACATCATTGATATGTTTTTCTATTAATTCTTTGTTCATAGTTTCTACTTAAGTAAAGTTTTTCTATTACCTTTTATTATTTTACCTATCCAAAAAACTTCTTTAGTATTAAGAATTTCTTCAATCCTATCTTTATCATTCTTATCAACAACAATTATCATTCCTATCCCCATATTAAATGCGCGATACATTTCTTCTTCATTAATTTTTCCTGAACTTTTTATATATTCAAAAATTGGTAAAATAGGCCAGGATCCTTTTTGTATTTCTGCATTTAAATTATTTGGTAATATCCTTGGGATATTTTCAATAAAGCCTCCACCAGTAATATGAGCAATACCTTTAATTGCTATTTTTTTTTCAAAAAGTATAAGAATTTGATTAAGAAAACTCTCATGAGGTCTTAATAATTCTTCTCCAATGACCTCACCTGTTGGTAATTTTGATTTAACTGTATGCTTTTTGATTTTAAAAAGAACATATCTTGCCAAGGAATATCCATTTGTTTGTAATCCTTTTGAAGCAAACCCAAGAATAATATCTCCTTCTTTTATCTTATCCCCTGTGATAATTTTATCTTTTTCAACTATACCTGTTATTACTCCAGCAATGTCGTGTTCCCCTCTAGCATAAGTCCCGGGCATTTCAGCTGTCTCACCCCCAACAAGAGAAACTCCATTTTCCTTACAAGCCTTTGACATTCCTTTTACTATATCTCTAATCACTGTTGGTTCTAATACTTCACTGGCAATATAATCTAGAAATGTAAGTGGTCTTGCTCCCATTGAGAGTATATCATTGACACAATGATTGACTATATCTTCTCCGATAGTGTCATATTTTTTTAGCATCTTCGCTACAGTGAGTTTTGTTCCTACACCATCAATACTTTGAACTAAAACAGGTTTTTTGTATTTTTTAAATAGATCAGATATTTCAAATAGCCCTCCAAAACTGCCTATATTTTTTAAAACAGATTTAGAATGAGTATTAGCAATAAATTGTTTTATTTGTGCCACTGCTTCGTTTCCTTTATCTATATTTACACCTGCTTTTTCGTATTTACTTTTTTTTATTTTTTTCATCAAAATACTTTTTATATCCAATTTTTAATAACTTTTCTCCTTTTAATTTTACCTCACTATCTATCTTCTTTTTATACCTTTCTAATTTTTTTTCAATTGATATATCCTTGAGTGATAAAATCTGCAAAGCAAGCAACGCACCATTTTTTGATCCATTTATACCTACCGTAGCAACAGGTACTCCAGGGGGCATTTGAACTGTAGAAAGCAATGAATCCAATCCATCTAGTGTTTTTGCTTTTATTGGAATTCCAATTACAGGTAGTGTCGTAAAACTTGCTAATACTCCTGCTAGGTGAGCTGAACCTCCGGCCCCTGCAATGATCACCTTAATTCCTCTCCCTTTTGCTTCCTTAGCATATTTATGAGCTAGTTCTGGGCTTCTATGAGCAGATATAACTGTAATCTCATATGGC
>Ga0172381_10008006_pt1 | contig 10393 bp, 11 predicted proteins | sample Leawel6488metaG_FD_119754 | JGI IMG/M metagenome (GOLD analysis project Ga0172381, IMG submission 119754) | Leachate microbial communities from a municipal landfill in Southern Ontario, Canada - Leachate well 64-88 metaG | ecosystem: Engineered > Solid waste > Landfill > Unclassified | place... | reverse complement strand
ATTCTCTTATCTCCTTTATAAAAACATGTAATGAATTACAAGGCATTACTAAGAGATCTGCGTCAGCCTTTTCTAACCTTTGTGCTTCTTTTGTTAAGTAAGGTATATATCTTTCTCCTCCCTTATTTTTTTCTATCAAATCTGCTTCTATTTGATATGGTAATGGTACACTGGATATTATTACTCCAGGTCTTTGTTCTTTTGACACCTTGTATGTGGAGAATATTAAATCTAAATAGAATTCAGCTGTTGTTTCTGGTCCTAAACCTCCTATAATACCTACGGTTTTCATATTAGAGTGATAAATATATTAACAATATGATTGTATCACAAAAGGCTTCTATCTTCGAACCAAGAGGTCTTAAAAATACCACTTTTTTGACCCTTTTCATACACCAGGCCTTACTTTTGAAACTTTCACTTTTTAGAGTATAAATAACTCAATCCCCATAAGGGTTTTAAAAGATAGTGGACGGGTCTTGTTGGAACATGTTGGAATTGGCGGAAGGTATGGAATGACTTCCGAAACTCTATTCTCCTAGAATGTTTTCAAATATAACATCATATTTATAAGTTTTAAGTTCATCTCTTAACTCTTTCTTTTTTTGATATTCTTCATCTCCAACAAGCTCGTTTTTTATAAGATTATCTGCAATATGAATAATTGCAGTACTAGGAACATTGAAATAATTAGATACTGCAAAAAAGGTAGAACTTTCCATTTCTACACCTAAATAACCATCTTTTTCCCAATTATTTATATCCTCTTGTGTTTCTGCTAACATCGCCTGGCATGTAACTAATGGGCCATTCTTTGAATGGTATTTTTTATCAATTGAATTTTGAATTTCGGTACTTAACTCTTCATTAGAGTAATGTTTATTATCCTGTGATATATTGTACATTCTTGTGGTACTTTCATCTCCATATGAATATGTAGGTATAATAATATCTCCCATCTCTAAATCATCTTGTAATGCGCCACAGGATCCGACTAAAAAATTCTTCTTTGAACCCAGCATAGATGCGATATGTGTTAATTCTGATAGGAAAGCTCCTCCATATACAGTACTAAACCATACTGTCTTATCTCTTATTTTAAATTCAATTACATTCTTGAAAAAAGGATCTTCTAGGTGAGTTATATCGTAGATTTTTATGTTCTCATTGATAATATTGTTAAAAATAGCAATTGCATCTTCTGGATTGCCTGTCCCATTAACAATTAGTGCATCTACTACGTAGTTATTGGAAAACTTTAAATTTTTAATCCAGTCCTCTTTTGTTAAGTGCTTGTACATACTTGATGATATTGTACAGAAAAATTGGGGAATAGTAAAAACGGGACATACACGTCTGGTACAGAATCTTTATTTAAGGTACTTTACTACTTTATTGTATTGACCTTTTGTTAGGAATATCCTATGAACATCCTTATCTGAGGTCTCTCCTGTTAGTGTTGCAGTATTAGATATACCCCAATTAACTATCTTCATAGTAATTACATTAAGGTCAATGAAATAATATTGGTTATTTTTATTCATATTTAATTATATTATAAATATTTATAATAGAGTATTTCATTTGTTGAAAATGGCGGGACATATGGGTCTGGAACCTAAAATGAGACAAAAGAGACAGTGTAAAAAGGGTGTCTCAATTCCCTTAGGCTCTTGCTATAGGCTTGGTTGCTGTGGTATAAATACACAATTCAAATTACATAGATATGTTCGAAATACTAAATGTTGAACAAAATCCAGAGAAATTGTCAGTTTTTAGAAACCGTATATTAACAACTTCTCCAACCGAAAGAGGTTTGTTGGTATTGAAACCTCATGCTTTTGCGGACGATCATTTTACTCGAATGGTACTGGATACTGTACAGAACCTTGGCTTTGAAACCGCTGCTAGTCCTCGGATTATGCAAAATGAAGCTGAGGTTGATTTGTTACACACAATACTTACAATTGATGATCAAGTATATGGGAATGGATGGAAAGCAAATGTTTATGCAGAATCACTAAGCGGACCGTTTTATGGAATCGGTTTGATCGGAGCAGCAGCTTCAAGTTGGTCTCTTGAATATAAAAGATATATAAGAGATTGGCTCTGCCCAAGTATAAATGGTAATAGGGAGATAGTTAGAAACTTCATTCATACACCGGATGACATTGGAGGTGATAATCCTCAAGAATTTGTAAATACCGTGGATTTATTTTTTCCTGAAATTCTTGATTAATATGATAGATATAGCTAGCAAAAAGAGAATAATCTGCTTAGAGGGCTTGTCTGGAGCTGGTAAAACAGGCATATTAGAAATGTTCCGGGAGAATCCATCATTTTCTGTTATTACTGAAATTGTGGATCCTATCCCTGAGGATGTTGGACAAATCTTCTATCTTGAGAATGATCAATCAAAGGCTACGATGGCTTTGGAAGCGAAGATTGACGTTATTATTGATCGAGGTTTTGGTTCTTCAATTGCACACGATTATGCCTTGAAAATCATTGATGGTAACGAAGAAGTGTTTAAGACTTCGCTTAGATATTATAACCAAGCAAAAGAAAAGGGTTTGCTTCCTGATGTTATTATCTATATTGATATAGAACCAGAAACATCTATTAAAAGAAAAAACAGACCTATTTCGGACGATATTTGGACACAGAAAAGGTACTTGACTCAAATACGGAAGTTTTACAAGACAGAAATGGGAAGATATTTCCCTAACACTAAGATAATAAATGTGTCAGGAGAAGATATTGAGTTGGAAGATTTATATAAGGTGATATTAAAAAGCTTATTATGAAAAAGAAAGCTCTTTTTATTTTAGCAAATGATGGAATAACTAGTTTTTATGCCGGGATAGGAACTTTTGTTAAGAGCTACTTGGATACCATTTCAGAAAAAGAAAATATTAAAAATAAGTATGACTTGTATTTAATAACGACATACAGAGCACCAGAATTCTTTGGCTACTGTAAAAAGACCTCAGTTTCAACTAAAAAGCTAGCAAGGAAACTTAATGGGGACGTAATTAGTGTTGAAGACGGATTGGAGGGGTTGGAAGGTTATGGTGGACCTCAAAATTGGGATTTGGCATCGGAAAATGCAGCTAAGGAAATAAACAGAATTGCTAAAAAATACTGCAAAAACTATGTAATTGCTATTGATACATCGTTCATGAAAGTCGCGGATTCCTTAGATTTCACAAACATTACCGTACTCTCAATTTCCCCCCAAAGCTTGGAAAGTATACATAAAACAGGGATTCCTGGAAGGTTTGAGTGGGAGAAGCAATGTCTTAAAGGAATTGCAGAGAACAAGAAAGTAGTGGTAAGTTTTTCAAGTGAATATTTAAGAGAAGAGTTGATCAACAGTTATTCTGTTTCTGAAGACAAACTAGTTGAATCGTTGTCTGGAATCAATCTAAATAGTGAAAGGTATGATGAAATAGATGAGTTGACGATTATTAAGGAATTAAAGCAATATAATATTCCGATTGATAGGAAAATCGTCTTTACACTTGGAAGACTAGAGCCCTACAAGGGTTTTGATGAAGTTGTAAAGTTTTATGATCTAATGAGGAAAAATGGAGAAGATCCTTTTCTTATTATACTTAGTTTAGCTTATACAGCCGATGACCCACTTATCAAAAAAATGAAAGAGTTATATAAGAGATACAATGTTGACGGGATATTATATACAGAAAAAGATATGCATCTTCCACTACTACTTTGGCAATGGAAGAATTGTGAATATAGTATGCACTTGTCGAAATTTGAACCTTTTGGTATGGCTCCAGTAGAAGCAAGATATCTTGCTGGTAAGAATGAAGGGCCAATTGTTATTACTTCTTGCGAAGGTGGATTAAACGAGCAGTGTATTAATGGGCTAAATGGTATTTCTGTTGAGTATGGAAACTTGCAAGGCTATAGTGACATGATAAAGTCTTTACAAGGAATGAACAGAAAGCAAATGCGAATTGAAAGCAGAAATCACATGATAGAGAAGTATGATGCAAAAAAGAATATACTGAAGTACTTTAACTTATTAGGGATCAAGTAATGTCAAAAGAAGTTGAAATTACATATCTTGTAACAAATATTGAGGATCTTGAGAAAAAACTTTTAGCTCTTGGGGGAAAATTGATTTCACAAAAAGTATTAAGTAGAGATATTTATCAGAACCATGGAGATTATTTCTTCCGAGTATCATATGAAGATGCAGATGGACAGTTAAGTCATTATCTAACTTTAAAATCGGAAGGGAATCCTAACTCTGTTGGCGAGATAAAAGAAAAGATCGAAATTGAGAATGAATTTGCAGAGAACCAGATAGTAACGCTGATAGAAATGATTAAGTTGATGGGATTCCAGAAAGCGAATTCATATAAAAAAACAAGAAAATCTTATACTGTTTTAGGATGTGACTGTGATCTTGATCTTATGAATGGAAAAGCATATTTAGAAATTGAGTTTTCAGATAAAAACAGACTTGATGCGATTGTTGCTAATATTAAAGAATATATTATTGAAGAAAATTGAAAAAAAAGTATTAATATTAGGTGCCAATGCTGGTTTAGGTTTGGCACTAGTTAAGCATTATTCAATCTCGCATTCGGTTGTGGCTGTATCTAGATCGACTAATGGGCTTGAAAAAATTAATAGTGATAATCTGAGGATTATGAAAGCTGATATCGTAGAAGATATCCCCGAGTTTGAGGACTCGTTTGATCTAATATTTAATTGCTTGGGTATTGCATCATTTAAAGCTTTGAAAGATATCAGTAATGAAGAAATTGAAAAGGTAGTTAATACTAATTTAGTCTTAGCAATAAAGCTTTCTCGTCAATATGTTAATAATCTAAATGCAGAGGGTGTATTTATCTATATAGGATCCCATGCTGGTTTGGAAATTGGGCATGCAAACTTTTCGGTATACAGTGCTTCAAAAATGGGATTAATAGGTTTGGCTAACTCTTTGACTAAAGAATTTGAAAATGAGAACAAGCTCTTTTTGACTGTATTGCCACCTGCCTTTAAGTCTAATATTTGCAAAGATTCTGTTGGAGGTGATGAGCTGCAGAAATTGTTTGACTCATCGAATGTTTTTAAACCAGAGCAGATTGTAACTAAGATTGTGAAGGCATTACCTGAGGTGATTCGAAATAAGAAAACGCAATTATTCATTGGTTATGATAACTGATTTTGCTTGTAAACAGTGATGTTTTGATATAAAATCATTTAAATTATCTTTTATAGCAATAAATATGGATAACAACTTGAAAGTTCAGATGCCAAAGAATGATTTTTCTGATGTTGTTGTTATTTCTCCAGGCATAAAAGGAGGGCAAGATAATATTCTTGTTCAGAGTCTTTCAGATCTTCTTCTAAAGAATGGCTTTGCAGTAGTTACATGGGATTTCGGCTTTTTCATGCGAGAAGAGGAAGGGATTGATCAAACTCGTGAATTAAAGGAGCTTAACAAGGTTCTTGATCGAGTTATTGAGATGTATCCAAGTGTAAGAGTGCATCTTGCCGGTAAATCATATGGGGGATTAATTTCTTCTCTGGTAGACCCAGAGAGATTTCTCTCATTGGGAGTGTTTGGTCTTTTGAAGGAATTCCAAGGTATCGTTTTTACTAAGCCTACTAATAGGGAGCTTTTTGCAGTTCATGGTAGTCGAGATAAGTTTTTTACTCCGGAAGAAATTAAAAACTATCTAGGGAATGAAGAAGATTTGTTTATTGTCGGTGATGCAGATCATGGTCTTGGAGATGCAGATTTCAATTTCGTAGGTGAAAACGGACTAAAGTGGTATGTTGAAAAATTAAAATCATTAATTAATCAAAATTATGTCAGCTGAGATTGTAACGATTGAAGCTGCCCCACAAGAATTAAATTGCAATGATATTTTATCATTAAAGATAGTTGCAGATGAACTTAGATTAAGTGCTTTGCAAACAATAGATACTGTTTCCAATGGTCATATAGGTGCTTCCTCCTCATCAGCAGAATTGATGACAGTTCTTTATTTTGGAGGACACCTTTCTATTGATCGAGAAGACCCTGATAACACAGATCGTGACAGAGTTATTATAAGAGGCCATCTCGGACCATTAAGATACTCTCTTTTTGCGAAATTAGGATGGATAGATCAAGAGGAATTACAGCATTATCGTACTATAGATGGTTTAGATGGACATGAAAATATGAATACACCAGGTGTGGATATTGCACCAAATGGATCTTTAGGTATGGGTTTGTCATATGGAGTAGGTTGTGCGTTAGATGCAAAAGCGAGAGGTAAGAATTACAAGTCGGTGGTTTTTTTAGGAGATGGGGAGATGCAGGAAGGGAACATTACGGAAGCGGCTCAACAAGCGGCTACACTGGGTCTTGATAACCTTGTGGTTATTGTTGATCGCAATGGAGGTCAATTATCCTGCCATACAGATCAGGTTGACCCACACTTTAATTTCACAGATTACTGGAATGCGATGGGATGGGATGTCGAGGTTATAGAAGATGGTCATGATATTCAAGAAATTCACAATGTATATCTTGCAATGAGCCATGAGAGAGAGCGCCCTTTAGCAATTATTGCGAATACCGTTAAAGGTAAGGATTTACCACAGACTGAAGACAGTATTTGTGGTTATCATACATTGAGTACATGTCCCCGAGAAAAACTTCACGAAGGAATTCGTATTGTATCTCAAAGATTGGAAGAGAATATGCAGAATCTGCAAGACCGAACTGTAAATATGCGAAATGTTCAAACTCAAGAGGAGAGGGAGATGTTTTATCCGCCAATAAATATCGAAATAACAGAAGATGTCTTAGAAGATGCTGGGAAAACATTAGTTGAGTATCTCAAGCAGTTAAATGAATACGCTGTGGAGACAGGTCGTCCAGTTTATTTTCTGACTGCAGATTATTGGCAAAACGATTTTGCGGAAGAGTGTGGTTTTAATCTTGAGAATAGGGATTCTACAAAAGGTTCAATCTTCGTTAATTGTGGTTTGAGAGAACAGCATATGATGTCTATGGCTTATGGTATAGCTGCGTCTGATCCTAATGCTATCGTTTTAACCGCGACAGGAGATCAATTCTTATATAGATATGTAGATCAAATAAATGCTGCGGCTCAAGGTTTTGCAAATCAAAAGGCACCTAATGGGTTTGGTAGTATTGTTATAATGTCACAATTCGCGGGGTTGTCTTCAACACGTAATGGATATACACACACGTCTTCTGGACAGCCGGGTGCTATTATGAGTATGCCTGGTATTAATATGCGAGAGATTATGGATCCAGAAGATTGGGTTTTGTCTATGAATGAAGCTATTGAAGCACATGATATAACATTGGTTCGTAGGCATGGAGCTGCAGTAGATCCTTTGTATACAAACCATTTTGAAAAAGGTGATAAGGGTTATTATCCTTTAATCAATTCAGAGAATCCTGATGTTGTGGTTGTAGGGGCTGGATTTCCGGTTTTAAATGCGTTTGAAGCTGCTCAGAAATTAGTTTCTGAGGGTATAAATGTAAATGTCATTAATGTAGTTAATCCAAAATCAGTCAATGATACTCAATTGTTGTCCCTTCTTGCTAAGGACGTTCCTGTTGTGATCGTGTACAATGGAAATCCTGAGCCACTTGCTGGCCTGATAGCTCAAAATTTGTTGAAAAACCAATTGGGAAGCTCTGTGAAGGGTATAAGTACAATCGGTTTTGACTTTGCTATGACAGGTAGAAATCGCGAAGTGATGGAACGTCTTGGTTTAGATACTGATTCTATTGCAAGGCATATCACAAAGATAATTAAAGACTAGGGAGAAAGTATAGTCTTTGTTCTAAAAAAAACAATATGTGTGTAGTAGGAAAGGGAATATAAAGGGCTTTTACCTTCGAACCAAGGGCTACTAAAAGCTACTCCTTTTCGGGGGTTTTTCATCCACCAGGCCGTTATTCTGAAAACTCTATTTTTCAATTAAAAATAACGCAACACCATAAAGGCTTCTTAAGCATAGTGGACGGGTCTTGTCGCAACCTTGAAAGAATGGCGGGATGGACGGGACTCGAACCCGCAACCTTTGCAGTGACAGTGCAATGCTCTAACCAGTTGAGCTACCACCCCATATGTAATGCGCACAAAGTATATCAAACCACATACAAAAAAACAATCAAGATAAGGTATAATAACCCCATGCAAATAATAAAAGTAAACAACAATACACCAGACATTATTAATAAAGCAATAAAGATATTAAACAACGGTGGCACTATCATATACCCCACTGAAACGTGCTACGGTATAGGAGTAGACGCTACCAATACTCAAGCACTAAAAAAACTACTAACATACAAAAAATTCAGAGGATCTAAACCAATATCTGTAGCTATGTCAGACAAACAAATGGCAAGTAAATATGTAGAAATAAATGAAATGGGAGAAAATATATACAACAACTACCTACCAGGTCCAATAACTGTCATATCTATAAGCAAAGGCATACTACCACCCCCAGTAGTATCCCAACAAGGGACCATAGGAGTAAGAATACCAGACTACCAATTACTACTAGACTTGATAAAAGAATATGGCAAACCAATAACAGCAACATCAGCAAATATGTCATACAAACCAGCCCCATACAGTATAGATAAGCTAATACAGAATCTCCCTAAGAAAAGCTTAGATATGATAGATCTAATAATAGACGCAGGAGAACTACCACAAAACCCACCCTCTACAGTACTAGACACAACACTAAACACCCTCTCTATACTAAGAGAAGGTAAACTTAAATTCGAAGAAGCTATAATTAAAAATAGAAAACTCTTAACTAAGATTACAGATACACCAGAACAAACAACCCAACTAGGATACCAATTTAGTAAAGAATATATAGACTCAAACAAACCATTGGTCGTAGCACTAAGTGGGGAACTAGGTGCAGGAAAAACACAATTTACTAAAGGTATAGGCAGACAGCTAGGGGTAAAAGAAATAGTTAATTCTCCAACATATACGATAATAAACGAGTATAAATACAATGATAAAACATTAGCTCATATGGATACATGGAGACTAATGGATGATGAACTAGAAAGAAGTGGGTTAATAGAGCATCTAGAAGCTAGAAATATTGTCGTAATAGAGTGGGCTGACAAATTCTATCAAGAGATTCAGGCTCTATGCGATAATATGAATATACCAATATACAATATTAAATTTAATTACATCTCTTTAGAAAAAAGAGAGATAACAATATATGAAGGATAGTCTGGTACTAGGAATAGATACAAGCTGTGATGACACATCAATAGCAGTTCTGAGGGGCAGAAGGGTGCTTTCCACCGTCGTCTCGTCTCAACTTGATATACATGCTCAGTATGGTGGTGTAGTACCAGATATAGCGCGTAGAGAGCACGAGAAAAATATTCCAAGGGTATTTGAAGAAGCTCTAAAGAAAGCTAAGGTAAAGATAGAAGATATAGATTACATTGCAGTGACATATGGCCCTGGTTTGGCTATAGACTTAGAGGTTGGTATTATCTTTGCTAAAAAAATATCTACAGAACATAACATCCCAGTTATACCCGTTAATCATATGGAGGGTCATCTACTCTCATCTCTACTTCTTAACTCTAATGGTAAAGGTATGTTAGAAAAGGATATAGAAGATATATTTCCCATCTTAGGACTCCTAATGTCAGGTAAACATACAGAGCTAATATATTCAGAAGGGGTAGGTGATTACAAGAAGATTGGTCAAACATTAGATGATGCAGCTGGTGAAGCTTTTGATAAGGTCGGTAGAATTCTTAACTTTGGTTATCCTGGTGGTCCTGTAGTTACAGAATTTGCTAAGAAGGGTAAGAGGGGTAATATTGAATTTACAGTACCTATGAAGAATTCAGGGGACTTAAATTTTAGTTTTTCTGGTATTAAGACAGCTGCTTTGTATAAATCAAAAGAGCTAAGAGGGGATGGTAAGCCAGAGAGAGAATGGGTGTATGATTTCTGTAGAGGTTTTGTAGATGCTGTATATGAGTCTGTAGCTATTAAGCTTACAGATGCTATAAAGCTATATCCCAATGTTAAATATGTATTAGTAGGTGGAGGTGTGTTTAATAGTGAGGAGATACTTAGAAGAGTGGGTTCTTTAGAGAGAGAGTATTCTTTAGAGTATCTGTATTCCAGCAAGGAGTTTAGAGGAGATAATGGTGCTATGATAGGTTTGGTTGGTAGTTTACATATAGATGATGGATTAAAGGGTAAGGAGTTAGAGGTGTTAGACAGAGATCCTAGGTTGAGTTTGTAATCATTTCCCTGTTTTGATAAAATAGACTTGAAGATTTCGCATCTTCTATCCTCCTTCT
>Ga0172381_10008004_pt1 | contig 10394 bp, 11 predicted proteins | sample Leawel6488metaG_FD_119754 | JGI IMG/M metagenome (GOLD analysis project Ga0172381, IMG submission 119754) | Leachate microbial communities from a municipal landfill in Southern Ontario, Canada - Leachate well 64-88 metaG | ecosystem: Engineered > Solid waste > Landfill > Unclassified | place... | reverse complement strand
ATGGGGGGTATGTGTGCAAATTCTTATCTTTTAGGATTAAGACCTATGAGAAGAGCAAGTAATGATTTAGATTGTATTTTGTTAAATGAGAAAGGAGTTTATTTTTTACATTCTTTTTTTGGAAATTCTTTGTTTCAGACAGAAGATTTTGGGGATTTATTTTTAGATTATAATGGAATTCCTGTTGGTTTTGATTTAGAGGACACTCATGGATGGAAGATTCCTCAACAATTCTTTGAAGATACAGTTAGATTTGAGTTTGATAACGGAGAGATAAATTCAATTTCCCCAGAATTTCTTATTGCTTTGAAAGCGAGGCGTTCTATTTCAAAAAAAAGATTTTATGGAAAGGATGCAGTGGATACTGCAAATATTTTGATAGCCCCTTCATATAAACAAAATTTAAATAAAATTGATTATTCTAAAATTAGTTATTTAATGAAGAAATATTCTTCAAATTCTACAGATGAGTTGAGTGAATATATTGATTTTGTTGGAAAAAGAGGCAAAGATTGTTTGAAGAAAGATGAAATACCCATTTTTGATAAATGTTTATCAAATTTAAGAAATTTTGTTTAAAAAATTAGTATCTTTTTTAATACCTCAAATATTCAATCAACATCCCCAAATATTTAATAAACTCTTTTTCTTTTTTCAAATTATGTCAGAAGAATTAGATTATTCAAAATTGAAATTTAAATGCGGGCTTGAGATTCATCAGCAGTTAGATACTAAAAAATTGTTTTGTGATTGTCCTTCTTTGTTGAGAAAAGATGAACCAGATTTTGTGGTTGAGAGAAAATTGCATGCTGTTGCTGGAGAGAGTGGGGAGATTGATGTAGCTGCAAAACATGAAGCAGAAAAAGATAAGAGTTTTGTTTATGAAGTTTATGATACTAATTGTTTAATTGAATTAGATGAAGAACCTCCCCATGAAATTAATAAAAAATCTTTGAAAATTGCTTTACAGATTGCTTTGCTTTTGAATTGCAAGATTATCCCTTTGACGCAGATTATGAGAAAGACAGTTATTGATGGTTCAAATACTTCTGGTTTTCAGAGGACAGTTTTAATTGCTCGTAATGGTTATGTTGAGACTTCTTTTGGAAAAGTAGAAGTTGAAAGTATTTGTTTAGAAGAGGATTCTGCGAGGAGAATTAGTGAAAAAAATAATAAAATTGTTTTTAGGTTGGATAGATTGGGAATTCCTTTGGTTGAAATTACTACTGCACCAGATATTAAAAATGCTGAGCAAGCTAAAGAAGCAGCTTTGAAAATTGGAGATATTTTGAGAAGTTGTAAAGTTAAAAGAGGGATTGGGACAATTAGGCAAGATGTAAATATTTCTATAAGAGAAGAAAATCGAGTTGAGTTAAAAGGTGTGCAGGATATGAAAGTTTTTTTGAAAACTATTGATAATGAAATTTTAAGACAGAAAAAATTAAGTGATTCTAAGAACCCAACTAAGAAAGAAGTTAGAAATGCTTTAGCGAATGGGGATTCTGAATTTTTGAGACCAATGCCTGGTTCTGCGAGAATGTATCCTGAAACAGATTTACCTTTATTAAAAATCTCAAGAGATTTTATTAATGAATGTAAAAAAGATTTGCCTAAATTAAAGAGTAATATTCAAGAAGAATTAGAGAAAAAAGGTTTAGATAAAGATATGATTAAATTATTGTTTAAGAGAAATAGACTTGAAGAGTTTAAGAATTTAGTTGAGGTTTTTCATAAACCGAGTTTAATTGTTAAAATGATTTTAATTTTTCCAAAGGAGATTGCAAGGAAGATTGGGAAGAGTTTAGAAGACGTTGAGAATATTTTGGAAGATTTTTACGGAGATATTTTGAATGCTTTAGAAAAGGAAAAAATTTCTGAAGGAGATATTAAGGATATTATGAAGAGAATTGTTGAAGGTGAAAATTTTGATGAAATTATAAAAAAAGAAAAAATTGATGTTAATGAAATTGAAGAGAAAATTTTGAAAATAATTAAAGAAAAACCTGGGCTTTCTTCAAATGCTTATATGGGTTTGGTTATGAAAGAGATGAAAGGAAAGATAAGCGGGAAAGAAGTTATGGGGATTATTGGGAAGATTTTAAAATAGTTTTGTATTAATTTTATTATGAAAATATTAACAATTGGAGACCCTCATGGAGATTTGGAGAAAATTAAAAAAATTCCAATTAAGAATATAGATTTAATTTTGGTAACAGGAGATATTGGAAAAGCAACTTTAGCAAGAAAAAGAAGGATTGTCAAAACTAGAGAAAGACCCAATTTTTATAAAACAAATTTATAATGAAATTTATAATTCTACAATTAAATCTGTGAAATATCTTTCAAAAGTTGCTCAAACTTATTCTATTATTGGAAACGTAGGAGAAGATATGCTAAAAGATTATGAAGTAAAAAAAGACGAAAAGAAATATAATATTAAACTTCCTTATATGGGGAGAGAGATAAGACAATTAGAGAATTTTGGGTTTGTTAGAAATAGATTGAGAAATATAAATAATTTGAGGATTGGGTTTTTGGAATATTTTGTAGATAATAGTTGGATTAAAGAATTTGAAGAGAAAGATAAGAAGAAAATTAATTCTGCAAAAAAAGAGACTAAAAAGGCAAAGAGAATTCTTGAAAAATTTGGGAAGAATTTGGATATTTTAGTTTGTCATCAACCTCCATTCGGGTTTTTAGATAAAGTAAGTGGAAAATATGGTGCACCTAAACATTTTATAGGAAAGCATGCTGGAAGTAAAGTTATTTTAGATTATATTAATAAGTATCAGCCAAAATATGTTTTTTGTGGACATATTCATGAAGGAGAAGGAAAAGTAAAAGTTGGGAAAACTGAAGTTTATAATTTAGGTGTTGCAGGACATAAGATTATTGAGATGAATAAATAATTTAATAAAGAAATATTTTTAAAGGTATATAGAATTATATAACCATGAATATTCAGAGAATTTTACATTATCCTCGGTTGGACAGTGTTTTGATGGTTGAGAGATTAATTTATGATACTAGTGGAGAATTCACCAAAAAACAACTTTGGAAAAAACTTCCTAAGAAAATGATGTATCAAACTTTTTCTGTTATAATTGATTATCTTCTTTATTCTGGGAAAATTGCTGTTGATTCAGAAGGAAAGATTGGGTGGATTTGGGATCCAGAAGGCGTTGAAAGATATTTGAAACGTAAAGATTTATTTTGGAAAAAATGAAAAGTGAAATTGTTTTTGGAGATAAAAAACTTAGAAAAGAACTTGATAAGATAGATAAAGATTTGAGGAAACAATTAGATAGGGCTTTTGCAAATCTAAAAGAAAATGTTTTTTGTGGAATTCAAATTCCAAAAAGATTGATTCCCAAAGAATATATAAAAAAATTCGGAAATATTACAAATCTTTGGAAATATAATCTTCCTGATGCATGGAGATTAATTTATACTATAAAGAACAATAATATCTCAATACTTTCTGTGGTTCTTGAATGGATGGATCATAAAACTTATGAACGAAGATTTAAATATTAATTCCAACAAATAATTTAATAAATCCTTTTTCTTTTCTTAATTTATGCAAAGAACATTAATCAAAGATTTGAAATCTGACAAAGAAGTTTTGCTTAAAGGTTGGATTTATGAAATGCGAGTTCTTGCAAAAATGGTTTTTGTTTTGTTGAGGGATTCTTCTGGAATTGTTCAGTGTGTTATAAAAGGAGATAAACTTCTTAGAGAAATTTCTGGAATTAGTTTAGAATCTGTTGTTGAAATTGAGGGAAAAGTTAAGAAAGCAAATGTTAAAGCAGAATTTGCGAGAAAAGATGTTGAGGTTGAGGTTGTTGATTTAAGAATTGTTAATTGTGCTGAGAACCTTCCAATTCATGTTAATGAAAAGACAACTACAACTGCTTTGTCTAAGAGATTTGATTATAGATTTTTAGATGTGAGAAAACCAAAAGTTCATGCTATTTTTAAAATCCAGTCTACAATTATGCAAGCTTATAGAGAATTTATGGAAAAAGAAGGGGCAATAGAAGTTGTTTTTCCGTCGATAATTAGTGCGAGTTCTGAAGGTGGAACTGAATTATATTCTTTGAAATATTTTGAGAAAAAAGCTTTTTTGAGTCAGAGCTGTCAATTGTATAAACAAATGTTGGCTTGTGCTATTGAAAAAGTTTTCACGATTTTTACTGTTTGGCGTGCAGAGAAGCATAATACTTTGAGGCATTTGAATGAAGCAAGGCAATTAGATTTTGAAATGGCTTTTGCAGATGAATTTGTTGTTATGGAAATTATGGCAAAATGTGTTCAATATATTATTAAGAAAGTTCTTGAAAAAAATAAAGAAGAATTAGAATTATTAGATGTTAATTTGAAAATTCCTAAAGTAAAATATTTGACTTTTGCAGATACAAATGATTTGTTAAAGAAACATAAAATTAAAACTGAGACAAAAGATTTAACTGGAGAAGGAGAGAAAAAACTTGGAGAACTTTTTCCAGATACAATTATTTTTGTTCATGATTGGCCTATTGAAGGAAAACCATTTTATATTTTACCTAAAGGAGAAAATTTATCTCATGGATTTGATGCAATTTATCAAGGCATGGAACTAACTTCAGGAGGACAGAGAGTTCATGTTCCTGCAATTTTAGAAAAACAACTTAAAGAAAAAGGATTAAATCCAAAAGATTTCAAAACATATATTGATAGTTTTAGATTTGGTGCTCCGCCTCATGCTGGTTGGGGAATGGGATTAGAAAGATTAACAATGTTAATTCTTGGAATTGAAAATATAAGAGAAGTTGTTTTATTTCCGAGAGATAGGGAAAGACTTACTCCATAATAGATTTTATAAATCCTTTTTTCTAAATAGTTTTATGATATGCATTAGAAAAAAATTTTTGAATGTTTTGAATAATTCTAATAATAATGCAAATAATATAAATAATAATTAAGAAAGTTCATTCTTTCTTGAGTTTTTCTATGATTAATAAAAATTTAAGAGATATTTTACAAACTGGACAGTTTTATGTAGTTGAAGCGAGAGATAAATTTGGAATAAATGTTAAAGCAATTAAGCATGAAGTTGCAACAGATACTTGTTTTGAAAAAGCTGATTTATTGGGTTGGGATTTTGAGAGAATTGTTAAGGCAGTCTTTTTCCATAAAAAAGATATTTCTTATGGACTTATTTTTCCTGAGTTAGGTGAAAGAGATTTTCCCTCGCATATTACAAAAGAAATAATTTCAGAAGTCTTTAATATTACAAAGACACAGGCAAAAAAGTTTAAGAATTCTTATTGCCCTAATGGGATGGAATATGGAACTTGCACACCTTTTATTTTAGAAGATAGTTTTGAAAAAGGGTTAGAAAGAATTTTTATTTATGATTACCCTGAATTAAATAATAAATTAGTAGATATTTCTATTGGAGGAGAAGGAGAAGAAGCGCATAAAATTTCTTTACATTTAAAATATGAAGATATTTACAAAATATTAAAATATCAATTTGGAGATAGAATAGAAAAATTTAACAATATTTAAAAAAACATTTAATTTAATTATAATATGACAAAATTTATTTCAGTCCAAGATGCTATGAAACAGGGGAAAGGAAAAGTAGCAGTGCGAGGTTGGATTCATAGAGAAAGAGGAAGTAATAAAATGAAATTTCTTGTTCTTCGTGATTCTACAAATATTATTCAATGTGTTTTGAAGAGAGAAAACTTTGAAGACCAATGGGAAGAAATTGATAGTTTATTAGTTGAAAGTTCTATTGAACTTGAAGGAGAAATTAAAGAAGATAAAAGAGCCCCTACTGGTTTTGAAATTTTAGTTAGTAAAATAAATATAATTCAGATTTCAGAAGATTTTCCAATTAATAAAAGTTTGAATGAAGAACTTTTAGGAGACCGAAGACATTTATGGTTGAGAAGTAGAAAGATGACTTCAATTTTAAAAATTCGTTCTACTGTTTTTGGAGCAATAGATGAATATTTTAGAAGTAAAGGTTTTTATGAATATCATTCTCCTATTTTTCAATCAGTTCAATGTGAAGGAGGTTCGAGTTTATTTAGTGTAAATTATTTTAAGAAAAAAGGAGTTTTTTTAGCTCAAACTTGGCAATTATATGCAGAGCCAGCAATTTTTTCTCTAGAAAAGATTTACACAATTTCTCCTTCATTCAGAGCAGAGGAATCAAAAACTTCAAGACATTTAACAGAATATTGGCATGCTGAAATGGAAGTTGCGTGGGCTAATTTTAAAGAGATTCAGGATTATGGTGAAGAATTATTAAAACATATTGTTAAAAAAGTTTTAGAAAAAAATAAACCTGAACTTGAGATTTTAGAAAGAGATGTTAAGAAGTTAGAGCCAACTTTAAATAAGAAATTTCCAAGAATGACTTATACAGAATCTTTAAAGATTTTAAAAGAAAAATGTAAAATGAAAATTCCTTGGGGAAAAGATTTGAGAACTATCGAAGAAGATAAACTTTCAAAATTATATGATACTCCTATTATTGTTACAGAATATCCTAAAGTTGTTAAAGCATTTTATATGAGAGAAACAGAGGGAAAACCTGAAGTTGTTAATGGTTGTGATTTTATTGCTCCTGAGGGTTATGGAGAAATTATTGGTGGAAGTGAAAGAGAAGCAGACCCTGAGAAAATTAAAAAAAGATTGAAAGAAGAAGGAGAAGATGTTGAACAATATTCATTTTATTTAGATACTCGTAAATATGGTTCTATTCCTCATGGGGGTTTTGGTATGGGAGTTGAAAGAGTTATTTCTTGGATTTGTGGTTCGACGACGATAAAAGATGCAATTCCTTTTCCAAGAACTATGGCTCGAGTAAAACCTTAGTTTTCTTTATTTTTCAGTTTATAGAAATCTTTAAAAGGAGTATAATTATCAACGTTTGATAAAAGCTTAGCTTTTATTTAACAAATAAATTTATTTATTTATTATAATGGCACAAGATTACGAAGAAGACGAAGATTTTGAAGAAGATGATTCTTCAAATGATGATGATTTTGATGAAGAATAAATTTCTTCTCAATTAAGTCTTTTATTTTTTATTCTTTATTTTTTTTATTTTTTTAAGAGTAAGATATTTAAACCTTTTTTCTTTTGAATAATAATGAAGAAAGAGGTTGTTCATAATTTAGTTATAATTTCAACATTAATTGTAGCGATTGGGTTTATTTTTATGAATTCTAGTATTAACTTTACTGGGAATGTTGTTCTTGAAGGATATAATGAAGAAAGTTGTTTAACTGCAGGTTATACTTGGGAAAATATCACTGAAGAAAATTGCACTTCTATTGAAGGATGTGTTCTTTGTGAACCTGATTGTGTTTCTGAATATTCTGAAGTTCTTTGTGAAGAGGGTTGTGTAACAGATTATACAGAAATTTTATGTTTAGAAAATTGTCAAGATAGTTGCGGGGAGAATGAATCAGAATGTGTTCTTTGTGAACCTGATTGTGTTTCTGAATATTCTGAAGTTCTTTGTGAAGATGGTTGTGTAACAGATTATACAGAAATTTTATGTTTAGAAAATTGTCAAGAAACTTGTGAAGAATGTGAAGATGTCGTGGTTGCAGGGCAGTGTGTAGGAGATATTTGTGATTCAAATCATTTAAGTTTATGTTTAAATGAATCTTCTTGTACTTCTTTTAATGGATATTGGTATGATAATGTTTGTAATGTTAATCAACAATGTATTCCTGATTGTGCAGATTCAGATTGTGGAGGAGATGGTTGTGGAGGAAGTTGTGGTAGTTGTAATTCAGACGAAACTTGTAGTGCAGGAATATGTGAGAAAGATAAAAATGAAGAAGATGATAATGGAGGCAGTGATCCTTCATTTAGTTCAAGTGGTTCTATTTCCTCTTCAGTTATAAAAGAGTCTGTAAAGATTTGTGCTCCAGAATGGAGTTGTGGTGATTGGAGTGAATGTATTAATGGAACTCAAACAAGAGTTTGTGAGGATTTGAAGAATTGTGGTTCTGAGGAAGGTAAGCCTGAGATTTTTCAAATTTGTAAGATTCCTGAAAATTGTTTTGATGGGATTCTGAATCAAAATGAAAAAGGTATTGATTGTGGTGGAATATGTGAACAAAAATGTAGTATTTTTACTATAATTGGTAGTGTTGTAAATGGTCCTATAGAATCAAGTAAAGAGTTTTTTAATGAAAATAAAACTATGAGTTTTATTTCTTTGGGTGTTTTTGTTTTATTAATTGGAGTGATATTTAGTCTAAAAATATTTTTACATTCTAAAAAGAAATCAACAAATGAGAAAGGTAATAAGATGAGTGATGAAGAAATTGCAAAAAGGATAGGGGATGTTACAAATATTTAAAAAAGAAGACCGCTCTCTATTTTTATGGAAATTGATGGGGTTGAAATTAAGTGGTTAGGTCATTCTGGTTTTTTGATAAAAAATTCTAAAATAATTTATATAGACCCTTATAATATTAAGGATAATTCTGAAAAAGCTGATTTAATTTTGATTACACATAGTCATTATGATCATTGCAGTGTTGCAGATATAAATAAGATTATTAAAGAGGGAACAAAAATTGTTATGACAGCAGATTGTCAAAGTAAGATAACAAGATTTAATATTCCTATTGAAATGTGTATAATAGAACCTGAACAAGAATTAATTTACAAAGGAATTAAAATATTTACTTTGCCTTCTTATAATATTGATAAACCTTTTCATTCTAAAGAAGAATTTTGGGTTGGATATATAATAAAAATGAATGAGTTTCTTATTTATCATGCAGGAGATACAGATGTTATACCTGAAATGCAAAAACTTACTGGATATAATAAAAAAATTATAGCTTTACTTCCTGTAGGAGGTAGATTTACTATGACTGCAGAAGAGGCTGTAGAAGCAGCAAAGATAATTAAGCCTTTTTTTGCTGTTCCTATGCATTATGGAAGTATTGTAGGAAATGAAGAAGATGCTAAAGAATTTAAAGAGCTTTGTGAGGAAGAAGGAATTAGAGTTGAAATTTTAAAGAAGGAATGAACTATTTTAATTTCTTTAATTCTTTTTTTAGTTCTTTTGAATTTTTAATATAAATTAATTTGATTCCATATTTTTTCATATATGCTTCTGTTTCTGGAGAAAGTTTTTTATTTTTTAGAAAAGGAGAATAAATTAGAAATGTATAAGGAATGTTTTTTCCTGCTCTTACTTCTGGATGAAGATATTTAGCATTGTTAATTCCCTTTTTCATTTTGTTTATTAATTTGTATAAATAGATTCCATAATTCATTTCTATATTTGTCCCAGAACTCATTCCTAATATTAGGACAGCATCTCCTAAAAGAGCTTTTAGTCTATTTTGTTGTCTCCAATCTCCTGTATTTATTTCTTTGTCAAATAATTTTTCATTATGAAGTTTTATTTTAAGATAGGGTTCTAAATGTTTTATTCCATATACTTTATCATCTTTTGGGACAGATGCAATAACTTTTTCTCCTCCAAATTTTTTGTATTCTTTTGCTATTTCTAATGCAATTCCTTTATCAGGAGTAAGTTCTATTTCTAAATTAGATTCAGCAAGAATTTTTGATATTTTTTCAATTTCACTTTTCAATTTTTTCAAAGGAATCTTTAAAATTTTAGAATAATGAAAATCAATATTTCCTGGCCCAATTAAGCTTGCTCTTATCATGCTATTTTATAATTGTAAAATTATTTAAAGGTTTTTAATTCCAAATATTTATGAAAAATAAATTTTTAATTGGTTCAGAAAAAGATTTCCATAATTTTGTTAGTTCTATTTCAAAAAATGAAAAAATTGGAATAGTAACTCATACTGATTTAGACGGAATTGCTTCTGCTATTTTTTTGCAGAAAATTTTGGAATCAAAGAATTTGAAAATTGATTTTATAGAATTTTTAGACTATGGTTCAGGAGCATTAAAGGGAATTTTAAAAAAAGATTTTGATATTTTATTTTTTTCAGATTGTAATGTAGATATGTATTTAGAGGATTTTGAAAAACTAAGAGAAAATAAAAAAGTTTTTGTTATAGACCATCATCCTCTTAATGAAGATTTAAAAGATTTAAATAATATTTTGAAAACTCCTTATGAATATTGTTCTTCACATTGTTTATTTGATTTAGCTAAAGATTATTTTGATACAAATTCTTGGAAATGGCTTGTGTGTGCTTCTATTATTGCAGATTATACTTGGGATAAAGCAGATGAAAATTTTGAATTAATTAAAAGTATTTATCCTGATGTGAAAAAAGATTCAAGTATTTGGAATTCTGAACCTGGAAAAATTGGGAAACTGATTGGAGGAGCTTTAATTTATTTTTCTTCTGATTACAAGAAAGTTTATGATT
>Ga0172381_10008003_pt1 | contig 10394 bp, 15 predicted proteins | sample Leawel6488metaG_FD_119754 | JGI IMG/M metagenome (GOLD analysis project Ga0172381, IMG submission 119754) | Leachate microbial communities from a municipal landfill in Southern Ontario, Canada - Leachate well 64-88 metaG | ecosystem: Engineered > Solid waste > Landfill > Unclassified | place... | reverse complement strand
TGCTTTAATTAAATTACGCAACCACTCGGCGCAAAACGGTTCAATCTCATTATAATACGCAGCCATTTATCTTTTGCCGCCTGCGATTTTCTTAAATTTAGTGTTCGCTTTCTTTTCCGGTTTCTTTTCCGGTTTGGGTGTGATTTCTCTGGAAATTATCATTCCAGACCACTCTTTATAGAATTCATCAGCCCATGAGGGGCAAACATAATGTTGAAGCATTTGGCCGGGTTTCATTTCGGCGGGCAGTTCATCGGGAGAGATTATGCGCGGCAGTTCCGTGCCTGAGACGAAAATCAAATCTACTCGTTTCTTACATTTCTTGCAGACTGTATTCTCGTAAACACCGATTGCGTCCGGGCGAAGAGGGCAACGCCTGAGAGCGCCTTTTTCTTCGTCGAAAAGTTCTGTTTGTAGTTCATCAACGGAAGAGGAAAAGGAATCCGTGATTTTCTCCACCTGATAAGAAACGTCCGCCTTGATCTTATGGTTTCCGGGCGCGGCTCCCGGATTGATCGTAACGGATATGCTTATCTTGAAATCTTTTTCCCCTGCGTTTTTATAACCGAGATTTATTCCGTGGATGTGATGGGTTGACAATCCCCGTCCGATAAGATCTCCAACTTCTGTTAATGTCTTTTCTCCGATTTTATTTCCCTGGCTCATTTAGTTCCTCCTTTAAAAGTTATTGATTCTTGCGAACTCTCCGAAGTATTTCTTTGCTGCTTCGTTGTAGGCCTCCGCTGCCGCTATGTCAGTCGTGAAAAGTCCCAAATGTTTATGCTTTCCTTCTGCCTTAATAACGGAACGCCACTTCCCCGACTTCTTATGCCAACTGACGCCCTTGAAACCTGATTTATTATTTTTGGGAATTCTCGTATTTCTCATATTGTCGCTGTGATTGCAGAGGCGCAAATTTATTTTTTGGTTATTCAATCCATTACCATCGTGATGATCCACCAGGGCCTCGTCGTGAGCGTTAAGAATAACCCTGTGCATGTAAAAGGTTGTTGACTTCCCGTTTTTCTTAATTTTATAAGCGGCGTAAAAAGTATCTCCTGTCTTGCGGGCGTACCAATGAAAATCTTTTAATCTATCAAAATCTTCATCATCAACCAATGCAACCTTGCCCTGCGTCAACTGTATTTCTTTCATAAAATCCTTTATTGAAAATAAGGTGATTTGTTTTTCTCAAACATCAAAATGTTGTCCGCGAGCGACCGGCAAGACGGTTTATGGCTGATAAAATAACCTTCGCCAAAATTTCCCGATGCCATAAAAGCACGGTACATATTTACAAAGTTATTTGCGTTCTCAGGATCGAGAGCGCCATCCAATTCGTCTGCATAAAACGATTCAAAGGCGTGCCCTGACTTCTCTTTGCTTAATAACGTCATGCCTAAGCGTAAAGCCATGAGCACCCATACGCGTTGCCCGCCAGAGAGATTATCTAAGAGGATCTCTTCCCCATCCTCGTTGATAACGATAATATCTAAGCACTCTTTGCCCTCTTCATTGATCGTCCGAAGTTTCACGGTAAAGATCGGTCCGAAAGCCTGAGTCAATAGGTCATTGGCAAATCCGGTAATGATCGGAGCGGCGCCGTCAATCTCCATTGCCTGCAAACCGTTTTTCCCGCAGGCGTTTCTTAAATACGTCCAGTCTGAAATATCCTGTTGAAGTTTTGCTTTCTCCACATTTGCCGCGGCGATATCCTTTTCGACCTCAGCGCGGGCGGAAAGATCGGCTTCATACTTCATGATCATGGCGCGGGTGTCGTTCAGTTTTACCTGAAGTTCGTCCATCTGCTTTCCCGCTGATAAATAGGCCGCATCTATTTTGTCCATTTGTTCGGAAATACTATTATCAATCTGCTTTTCGATATCCGACAAAGAGGCTTTCGCGTCGTTTATGCTGCCGTCCAGATCGCCCTTGCGCTGTTCCCACTTGATTTTAAGCTCTTTGCCCTTTGCGGCGTTCTCTTCCATCTGGCGCGTGACATTATCGTATTGAGTTTGAGCGACGGCCAGGGCGGTTTTCTTCCCGGCGAGGTCTTTTACTTTGCCGAGGTCAAAACGAAGCGTGGCCAGTTGTTTGCGATCATCGGAAAGTAAAATATCCATATTCCGATATAGAGTTGTCGCATCGGCAATCTTTTGATTGAGAGCGGGAAGTTTTGCCTTGTTTTCTTCGAGCAGTTTATTTATGGATTCTTTTTTTGCGGATAGCGAATTAAGTTTTTCTTCATATTTGGCTTCAAGTCCTGGTAATTCTTCTTTGGCTTTTAAAGCATCAACAATAAAAGAGCACGTCGAGCTTTGGCAATCCTGATCTCGCTTTCCAAGTATATCGGCTTTATTTTTAGCGTTACCGATAAGATGAACCATGACGGAAATAGTATCATCGTTATTCAGATCTCTTATGTCGCGCTCAAAATCTTTAATGGCGTTCTGGATCGTATTTCGGTCCGCCGTGAGCTCATTGATCTGATATTGATATTCCGATGCGTCTTTTGTGCGGAGATCCATAATTTCGGACCGGTGATCGATGGTGGCCTGAATTTCCGTTTCCCGATCCGCTGCGGCATTGATTTCATCCGCCAGTTTCAAGAGTTCTTCATTCTTTTTAATTTCTTCCTGAAATCCCCTGTATGAAGCTCTGAGCGTTGCGAGTTCGGAATCATTGGCCGAAAGTTCTTTGCCTAATTGCTCTTCCAGTTCCTTGATCTTCGCTTCGATGTTCGCTTTCTGGCTGATTAAAACTTCCTGTTTTGATTTCTTATCCCGGAGCAATTCAAGGTCGGCCTGATATTCGACGCGGCGCTTTTTTAATAAATCGTTGTCACGTTCATAAACAATCAGATCCCCGCGAGCGGTTTCCAGTTTGCCGCCTATTTCATCAAAGCCGGCCAGTTTGTTATTGAGAATAAGTAACTGCCTGTCCGCCTGTTCAACCGATCCGCTTACTGCCGTTATTTTATCTTTGGCATTTGCTTCATATTCGGCCAGTTTATCGAGGTTCAAGAATTCAGCGAGTAGGCTTTTCAGTTCCCCGGCGGTCATGTCGGATAATTTGGCGGAGTTCTGAGCGCAGAAGACAGAGGCAAAGAACATTTTTTCAGAGCCGAGCAAAGCATTGATGTATTTCGCATAGGCTGTGATCTTGCCGTTTACTTCTGAGTTTCCGTTCTTCCAGATAAAGCCCTCAGATTTCCCGCTCTGGCAGTCGATCTTTAACAATGTCCGGTAATGGTTGCCCTGGTATGTGAAAGACAGTTCTTTCTCCGCCTTGCGCGTGTAAACGTGCTGATACAAAGCGCCGGAGCGAGAGGCGAGCGTATTATAGGGATGAAGATTTTCAAGGATGGTGCTCTTCCCTAAACCATTCTGGCCATCGAAAGCGACGAGCCCGGATATGTTTGCGAAGTCAATCTCAATTTCTTCCAGGCCGAGGCCTTTTTGTATGCCGGTAAATCCTTTAAGGCGTAATTTTTCTATTTTCATGCGGCCACCTTTTCCCTTTCTTCCCCGTATTCCAGAAAGTCTGCTTTCCGTAGTACTGATTCGCTTACCGTTTCTTCCCGAAGCTCAGCCATGGCCGAGATTTTATCTCTGAGCGTGTTTACTTTTAGGACGGATTCAGAGCGAACAGTTTCACGAGGAATGCGGATGATGCGAATGTCAACAGATTCCGCTCCAAGGGCGATATATCCCGATTCAATTTGTTCTTTGTCGATGCTCGCGGCTTCATCCTGATAAACCGTAACATCAAGACGAACGTGAGCGCCTTTGATTGCGTCCGGGCTTCTATCCCCTGACTCTTCGCTTTTTACAAAATCATCTGAGAGGCGCACCAATTTCCTTATCGGCGTTTCGATGAACTTTGATTCGATCAGCTTCTTTCCTTCCAGTTCGTGAATATAAAATCCCTTAGCCTCTAATTCTCCCCATGTCAGAGGATAAAGAGAGCCAGGATAAAAAGCCCTATCGCCTATCTGCTGAGGTTTGTGGATATGCCCGAGACAGATCAGGTCCGGATTGGCGAGCATCATTGAATCAAAGGGGATATCAATGTCATGTCCGGTTAATACCTGTCCCGTGGAAACGACTGATCCGGCAACTTGCCAGTGACCGACGAGAATATGAGGGCAATTAAACTCCGAGGCCTGAGCGCCAAATCCTGCGAATAACCCATTCATAGCCTGAGCGATTTCCACGTTTGATTCCGCAATCCCGCTTTCAGTCTGGAAAAACTGTTTTGTGGGTGTGGGAATAAGGGTAAGAACAACATCGTTCCTCTTATCAATTCCCTCTATGTAGCTCTGTCCAGGCCTTGAGGCTACTATAACTTCATGCGCTCCCTGCGCGTAGTTGAGTATTTCCGGAGCCGTGCCGTCATGCGACGGCGTTCCCAAAATGATTATAACCGGGCATTGATTCGCCAACTCGGAAACTGTCTTAATAATTAATTTTGCGCTCAGGCTGTCCAGTTTGATGTCTCTGGAATCAAAACAATCGCCGGCAATAACGACCAGATCAACAGATTCCTTCTCCGCCGTGTCTATGACTAAACCCAAGCACTTTTCTATTTCTTCAATGTCCTTTTCGCGGGCGTGAATATCCGCAAGGTGTAAAATCTTCATTTTCCGGCCTCCAATAAATTATTTGTTATCCCTCCACGGCAAGCAACAACTCGTAAGCTATTTTGCCGTGCTCAGCCATATGGCATGGCCTACAAAGCCACTCCACATCTAATGGTTTAGAATAATCATGGTGGTGAGCTTCTGTTTTTACTGCCCCGCACCGTTTACATGGTTGTTTTCTGATCCGCCCGTCCCGAACAGCAATATTAACGGCATTGCGGGCTTTAAAATATAGAGATTTTTTCTCCCTTTCCTCTTTTTGATATTTGCTTCTAAATTCTTTGCGTTCGGGCGTTTTTGATCTTTTCTTTTCATTCTCTATCCTGGTCGATATTGTTTTTCTGTACCAACCTCTCACGAAAGCACTCGTGCACTCCTTGCATTTCGGAGAACGCCCATCTTTTGTTTTCGGGTGCTTAGAAAATTCATCAATATCTTTTTCTTTCCCGCAATATTTACAAAACTTTCCCATTATTTAGCCTCAATAAGGAATATTTGCTTTCGGCTGAGCGCCTTTTTCGGGCAGACTCAGCAGGTGCTTGAATAATCCGACTCTCTGCTCTGCCGTGAACGCCAACAGATTTGCAGCCTGCGTCCGTTTTAGGTAATCCTTTAGATCGTATCCTACGGCATCAGCCCGTCCTTGCAGGGACAGACATTGAGCTTTATCGTCGGAATTCTGAAAATCAATAATTGCTGATTCCTGGGCCGTTGGTTGGTTGGTATTCTCCGGTGGTTTATCGTCGTCCTCTTTTCCGAGCGGGGTAATATCTATGGGATCAGATTTTCGTACTTCCTGATCAAGCGCGGCCGGTCCATATATCCCGGTCATTGCCTTTATGGAAGCATCGACAAATTGTTTCTTAACCGCCGCATCCGTGAAGTCCGGGCGAAATACGATCCGCGCCATAACAAATGGCTGAGATAATTCTTTTGTGGTGTATGTCTGTTTCAGACCGAGAAGCATCCGGAGGACGCGATTCATAGCGCCCGCCTCGCACAGTTTTAATTTATTTTTTCTTTTCTGCAAAAGGTCACGATTTACGCAATACTCAACATATTCCTCTTTTTCTACTTCTGTGGCCGGGCGCTCACCGTTCCCTTTTCCTTTTTTCAACCACTTTGCTTTTCCCTCGTACAGCGTTCTTAACTCTTCTGCCAATACCTCAAAATCAAGATCGTACTCAGCAGAGAAGAAAACCGGTTGCCCGTCCGCTTTCTTAATTCCGCCCACGGCCTTGTAAGCGATATAATTCCTGTCCGCGCCGTTATCAATTCTCTTTGATTCAGTCGGGGACCAGATCACGCCCGCGCAAACAGACAGTTTCATTAATGCCTGTTTTGTCGGACGCCATTTCTTATTTGGTCCGCCCTCTGCATCGTCGTGCTGATAAACATCCCCATTGTTGGGATCTGTTGAAAGCAATACTGTTTCTATAACCGGCTGATGAAATTCACTCAGCCCTGCAATGTGCGTTGACGGCATGAGCAAATTCGCGCCCGCTGCCTTATACTTTTCCAATGCTGTTGAAATATCTTTTCCTAATTCTTCTCCTGACATTTTTCCGGCCTCCATGTTTTAAAATTCCCGCCGCCTTTGGTATTCCCTCGGCTCTCCTATGTCCGAGACCTCAGCCTCCGGCGGCGGATGTTAATTATATGTTCTTGGGATTAACTGGTATTCCCATGTTCCGCCGTGTCCGCGTCTTTGCTTGGTTACAGCGTGACCGCCGAATCTTAATTTCTTTAAATGCCTCAACTGCGCCGATATCGATGCTTGCGGATATCCTGTGATCGATTCGATTTCTGCCAATGTTCTAAAGATCCCATCACTCATAAGATTGTATATTTTTCGCGTCTGGCCCTGGAGCCTGTCAAAGTCAATATGCGGATCAACCGGCCCTTCGTATCGGGCGGGCGCGAGATAATCGTCAAACGTCCATTGATTGATATTTTTAGTTTCGCCGTTCATTTTCTTATACACACATGAGATTTATTTAACTTCCAATCCACACATGAAACGATCCCCTGGACAGTAAGAAACGCTATGACTATTATCACCGGAATTGCGACCAACGCCCGGACGCACCGCTTAACCTTACTATCCAGTTCCTGTTTGCAAAGCGGACAGGTCATGGAATCCACCGAAAAACAAAGGCCAGAACATAGAGCGTGACGACAATAAGGATTGTGAGCAATGGCCTGTCTGTCATTTTTTCAAATATAAAACGGTCAACCCATGATTCAATTTTTGTTGTTTCGTTCATCATCTCTCCTTATTGCTTCGTACAGGGCCGCTATCCCGGCGCAGATCGTTGAAAAAAATACGGCTGCTAATATGAACTCCAAACGCTACCCCCTCGCCCTGCCAGCGCAGGGCGTAGTTATTTCGCTAAATCATCTATTAAACTTCGCACCGCTGGATGCGCTTCTAAAACTTCTTATTTACTTCCCGCTTTCTCTTTCCGGTTCTGCCGTTTATCTGTGCAAGCTGTAGGGGGAGGCGTTCTGCCGTCGCGCGCGCTAAGTTGCTGATTCGTACAGTTCAGATTGTCAAACGGTTCTATGCTTCTGTTGGGTATAGTATTTCATAAATGAAATGTTATGTCAAGAAAAAAGTTTCAAATATGAAATGTTTTTCTTGCTGGAATCTAGAATAGGGGGTAAAATAAGGAAAAACTAAGAGGAAAGGAGTTAGTTTATGGGATTATTTGCTTTTATTAAACGATGGATTGCATATAGAAAAGACATTAAAGCATGGAAAGATGCTTACGATTATTATATTAAATGGTCCGAAAAAAATCTCTCAGATATGCCGGACGTTTTAGCAAAAATGAAATTAGATTTAAAAGAGTATCATGATCAAATGGTGTCTGAATCTTTAAGAAGATTTCGCAATTGATTTTTAAGCTTTTCTAACAAATGCGACGCCATTTTAAAATTAGGGCTGTTATTCCTTTTACAGGAATCTCTTTCACGTTCAGCCAATATTATTTTATTTTGAAGTTTTTCAATTTCGTCACCGTTTGACATACGCGCTCCGGGTTGTTTATTTTACAACTTTAAATCTTATTAGATGATTGTCGGCATCGATAACTTTTATTATCCAATCCTGAAATATTATTTCATTTGACTTTTTAAGATCATAGTAAACCTGCTGGAAGAAAGGCGTGCGGGCAATTCCATTTACGCTATATTCTCGGTAAGTCATATGTAATGTATCTCCCGCGCGTCCTGTGTAAATTAATTCTTTGTCGATCCACGGTATGAAATAGTCATCATTATAGGAACTTCTATTCAAAAGTTTGTTAATAGGCCCCGTGGGTTCCCAGCGCGAAGCAAAACAACCATCTCGCACAACTTCGGTACCGACTACAGATATTTTTTCTTCTCCGATATTATATGATCCTGTTTTTGTGCATACGTGGTTCCAGCTACATGAAATAACCAGCAACGATAAAACAATGAATGCATATTTCATTTTAATTTTTTCCTTTTAATTATGTTGATTTGTATTAAAATTTAAATATATTACGCTACCTTCTTTTTTCCATGTGGCTTTTGTGATCGAGTTCTTGTCGGGTCTGATTTTGATTTTTTTGATAAATCATTTTTATCTATATCAACGCCTGCTTTGAATGAATGGATATTATGAATTAAAGAATCGCTCCAATGGGTGTTTGATTCTATAACCTCCTTGACTTCCGCGCAGAGCTCTCTTGTCTCATCGTCACACTTTACGGGACAAATTTCTTTTATTTCTCCTTCGGACTTTATTAAGTCAAGGGCTATTAATACTGATAAGAGATTGTTGGCGTTTCTTCCAAAGCCGGTTTCATAAACAATCTTCTCATTCAAAAATTTACTCAAATTACCTTCAGACACCCCTGATTTTACAGACAGATTCTTTTGGGTAAATCCCGCCTTATCAATAGACGCTTTAATTAATTTCATAATTGAAATTTTATCATTGACTTTATCTTTCATTTATGAAATAATCCTTTTCCATGAAAACATTCAAAAAATATCTGGATGATAAAAATATTACACCCAACGCATTTGCAGACGATAAAAAGTGTTCAAATGCAACAGTTTGGAGAGCATATAATGGCCGTCCTTTGCGGCCTGCAAATGCTCAAAAATTCCACAATCTGACCGAGAAAAAGGTGCCCATAATGGCATTTCTTTACCCCGAACAAAAGAAAAAACAGGAAGAGAGGAGTATCGGGCAATGAGTTCTAAGTATGCTTGCAGACTCTTAACCCAAGCCAGGAGAGCCGCCCTTACAATCATGTCGACGTCCGATACGTTTTCCTCTCTTCCGCAGAATAAAGGGGAGTCCTGTTCCCGCAGCTCGATAAAACCTCCGCAATGGCCAGTTGCTTTATCTACTACGCGGAAACAGGCAACACCCCAGCATAAAAATAACAAAACAGGCCACGGGGCGTAGAAATACGCCAATCTCCCCCAAGAGAACCGTGGCTTTTTTATAAACTTTTTACAGATATCCGTCAAACCCTTTTTTGTGAGGTCAATTATGGAAAATCTCCAACTCAAAATAAACTTTAACGGGAAAAAAGACCAACGCATTACATTTGCGGCCGACGATGATCTGGCAGAGTTGCTAAAATCAGTCGCCAGGGAATTAGGCCGTAAGGATGTCTCTGAACTTGTCAGGGAATACGCTATTGAATGCGTGACCCGCGATAAGGGCAAGCTCATGTTATTAAAATCCCGCAACGAAAATATTTTTGTGTCCATGGGTGCAGTTTAGAAAAAATTTTGTCTTGTGTCCAGTTTCCCTTCGGATACAGAGGGAAACCAAAACTAGAAAAGGTATACCATACTAATAACAGGAACTTATCACGAAATGGAAACAATTAAAAATTTCCTTAAGGAAGTAAAGTCCGCATGAGTGACATCCAGATCATAAACGCAGATTGCATGGAATATATGCCATCCATCGAAAGTAAATCTATCGACATGATTTTATGTGATCTGCCGTATGGGACTACTCGGTGTAAATGGGATGTTATCATTCCGTTTAAGCCTCTTTGGAGTCAGTATAAACGAATAATTAAAGACGATGGAGCGATTGTTTTAACAGCCTCACAGCCATTCACCAGTTATTTGGTTATGAGCAATGTTGATATGTTTAAATATTCACTTGTATGGGACAAAATTAAAGGGACTGGTTTCTTAAACGCAAAAAAAATGCCATTGAGAAACCACGAAGATATTTTAATATTCTATAAAAACTCTCCAACTTATAACCCACAAATGACACACGGCCATAATCGGAAGGTGTCTTTTAGAAAAAAACATCTGCAGACAGAAGTATATGGGAAAATGTCGCGGGATTATAATTACGATTCAACAGATAGATACCCAAGAAGTGTTATTGAAATTTCTACGGACACTCAAAATTCTTCTTTGCATCCAACACAAAAACCAGTGGCTCTTTTTGAATATCTTATCCGCACATATACCAATGAAGAAGACACGGTACTTGATAATTGTTCGGGTTCAGGAACGGCGGCAATAGCGGCATTTAATACAAACAGAAACGCTATCCTTATCGAAAAAGACAAGTACTATTGCGATGATTCTCTGGATAGATTTAACCGCCATAAACAACAGCAGGTATTAGCATTATGACCAAAATCCCCCCAGAACTACTAGATAAAATAGGAAAGCCGAATTACATAAAGAACGGATTCTGTTTTGCGAACGCTATTCAGGAAAAATCGTG
>Ga0172381_10008002_pt1 | contig 10395 bp, 8 predicted proteins | sample Leawel6488metaG_FD_119754 | JGI IMG/M metagenome (GOLD analysis project Ga0172381, IMG submission 119754) | Leachate microbial communities from a municipal landfill in Southern Ontario, Canada - Leachate well 64-88 metaG | ecosystem: Engineered > Solid waste > Landfill > Unclassified | place... | reverse complement strand
CCGCACGTAGTGGCCAGAGCACCTGGCTGTTCTTCCAATTTTTTGTCTTCGCCAACGCAAGAAGGACATCCTCAAGATTTTCCTGATTCCACTGCTGCACAGAAAGAGATGAAAGCGTATCAATGAGCGCCTCTAAAATCTCCGGCAACTGTTGCACGGTCACTTTCTGTTTTGCATTCACGAGCAGATCAGAGGACACATCGGGCTCTGCATAAAAATAACTGAGCATTGCAGGAGCCTCATGCAAAAACGTAATGCGATCCTGGATAAGCACTGCCTTTTGCAGGAAATCCGCATCATTCTGAGCAGAAGGATACTGTTCCGCAACAATGGGAAGAATACGTTTCACAAACGCTTCTGCATCCATGCGACGCATCCACTGACCCTGCAACCAATCCAGTTTATCAGTATCAAAAACCGCTCCTGCTTTCTGAACGCGCTCAAGTGAAAACGCCTCGACGAGTTCGGATAGAGGGAAAATTTCTTGTGTCGTCCCTGGATTCCACCCAAGGAAAGCCAGGAAATTGAGTATAGCTTCCGGCAAATAGCCGCGCGCGATGTAATGACCCACATCCACATCATTCTGGCGTTTGCTGAGTTTGGTTCTGTCTTTGTTAAGCAAAAGCGGTACATGTGCATAGCGCGGCGCCTGCCAGCCAAAGTACTGGAAGAGGAGTAAATGCTTGGGGAGCGAACTCAGCCATTCTTCACCACGGAGCACAAGACCGATATCCATCAGATGATCATCCACGACATGTGCCAGATGGTATGTAGGGAATCCGTCGCTCTTAAGAAGTACCTGGTCATCCACCTCATGCCCCTGGAAAACACAGTGCCCACGTATATCATCCTGAAACGCAATCGTTTGATCGGGATCAACCTGCATACGGATAACATATGGCGTACCCGCATCAAGTTCTGCACGCACTTCGGCATCACTCATAGTGAAAGCATTACGCATCTGCAAACGCACGGACGCATCATATTTGGGCGCTGCGACGCCGGCACCCTGCTGTTCCCGGCGCATATTTTCAATATCCTCTTTGGTATCAAAAGCGTAGTACGCATTGCCGGACGCAATGAGCGCCTGGGCGTGCCGGCGATAGATATCTAGACGTTCCGACTGAATATACGGACCCTTGCCACCGCGTTGCTGCACGCCGCCTTCAGCTAAAATTACCCCTTCATCCGGAACCAACCCCGCCCAGTGCAAGACCTCCACGATAGAAGTAATGGCACCATCTATATGTCGCTCGCGATCTGTATCTTCTATACGCAGAAGAAATTCGCCTCCTGTTTGTTTGGCGAGCAAATAGGCATACAAGGCAGTGCGTAAGCCACCCACATGCAGAAGCCCAGTCGGTGATGGTGCGAAACGAGTACGCATGACAGGTGCATTCTACATGCCATCAGACACATGCCTACCGCACTTCTACAGTAAATGTAACATCGTCCAGTGGTTTGTCGTTGGCGTCACGCGGCACATTGGCGATGGCATCAACGACTTCCATACCACTGGTGACTTTACCAAAAACCGTGTGCATACCCTCGAGCCACGAAGCGCCTTCTTCGCGCTGCACAATGAAAAACTGGCTTCCATTGGTATTCGGACCGCGGTTCGCCATTGCTACAGCACCGCGTTCCATGGGCTCGTCATTGATCTCATCCGCGAACGGCTCTCCCCAAATACTCTCCCCGCCGGCGCCCGTACCCGTCGGATCGCCGCCCTGGATCATAAAATCGGGTATCACCCTGTGGAATATGAGACCATCATAATATCCGTTCTCTGCATGCGTAACGAAGTTTTCAACGGTCTTGGGTGCACTCGCAGGATAGAGAGCGACCGTAATGTCACCCTGAGATGTATGCAGCACCACTTCCTGAGTCGATGGCTGACAACCGGCAATAACCAAAAGGAAAAGGGGGAGAAAGATTCGGAGAGTACGCATGGTTATAAGGGTAAAGAGAGCCGGATAATCATGCAAGAAACTTCTGTACAACATGAGCAATGCGCTCATCGGCATCGGGGACATAGAAACGACTCATGCTTTCTGCAAACCGGGAACGCGCCGATGCATCGTGCGCCAACATGCGCAATGCAGGCAACAGCGCAGTTTCCAGATCACACTGCTGCAGGAGAACACAACCACCAGCCTCCTCCACGGCACGCGCATTCTTCTGCTGATGATCGTGACCGACGCCGCGCAGTGGCACGAGAATGGCAGGAATGCCATTGGCAGCAAGCTCACCAAGAACACTGGCGCCTGCGCGGCTCAATGCAATGTCGGCTGCCGCATACAAATGAGGAAGAACCTCTTGTGCAAAAGGCGTACTCCAATATCCCGGTCTCGCAGGAGCACACGCTTTGCCTCTGCCTGTAATGTGGATGATATCGCAGTGTTGCAACAGTTCCGCCTGTAATCCTATAACCACTTCATTGAGCACCTGCGATCCTTGGCTGCCACCCATGACGAGCAACACAGGACGAGTGCCATTGAACCCGCACAAGCGCAACCCCTCCTTGCGGTCCCCCCCGGATCGCATCTCTTCACGAATAGGGTTCCCTGTATACGTCACATTCCCGGAACAGCGTCCAACTGTCTCCAGAGGAAACCCCAGACAGATATGATGCGCCCACCGCGCAACAATGCGATTCGCGCGCCCACTCACAGCATCAGATTCGTGCAGGACAATGGGAATCCCTCTGCGACGTGCCGCAAGGCAAACAGGAATGCTGACATACCCTCCTTTGCTAAAGATCACATTCGGTGCAAAAGAAGCAATGATACGCACTGCATGGCGATACGCCGACAAAAATGCAAAAGGGAAACATAAGGAAAGGCGCGGTGCAGCAAGAGAGGTAAATTCCACACTGTTTTGGTGCAGAAATTCCCGGTCATCCGTCCGATCGGCGCACACGAAGTGCGCCTCGGCAGATGGCACCAGCCGCTTCATGGCATGCCAAATCGCAAGAGATGGAGCTATATGGCCTATAGAGCCGCCGCCGACAAAAAGGATGCGCTGAGCCATGACATTACGAGTGTCTGCATACAGGAAACCGTGACCGCTGCCGCCTATCTTCAGATGGAGCATCGGTACTGTACATGGAAATATTCAGCAAGATGCCAACGGCAGTCAGCAACGCGAGCGTAGACGAGCCGCCATAACTGATGAACGGCAGCGTAATACCCGTAAGAGGGAACAGCCCAAGATTCACCGAAACGTTCAGGAGAGTCTGCACGGCAACCCAGGTGGTAATGCCGGTGGCGAGCAAGAAACCGAAACGATCGGGCGCACCCAGGGCAATGCGATAGCCCCTCCAGACGAATATACCGTACATACCCAGAACAATCATGAGACGAAAGAATCCTAATTCCTCAGCCATGGCAGCAAAAATGGTATCCCCTTGCACTTCGGGAAGGTACCCGAATTTCTGGATGGATTTGCCGTATCCAACACCAAAGAGCCCGCCGCTGCCAATGGCGATGAGTGCCTGCCGAACCTGAAACCCTATAGATTCTGCAAGGGAAGGATCGTTCGGGAAAAGGAAAGCCCGAAAACGGTTGCGGATGTATTCCCTGTTTAAAATGATAGGCAAACCGAGCACGGCTGCGATCATCCCGCCGAGAAACAGGTGAATGACATTGCCTCCCGCAATGAAAAACATCACGACAGCAATGCTAAAAATAACGAGAAATGACCCAAAATCCGGCTGTACGGCAACCAGAATTGTACTCAGAACAAGAAGCGTGGAAAACGGCAGAAAGCCCTCTTTAAACGTCCCGACGATCTGCTCGCGTTTCTGCAACCAGACAGCGAGATAGATAGTCATAGCCAACTTCAGGAATTCAGAGGGTTGCAGAGAAAAACCTCCGATACGCAGCCATTGATGTGCAGTACCGTAACCTGCGCCAATACCCGGTATGAATACAGCAAGAAGGAGCAGGAGCGCCGCACCGAAGATAGGCATGGCAAAACGCTCCCATACACGGTACGGCACCAGAAGAATGCAAAACATCACACCCAAGCTCAGAAACGTATGGTAGGAACTGCGGATAAGATAGAACGCATTGCTCGTTTCCTCCCGCATACCCCGCAACACCATCTGATGCGTGATCTGGTAGCTCCCGAAGACACTCACGCTCGCGATCATCGCCAGCCCAAAGAATGTGAGCACAACCGTAACACCGCAGAGAAGGAAATCGAGCCGCCGGAACATGGAGAGCAGTATACGGTGTACAGCAGTCCGGGTGCGACTGATTCCGTACGTCTTTTCTGCACCTGCAGATTCACGCATCAGCTGCCCGTTCCGCCGCAACAACACCACGCAGAAATGCACGCCTGTGCGCGCCGGTCATTGTGGGAAACATAGAAACCAAACGGTAGAAGAAGCGTTTCGTTCCCCGAGGCAGACGATCAAAATCCGGCACTTTGCGCGCCATTTGCGCGGCAGATGTGCCAAGAGTCTCCATGCGCCGCAATGAAGCGGGCAAATCCATATGATGGAAATGGAATGCCCGGGCATCCGGCTGGTAGAACAAACCTATGCCCGCATCACGCAGACGGGTGCCCCACTCCACATCTTCCCATCCGTATAAATCTATGTCCTGTCGAAACGGGTATTTGCGCGCAATGGCAGTAGGGAGGCTCACATGACTCGTGTATGTGTAAAGGTGCTGCATAGAAACAGGAACAAATGTCCGCTCGTAACGCCGGAGAGTCGGGTAGCCAAACTGCCATCCGCTCCGTTCCAGCCAACGCATCACCTGTGTTATACCGGCAGCAGGATCCCATGTTGTAAAACCCAAAACAACCGCAGATACCACACCCTGCCTGGTAAGCAAATCATGCGACATCATGTGCACTGCACATACGTCGGGTTCCAGGAAAATATCATCGCCAATAATCAGACAGAGTGGAGCCTTGGCACGTTTGAGTGCAGTATTACGGGCAACACCCTGATGACACGGAGACACCTGAATATAGTCACAGGGCACCTGCGCACCGAGTGCAGTGCAATACGCCTGCGCTTCTGGATCGACGACATCGCTGACCACAATGACTTCGATCTGTGCCCTGACGGTCTGCGCGCCGATGCGCAGAAGGCACTCCCGGAGAATCTCGCTCCGTGCATGCGTCGGGATAATAATGGAGAGAGCTGGTTGGCGCATAGAGATCTACGTCATAGGTGAAACTACAGAGAAATCCTACCGCATCATACAGAACACATGCTTCAATAGGCGCATGAAATGCCTGTACATTGATATTGCCAGTCACCGGGGACTGCTCGCCTGCAGTGACGGAAAACGCATAGAAGCAAAAATGCACTGCAATGAATCTGTGCGGGACAACACATTGCTCACAATGTATGCAGAAGTGATGGCAAACGCGCAATGGACGCATGCGGATTTGACACACATCGCATGCGTCACCGGACCGGGAGGATTCACGAGCCTCCGCATAGCAGTGGCATTCTGCAACACGCTCGCCGCTGAGCTCGGCATTCCATCCGCAGGAATCCACCTGGCAGATGTATACGCGGCAAGGGCGCATGGTCAAAGCCCACTGCTGTGGATCCATTCCACAAAAAAACAGGAGGTATTCGCACGCGTCTTCGGTGAAAATAGGGAGGAAGAAGTGCAACACATGTCCCTGCACATGCTTCTGGAACATATGCCGCAAAAAGGATACTGGTGTGGAGAACTGATTCCTGAACACCGCGCAGCCCTGCTGCAAACAGGACTGCCAGAAGCAGTATTACAGGAAACAGATATCATCGTGCCTGCTCTCGTGAACGAGGCAGGATACGATACGAATGTGCTCACGCCGTGGTACGGCAGAGAAGGATAACGTATGCTATACATATGCGATGCCGCGCACGCAGTGTTCTGGCAGTATCAATCCTGGTGATTGCGTCCGGAGTATTGCTGGTACAGCAATGGGAAGCCGCTGACGAACAAAGCCGAGTACCGGAACCGTTCCGCGCAGCATTCAGCCAATATGCATCATCGGAATATCTACAGGAACGATGGGGGGAAACGTGCGATTTTCCACTGAAACCGGAGCATATTCTCCTAATGGCGGAAATAGATGCATCAACGATAACCGAACCAAAACTGCGCTGCTTCTGGAATGAACCGCCTGCAGGAGTTTTGCACAATGTTGGAGTGACGTTCGCCTCAGAACAAACAGATATACACGAAGATTGGATTGGATGTGAAACACTGAAAGCCGCATTCGCACACGAAATCTACGAAGCCGTGCATAGAACAGGATCTCCACACGTTCACTTAGGCAGTGCACCGCCAACAGGGAGCGGCATCCTGTACGTGCTCGCGAGCAAATGTCACTACTGGGACAGAAAATCTTGCAGTATGTACCCCACATTCTCACTATGCGAACGCGAGGACGCCGGCGCTATCATGAGCGCCGCGTACGCCGTACTGGATACACGAGATAACCGCGTCTATTGGTAAAGAAAATCGGAAAAAGGATGTGCATTCATCGATTCTGTCCCTCCTCCTCTGGTATCCTGCATTCTGTATGTCTGCCATTGATGTCCTGAATACGATTCTCGGCGATCCGAACCGCAAAGAACTAAAAAAACTGTGGCCCACTGTTCGCCGTGTACGGGAACGCTGCGCACAAGAAGACATTCGATCACTCACCGTAGAACAACTACCGGTACGAACACAGGAGCTACGCGACAAAATTGCGGAAGGAATGACCCCCGATGACATACTCCCGGATGCATTCGCAACAGTCATCCGTGCATGCGAACTCATCATGGGGAAAAAATCCACATTGGGAAAACAGGAATTCACCTGGGACATGGTCCCGTACGACGTGCAAATCCTGGGAGGCATTGCGCTGCACTCAGGCTGCATCGCAGAAATGAAAACAGGAGAAGGAAAAACACTCGTCTGTACCATGCCCGTGTATCTCAATGCTTTAAGCGGCAAAGGTGTGCACGTTGTCACCGTCAACGACTACCTGGCAAAGCGCGATGCACTCTGGATGGGCATGCTATACGAAGCACTTGGGCTCTCCTTTGGTACCATTTTGCACGAACTCAACCACGAAGAACGCCGTCAAGCATACGCATGTGACATCACATACGGAACGAACAACGAATTCGGATTCGATTACCTGCGTGACAACATGGCAGGCAGCATCGAACGGCAGGTTCAACGCGAGCTGCACTACGCAATCGTAGACGAAGTGGATAGCATCTTAATCGACGAAGCACGCACACCGCTCATCATCAGCCAACCAGGAGAAGAATCGACGCAAAAATACCTGCAATATGCGCAAATCGTGCACCAGTTACAGGAAAACGTGCACTACAATAAAGATGAGAAACAACGCCTTGCTGCGCTCACGGAAGAAGGGATTCACAAAATGGAAGAGATTCTCGGCGTGGAGAATGTGTATACAGACAGAGGCTTTGAAGAAGTACACCACATTGAACAGGCTCTGCGTGCGCACGCCATCTACCAGCGAGACGTGGATTACGTCGTCAAAGACGGGGAAATAATCATCGTAGACGAATTCACAGGGCGATTGATGCCTGGCAGACGCTATGGACACGGGCTGCACCAGGCCATAGAGGCGAAAGAGAGGGTTGAAGTGCAGCGTGAAAGCAAAACACTTGCAACCATTACATTCCAGAACTACTTCCGCCTGTACCATAAACTCGCCGGCATGACAGGCACAGCCAAAACAGAGGAGGAGGAATTCGAATCCATCTACAAACTGCGCACGATTGTCATACCCACACACAAGCCTCTGGTACGGGATGACAAGCCGGATGCGATCTACAGGACAGTGAAATCCAAATTCAAAGCAGTTGCCGAAACCGCGATGCAGAAACACGACAAAGGCCAACCTGTGCTGATTGGTACCACATCAATCGAAAAATCGGAAGCAATGAGTGCACTGCTGCAGAATATGAAAGTGCCACATCAGGTGCTCAACGCCAAACAGCACCAGAAAGAAGCTGAGATCGTAGCCAACGCGGGGCAGAAGGGTGCGGTGACAATCGCGACCAACATGGCAGGTCGCGGTACCGATATTAAATTAGGAGAAGGTGTCGCTGAACTAGGCGGTCTCTGCATTCTGGGAACAGAGCGCCATGAGGCGCGACGCATTGACAACCAGTTGCGTGGTCGCGCCGGCCGCCAGGGAGACCCGGGAGAAAGTCGCTTCTTCGTTTCCATGGAAGACGAACTCATGCGGCTTTTCGGCGGAGACAGACTGAAAAACATGATGGAGCGCCTGAATGTCCCGGAGGATCAGCCACTGGAAAACCGCATCGTATCGCGAAGCATCGAAAGCGCACAGAAACGTGTCGAAGGCAGGAATTTCGATATCCGAAAACATGTGGTGCAGTACGACGACGTAATGAATAAACATCGTGAAATCATGTACACGCGCCGCAAAAAAATACTGGAACGGATCGCAGTCACAGAAGAAAACAGCCAGAACACCGAAGAAAAACCCCTGCACCAAGACATCCTGGAAGCAATGCGCAGAGAAATCGCAGCACTGGTGCAAGCACACGCAGGAAACGATGACCCGGAACAGTGGAATGCCGCCGAAATTGCAGAAACGATGGCAGCACTCCACCCGTCATTCGCCGACACAGTGACAACGGAGCGCATTCGCACATTCCAGGAATCCGAGAAGGTGCAGGAATTCCTGGAAGAACTCGTGGTGACATTTTACGAGGAAAAATGTAAAAACCAGGAATCCTCCATCGTGCAACGAGCGGAACACATTGTCACATTGCGTTCCATCGACATGCACTGGATGAACCACATCGACGACATGGCACATTTACGCGAGCAGGTGGCATTCTCCGGTTTTGCACAACGCGATCCATTGATCGAGTACAAAGACCAGGGATTTCGACGCTTCCGACAATTGCTGGTCAGTATAGATTCGAGCATTGTACGCATGCTGCTTCAGGCGGATTTTGAACAATTCGCCGCGCAAATCTTCATGCGAAATGCGCAGAACGCTCTGGAAAATGCGCAGACTAATGAAGACCAAATCTCAGCAGAACTCACAGAAACGGGGGCAGGAAGCCATCTGGAAAATACAGGAGAAAACCCCATTGTTGTGAAGACGGGCGCCAGCAAAGCAATGAGTACACCTCAACAAACACAACAAGTAAGTAAAATCGGGCGCAACGATATGTGTCCGTGCGGCAGTGGCAAGAAATACAAGAAGTGCTGCGGCAAATGAAGTGAATAAGGCCCAAAAAGAGTACAATGCCTCCCCATGACCCAAATACCCAAGATCGTCGGTCATCGCGCCATTACGACAGAACTGCAACAAGACTTGACGGCGGGAAATGTATCCCATGCGTACCTCTTTACGGGAGCACCGCATCTGGGCAAAACAGCCGTTGCCCGATGGTTCGCTTTGCAGCTCATTTTGCACGGAAAACCGGAATCCGCGCATGCGGATATTCAAAAACGTTGTGAACGGCTTACACACCCCGATCTTCTGATACTCGACCAATTGTGGATTGGTAACGTTTGCGAAGACTGGAATGTTATTGCACGTACTTCCAACGTGCCACAACAACACAGAGCAAAAAAACCCGTTGCCAAAACGGATTCCATAAGTATCGAAGATATTCGCGCACTGCAAGAACGGCTGCATGACACAGGCACCGGATCCTTCCGCTGCTGCATCATCCGTAATATAGAACGTATGCAGCCTGCATCTGCAAACGCGTTCCTCAAAATCCTGGAAGAACCTCCTGCAGGACTTGTCTTCATGCTCACAACACGCTCACCGGGCGCTCTGTTACCCACCGTCCTCTCACGTACCCGCGTGTTGCGCTTCCTGCGGCTGCCCCATCGCGACCTGTTGCCGCTTCTGAAAGATATATCCGAAACGGACGCTCATTTTATCATGCGCATCGCGCAAGGCGCACCAGGCACTGTGCAAGCACTTGTCCAGAATCCGGATGCCCTGCGTATACATAAGCAAATGCACGAACAAGCACGAGCGTACTGGGATACGCAACTCCTCAGCCAAAGACTTCGAATACTGCACCCTCTACAGGAGCAATCGGAAAACGCACAACAACTACTCTTCCACCTGGCACTGACACTGCGCCACATGTCACAGGCGCAGCTGTACACACACTCTCTGCAGGAACTAGCGCGCGGGCTGCAAACAAACGCAAACCGCCAGTTGGTGATACAACGATTTGCATTATCTCCACCAAAAGCTCAAATAGCGAAATTGTGACTTCCTGCTTGCACAGAACACGATAGGCATGCACACTCGTGCGCGCCTGTTAAACCTGCATGGTGTACATCGTAGTCCTTATGGGCTCCCTTATTGGTTTGTCTGCGCTGCTTGCCATGCGCATTG
>Ga0172381_10008000_pt1 | contig 10396 bp, 7 predicted proteins | sample Leawel6488metaG_FD_119754 | JGI IMG/M metagenome (GOLD analysis project Ga0172381, IMG submission 119754) | Leachate microbial communities from a municipal landfill in Southern Ontario, Canada - Leachate well 64-88 metaG | ecosystem: Engineered > Solid waste > Landfill > Unclassified | place... | reverse complement strand
TCATCTCGGTTGATTCTTTCAGCAGCCTTTTTGACTGTTGCAGTGCCTTTTCCGAAAGCTCGTCGTTGTATCCCTTAAGGGCCCGGCTTGCCGAGGCAAACATAGTGGCGGCCATCTGGTCCAGGAAGGGATTGCGACTGGTAAATGCCCACATATCGTCCTTCTCTCCGCTGGAAAGCCCGTCGGGCGCCACTTCGTAAGGGCCGAGGTTGGGGTTGTAGGGGAGGCCGTCGGTGATGGAGGCGGCATCGCCCAGGTGGTGGTAGTTATCCAGCACCGAGTTGGAAAGCGTTGATGCCATGTGGCCCAATATCTCGGCCTGGGCTAACAGTTGAAGCGTCCCGTGTTCAATAAACTGAAGGATGTCGGGCGTTCCGTCGGGGCGGTGAAGGTCCACATAGCGCTGGTCCTGATCTACAAAAGTCTGGTCGTGCAGGGGCTTGAAGTATTCCCAGGTCTGGACGAAGTTCTGTACCACGCTTATGTTGGATCCGGTTTCAATATCAAAGTCTCCGGCGTCAAAGAATCCGCCCACGTTCAATCCCGGAATCGTTTCCAGCGCTTTATACGGGGTGTCGGTGGTGGGGCCCTGCCCGTGGAGGTCAAAGTGATCTGTGTTTGGCGGGGCCTGCAGGTAACCCTCTTTGAAAGGTTCGCCGTGCCATACCCTGTAACCCTCGTTCACGTACATATGATTCATATGTATGGGTATCCAGATATCGCTGGTAGCGTCTGTGATCTTGTCGTAAACCGTTTCGTCTATAATGAAGTTATTTGTTTTAAAGTCACCATATTGGATATAGTAAATACCTGGGGTGTTGACCGCTGTGAAATCAAATTTTACGTAATGGTATTTGTAATAATCTTCCCAGGGCTTGATATCTCCGCTGAATACCAGGGTATTGTCGCCGTTGTTTTCTATTTTGTAAATCGATGCTTTTTCCAGCGGTTTATCCAGTTCAATGACTGCTACTTTTTCCTGTCGCGGGAGGTATCCCACCTGTGAGAATCCAATATTCGGTTCCCTGATCCATCCTTCCACCGCATTGGGTTCCACGGTCCATGAAATAACCTTCCCGGTTTTTCCGGCCGGCAGCAGGCTGCGAACCACAAACCATCCGTTCTGTGCCAGTACGCGGACGTCAAAAAGCATAAGCTCGGCATCGTCCGAGGTAATCAGCATCATCCGTTCGGGCGCATCGGGTGCCAGAAGCATGGTATGCCCCGTCTCCAGCGGGAGCGGGTCTATGAAGCAGCCCGTACCCCTGTCGTCCGAGGTTACATATCCCTTGAACTGTTTGATCTTTTAGCTGTTAGGTTTGGTGACGGTATTTCCCACCACGTAGCGGGGGAACCGGTTGGGTCCCCCGTCCATGAGGTAGGCCTTGCCCCAGTATTGCGAGGGCAGGAACTCTAGGTTGAAGCCAGCACTTCCTTCCAGCGTTGCGGGAAGGGGTTTGTCCAGGTAAACGGAAATTTCTACGCCTTTTCCTTTTGCCGATACCACCACGCGCGATTCAAAATCGTAGTCTTCGTAACGCAATACCGATTCTATCGTCTGTGCTTCCCAGTTGACTGTCCTTACAGGTATTGCCGGCACCAGGTCCCACTGTTCCGGTGTACTGGAGAGTCTTACGGCACCGCCCTGCGCTGTTCTCACCCCGTGGTGTATGATCTCAATTCCGGCTGTTTTCTCGTCGTTAAATCCGCCGGTAAACAGATTGCTATAAACCAGCACGTTAACACCCTGTGTCTGGAAATATTCCAAATCGTTCAGAATAAGATTTTGGGCTTGTGCCTTATTGCAAATTGCAAAGGAGAGCACAAAAAGAAGAAGGCATATTTGTCGTTTCATATGGATGAGGAAATAGATAATTATCTTTCGATGTCATTTACCCTAAAAGGTTTAGTGGAATTATTATAACTTTATTTTTTTACAGTATGAAGAAGATATTTGTCATCATATTTTGCTGTTTTGTCACATTGCTTTGGGGTCAGAATAAACCGTCGCAACAATGGCTGGACAGCAAATATTCCCTGTTTGTCCACCTTGGGCTCTATTCTGTTTACGGAGGTGTTTATGACGGGAAACCCGTTACAGAAGGTTACAGTGAACAGATACAGTCCTTTGCCGGGATTTTTAGTGACTGGTATTCTGCCACGGCAGACCAGTTCAACCCGGTTAACTGGAACCCCGATGAAATAGTGGCCCTGGCCAAAAAGGCAGGAATGAGATCCATTGTCTTCACCTCCAAGCATCACGATGGCTTTTGCATGTTCCACACCCAGTTTACCCGGTTTAATATCGTTGAGGCAACCCCTTACGGCAGGGACCTGATGAAGGAACTTGCCGATGCCTGTGAAAGAGGGGGAATAGGGTTTGGAGTTTGTTTTTCGCTCATTGACTGGCATTTTCCCCAGGCTTATCCCATTTCCAGCCACAATGCAGATCCTCTTACGCCGGAGCATTACCAGTTTAACATGCAGCAGGTAGAGGAGATCATGACCCGATATGGAAAGATCTCGGAGATCTGGTTCGATATGGGCTCCCTCACTCCGGAGCAGAGCAGGGGTCTGAACGACCTGGTGAACAGACTCCAGCCCGGGTGCATGATAAGCGGCAGACTGGGCAATGATTGCGGCGATTTCTGCGTCATGGCGGACAACGAATTTCCAGATTATCAAATGGCTGTTCCCTGGCAGACAGCCGCCTCGGTTTTTAAAGAAACCTGGGGTTACCGTTCGTGGCAAATTCGCGGCGAGCTGCAACCCAAAATAGATGAACACATCCAAAACCTGGTCCGGGTGACCGGCAGGGGCGGGAATTACCTGCTTAACATTGGTCCCATGGAAGATGGTGGTATTGTGGATTTTGAACAGGCTCTGTTGGAAGGAGTTGGCCAATGGGTCAAGACAAACGGCCAGGCAATTTATGGAACTCGCGGCAACCCTTTTGGGCAGATTTTTCCCTGGGGAGAGGTAACTGCAAAGGATCGTGATCTGTATCTTTTTGTAAAAAGGGAATTCGCCGGACAACCCATCCATCTTCCCAATGTGGAAGGCGCGGTTGAGTCGGTAAATATGCTTTCATCGGGGCAAAAGATAAAGTATACATGGGACCGCAAAGGCAACGGGGAATTGAAAATTGAGGTCCCCGCACCGTTTTCATCCTGCATTGAGGTCATTAAGATATCGTTTAAAAACGGGTACAAAATGATCCCGCATAACATTTTGGATGAACCGGTCCTGACGGCTATGAACGCCACAGCGGAATACGGTCATTCCAGCCTGAATTATTATGCCGGCTACATAAGCCTTATCACCTATAACTGGACTTTCACTTATAAAAAGAAAGAACTCGCTCCCGTACTGCTTTTTACCCAAAATGAAACAGGAAAAACCATTGATGTGGAAATTGACGGCAAGGTGCAGACTGTTACATTGGACTCTTTGTCCTTTACGACAATGGCTACGGATAGGAACAGTGTAAAGTGGGGCGATATCTATCGCAAAGCTGGCAGGGGAGTATTTGGGTTTGTGCCGGAAGAAAGCCAGGAAGAATATACCATTGAGCCCCAATTCCCTTATGGGAAAAAGCTTTCACTTCCTTTGGGGCAACGTCGGAGTGTGGTTTTCCTCCAGGAGATAGAATCCAGTAAGGAGCAAACCATAGCCGTTGAGATAGGGAGCGGGAATGCCGTATATATTCTGTTGAACGGTAACTATGTAACGGCTCATTTTTCTCCCGAAAGGGTGAACTACAGCACAGAGATTGTGCTCCTGAGGTTGCAAAAAGGCAAAAACCTGCTGCTTATCAAATATTACAACGGATTTGAGAAAGAGCTTTGTTACAGCATAATCCCGCTACCAGAATGGAAACAATATTCTCAAAAGCTCTCCCCGGTAAGACTTTCCGGAGAAAAGACACACACTCTCACCATTCGGGCATCGAATCCCGAGTCAAAGATCTCGCCGCTGAGAATGAATAATATTGAGGTAATTATTAATTAAAAGGGAACCGGCTATGAATGAAAAAGTATACGACCTGGCAAAAATGATTGATCACTCCATACTTCATCCTGTAATGACAGATGATGACCTGAAAAGGGAATGTGAAGTGGCTAAAAAGTATAATGTGGCATCGGTTTGTGTTAAACCCTATGCCGTTAAGCTTGCCTCTGAACTGTTAAAGGATTCCGGCGTGCTGGTGGGTAGTGTGATTGGGTTCCCGGCCGGGAATTCTGCCATTGAAGTTAAGGTTTTTGAAGCGGTAAAAGCCTGCCGGGACGGCGCTTTGGAAATTGATATGGTAATCAATATTGGTAAAGCCTTACAGGGCGACTGGCCTTACATAGAAAAAGAAATAAAAGCGGTAACCGATGCCTGCCATGAAAACGGGGCCATTGTAAAAGTGATTTTTGAAACAGATTTCTTTGTAAAAAAAGAAGACATCGTTCAATTGTGCAAAATCTCTACAAAAGCCGGAGCCGATTACGTGAAAACTTCAACAGGTTTTGGGTTTGTTAAAGGTAATGACGGTAAGTATTCTTACACGGGGGCTACCATTGAAAATATTGAACTCATGCATAAAAGTGTTGGCCCAAATGTCAAGGTCAAGGCGGCAGGTGGTGTCCGGACACTTGACGCATTACTTGCTGTCCGGAAAGCGGGGTGTTCCCGTTGCGGCGCTACGGCAACAGTAGCCATTATGGAAGAAGCATTTAAAAAATTTGAATAACCAAATGAGATTTTTTAGAATTAATTTATGCCTGGTACTGGTTGTTGTAACCGGCCTGGCATGTAATGCCCAGACTTACCGGAAGACAGATTTTGGGATTAAGGCAACAATCAATGACGTTCAGGTAGAGCTTCAATTTTATGGTTCTTCTATTGTGAGGGTAATAAAGTATCCCATAGGTAAAAGTTTTGAAAAACAGAGCCTTTCTGTGGTACAGGCTCCGCAGAAAATTACATTCAGAGTAAAACAACAGGGTGATGAATTGTTGTTGAAAAGCGAAAAACTCAACATTTCAATCAACCTGAAAACCGGGAAAATTGCCTATGCAAACAAGGCAACACAACTTTTAACCGAAAAGGACCCGGGAGCGGAGTTTTATCCGGTATCCCAATCATTCGTTCTTGACGAAGACGAATTTATTTACGGTCTGGGACAACAACAACAGGGGAAAATGTCACAGCGTAACGTGAAACTGAATATGATCCAGGGCAATACCGATGATTATATACCCTTTTTCCTGTCTTCGAAAGGATATGGATTGTTTTGGGATAATTATTCTCCCACAGTTTTTGAAGATAATGCCCAACATACGTTATTCCGGTCCGAGGTGGGCGACGGGATTGATTATTATTTCATGTGCGGACAAAATGCCGATACTGTGTTAGCCTGTATGCGCGACCTTACCGGGGAGGTTCCCATGTTCCCTTTATGGACGTATGGTTTCTGGCAAAGCCGGGAACGATACAAAAGCCAGGATGAATTGCTGGATGTAGTAAAGAAATTCCGTGAACTGAACGTGCCCCTCGATGGTATTATCCAGGACTGGCAATACTGGGGTAACAATTACCATTGGAATGCCATGGAATTCCTTAATGCCTCGTTTTACGATCCTCAGAAAATGGTCGATGACGTACACGGGTTATATGCGCACATGATCATCTCGGTATGGAATTCATTCGGCCCCATGACAAAACAATACAAAGAACTCGATAAGATAGATGCATTGTTCAATTTTGAAACCTGGCCTCAATCGGGGTCGGAAATCTGGCCACCCCGGATGGATTATCCATCGGGTGTCCGGGTTTATGATGCATACAATCCGGAGGCCCGGAATATTTATTGGAATTACCTGGACAAAGGGCTATTCTCTTTGGGAATAGACGGATGGTGGATAGATTCTTCCGAGCCGGACCACTTCAACCCGAAACCGTCCGATTTTGATGCCGCCACCTGGCTGGGTTCATTCAGGAAAGTACGCAACGCCTATCCTTTAATGACCGTTGGGGGAGTTTCCGAACATCAGCGCAAACAAACATCTGAAAAACGGGTGTTTATTCTTACCCGCTCGGCTTTTGCCGGCCAGCAGCGATACGGAGCAAATGTCTGGTCCGGCGATGTGGTTGCTTCCTGGGATGCCCTGCGAAATCAAATTTCGGCAGGCTTGAATATGTCACTCTGCGGTATCCCTTACTGGAATAGCGACCTGGGTGGTTTCTTCCTGTGGAATTTTAAAAATCCTCTTGAAAATCTCGAATATCGGGAACTTCATGTTCGTTGGGTTGAATTTGGCACTTTCACGCCTATGATGCGTTCGCATGGCGAAGGTGCGCCAAGGGAGATTTACCAGTTTGGTCGGAAAGGGGATCCGGTATACGATGCCATTGAAAAATACATCAACTTGAGATACAGCTTCTTGCCTTACATTTATTCGACTTCATGGGACGTTACGGCTCACCGATCAAGCATGATGCGGGCACTTGTCATGGATTATGCACATGACAAACAAGCCCTGGACATAAACGATGAATACCTGTTTGGAAAATCTTTGTTGGTCAGCCCTGTGACACAACTTGTAAAAACCAAAGATGTTTACCTGCCAGAAGGTAATGACTGGTATGACTTCTGGACCGGTTCAACATCCAGCGGCGGCCAAACCATCAAGAAGGAGGTTCCTTTGGATATCATTCCTTTGTATGTAAAGGCCGGAAGCATTTTGCCCATCGGGCCCAAAGTACAGTATGCCACAGAAAAGAAATGGGACGATCTGGAAATCCGTATTTATGAAGGCGCCAATGGCGAATTCACCTTGTATGAAGATGAAAACGACAATTACAATTATGAAAACGGGGCTTATTCCACTATTACATTTTCCTGGAATGATAAGAATAAGTCTTTGACTATTGGTGATTGTAAAGGCTCTTTCTCCGGTATGCTTGCAACACGAAGGTTTAACATAGTAATTGTGGGGAAAGACCTGCAGAGAGTCGTTAACTATACGGGGAAAAAAGAGATTGTTTACTTTAGGGCCGAGGCATTGTAAATGATCCGAAATGTATTATCCGGATAAAACCCGTTTAAAGTTACCCACTTCGACCTGACTTTGTCAATCATATCGACCACCACGCAGGTTATTCTTGCCGAAATATCAAATTTTCGGCAATTTATATTTGATATTGCCAAAATATAGATATATATTTGTGATATCAAATTTACATCATCATCACAACCGACAGACTACATATCACTAAGTTAAAAAACTTTTTTGGAGAGGAAAAAGTCTTTAAAACCAGTGACGTTTCCAATTTTTATCGGAGTCTTGAACCTGATATAAAACAAGCAACGATCAATTGGAGAATCTATTATCTGGTTTTAAAAGGTGTCCTGGAGCGAAAAGGGCGTGGAATTTACACGATAGGCAAAACAATTGATTATGTTCCAGAAATATACAATAAGACCGTATCTATTTACAAGAAAATACATTCAGAATTTCCTTACAGTACCGTTTGTGTATGGAATACATCGTTTTTTAATGAATTTGCATTGCATATTTCCAACAAACATTTCACATTGATAGAAGTTGATAAAGAGAGCGTGGAGGCCATTTTCTATTCACTGAGGGAAAAATACAGCAAGGTATTTTTAAATCCCAACAATAGCATCCTAGAACTATACGTTTCGAAGACCAACGATCCCATCATTGTAAAGCCCCTTATCTCCGAAGCTCCTCTTCAATCCATCGGCAACATCAACACTATTACACTTGAAAAAATATTGGTCGATTTGTTCTGTGATGAGAATCTGTTTCAGTTTTACCAGGGCAGGGAGAAGAAGATATTATTCAATGAAGCATATACGAAATACACAGTCAACAAAAACAAACTGTTGAGATACGCATCCCGGAGGGGGAAAAAGGAAGAGATTGAAAAAATGATAAATCAAATTAACGGCAATTACTTTCAACTATTGCCGAAATAATGAAATGATTGATACAACACAACTAAACATCGAGTGGATTACCAAGGTCTCCAAATCCAATAGGAATGCCGATAGAATTCTGGTCGAAAAAGTCATCCGTTCATTGCTTTTATTGGAAGGTCTTGTACAAGTTGGGCTGCCGTTTGTTTTCAAGGGTGGTACATCATTGATGTTACATTTCAATTCTTCAAAAAGATTATCAATTGATATAGATATATTAATTGCTCACAGAATTGAGCATTTAGATGAAACATTGAGACTTGTGGCAAATATGCAAGGATTTTCCTATGTTAAACCACAGCAGCGAACTACTGAAAGCAATATAGAGATGACTCATTATTTGTTTTTTTATCTACCTATCCACAAAACCGCAAAAGAAGAAGAGTATGTTTTACTCGATATCCTTTTTGAGGAAATTGGATATACTAAAATTGAGGAACGGTCCATCGTTTCTCCCTTTGTTCCCTTAAAAGGGAATCTACTTTCGGTCAGGGTTCCTTGTTTAGATGATTTGTTGGGAGACAAACTAACTGCTTTTGCACCAAACACTACGGGGATCCCTTACTATAAAGGCGAGGATAGTATGAGCATGGAAATTATAAAGCAGTTGTACGATATTGGGAGCTTGTTCGATAGAAGTACCAATTTGAAAATCGTAAAAGAGACATTCCACCGGTTTGCAAGAACCGAGTTGGCCTACAGAAAGGCAATCGACAAAAATGAAACTGATGTGTTGGCAGACATCTTTCATACTGCCCTTTGCATTACAAGTCGAGGAGAATTGGGTAAAGGAGATTTTGATGAGTTACAGTCAGGTATCAGGAGAGTGGCTGGATTCATCTTCTCTGAAAACTACCACATTGAGAAAGCCATTATTTCCGCATCTAAAGCCTCTTACCTTTCCGCGTTGATTTCATTGGATAAGACAGAAATCGAGAAATTTGACAACCCCATGCAAATCAAAGATTGGTTGATTTCCAATCCGCTATATAACAAGTTGAACAAGCTGAAAAAATCGAATCCGGAAGCTTTCTTTTACTGGCACAAGACGATAGAAATTATCACAATTGAGAACAGCATTTAGGAGTGGTTAATCGATCACCAAATGTGACGAAGAACCATTTTTTGACGCTGGGCACAACTGCTAATTCGCGATATTCGTACTAGTACGCGAGAAAATATAGAATGATAACGAAGAAAACGCGAGGTTTGTATCAGTTTTTTTGTAATTTAGTTTGATTTTAGGCAGGATATTCTCTAATGATAATTTGTGGACATAATTACACCGAGAAGATGCGGCGGGTTATTGCGTCTGGGGCTAGGTATAGGCTGGTGGTTATCAGGGATGAGAGAATTGCTGAGGAGCCGAATGTACTGGATGTTGGTAGGGAGGTTGCTGATGTGATTGGACGGATTGGATGGAAGTATGGGCAGAGTGAAATTAAATTCCAGATGGAGATCGCGGAGGCTGTGGAGAGAATTGTCAGACAGCACATTTTCAAGGATGATGAGTTGGGGTACGTGGTGTTGCTTTGCAATGTGGGCATTCTTTTCGAGCCGGAACTTCATTTGGATGTGGTGGGGCTATTGAAGCGGATTTCGAAAAATTCTCTGACGGTACTGATGTGGCCTGGGTTGATGGATGCTCAGAGGCTTTTCTTTCTTGACAAGAATTCAGAAATAACGATTAACCAATCTGATATAAGTTATACGATCATATGAAATACAGCGACATCCTCCAATTTGAGCCGATCACTGATGTGATTCAACTTGACAAACTGTACAGCAAAGAATATTGTGAAGACATAATGAAGTCTTTCGTATACCCAGAGTACTTTGAAAAGACCATCATACCTGAGATTGTCAAGAATATGAAGTTCGGGGAGAGGAACCAAAAGGGTATCCAGATTATCGGCAGCTATGGTACTGGTAAATCCCATTTGATGTCGCTAGTATCGCTTGTTGCGGAGAATGGAGATTACCTTGAGAAAGTGACAAACGAAGCTGCGAAGAACATTATGCAACCGATTGCAGGCAAGTACAAGGTGCACCGCTTCGAGATGCAGACAGACAGGAAGCTGTGGGATATCGTGACGTTCCAGATTCAGAGGTATCTGGATGATATTGTTGTGGATTATCAATTCGATCCTGATTCGCTGAAGATGTATAGTGAGCAGTTGGACGATATGATGGTGGCATTCGAGGGTAGGTTCCCGGACAAGGGACTGCTTATCATTATTGATGAGTTGTTGGCTTACTTGAGGGGACACGCCGCAGTGGGACAACTCAATCAGGACCTCCAGGTGCTCCAGGCATTGGGGCAGCAGTGTACAAAGGGCCGCTTTGCATTTATGTTCGGAGTTCAGGAGATGATTTATCAGTCGAATGAGTTCGCTTTTGCGG
>Ga0172381_10007999_pt1 | contig 10397 bp, 11 predicted proteins | sample Leawel6488metaG_FD_119754 | JGI IMG/M metagenome (GOLD analysis project Ga0172381, IMG submission 119754) | Leachate microbial communities from a municipal landfill in Southern Ontario, Canada - Leachate well 64-88 metaG | ecosystem: Engineered > Solid waste > Landfill > Unclassified | place... | reverse complement strand
GACATTTGCCAAATGGAAATCTCACATTGGAAAAAGTAGTTAAGAAAATGGATAAAGATAGAGTATCTGCAGTAATATACGGTGTATGGTATATTAAGAAATTTATGGATAAAGCCGAAGATAATGATGACCGTTCAAACGAGGAATACTTATTGTCTTATTTGGACTATTAAAAATATGAATAAAATATAAAAGGAGATTTGATATGGCTATAATAAATGCGACCATAGGCAAGATAGACAATATGTGCGAATCTGCGAACTTTGCATTGCTTGGCACAAAATTGGATAAACTTGTCGATGAACTTAATAATGGATTACAGTATAGCGGTGATTTATTGACCGCCACCGAGATAAGCTCATTAAATAAAATGTGTAAAAGTGCAAAAGACGTAAGTCTCGGTTCGGTAATAGAAGGGTTGTTCGAGGCGAGTCAAAATGCGACTGTAGCGGCAGCCATAACCGATGCAACCGCAACAAAAATGAATAAGATATGTGCAACGCTTCATAGGGTTGTGGACGGAACGAATACGGGATTTGGAACATTGCTCCAATGGTGCGTGGATAAAATTAATAGTAGCGAACCCGATACTTATACCGATATTAAAACATTTACTGTGCCTAATGGAACAACCGTGATAACGAAAGCGACAGGTAATGTTGCTATTGCGTTGCCTTATGGTAGTTCGGTAACGGCATTAATTGCTACATTTACTTTAAGCGAAGGAGCAACGGCTAAGGTTGGAAGTACGGCACAGGTAAGCGGAACAACAAGTAATGACTTCACAAGTCCTGTGATATATACTATTACGGCACAAGATGGCACGACCACGAGAGATTGGACAGTTACTGTAACGGTAGCATTGAATGATTCAACCGATATATTAACATATACAATCCCGACTGGAACCGAAACAATAGATAGCGAAAATAAAACTATTGATGTATTATTCCCTAGTGGTACGGGAGTTACCGCATTGGTTGCAACATTTACATTATCTGCGGGAGCAAGTGCCGCCGTTGGTGCGACGCCACAAGTTAGTGGGACAACCGCCAATGACTTTACAAGTCCAGTAGTTTATACAATTACAGCCGAAGACGGAGTAACCACTGAAAATTGGACGGTAACGGCGACGGAAGCGGAAGTATAAAGTGAAAAAATAAAGGTGGTGGTGCTATGGCAACTACAAATAAAAAGGGTGGTGTGACGAAAAGCACCACCCAAACCCCTTTGACTGAAACGCAGTTATATGATGTTTTGGATTTTGCAAGGGAATATTATGCAACGGCGAATAATTATCACGGTGTATATACTCCAGACTTAATCAATAATAGATTAGGCGAGATAACGCTTTCGCCGAAAGATATAACATCGGAAGATTTACAATCGGCGATAAGGGACCCAGTTGCAAATCAAGATAAGCTTATAGGATATAGTGAATGGTTACAGTTTAGTGAAAGTGTAAGTAAAAGAACACTTGGATATATAGGTAATTTGCTTGCGTTTAATCCCGCGATAACTTGTTTGAATATAGAAAACGATGAAGATTATCATAGTGAACAATATAAAAAAGATTATGCGAAAGTAAAAGATTTTTTTGGAAAGTTCGACTGCAAGGCACAATTTAAGTATGTCCACAGAAGAACACTTATTGACGATAGTTTTTATAGTGTATTGCGCACGGATGGCGACAAGTATGAATTTCAAGAGTTGCCACACAAATACTGCAAAATAACTGGTAGAAACTCGGAATGGGGTTATCTATTCGATTTCGATATGAATTGGTTTTTGCGTATGGGACTTTCGTTAGACCAATATCCAGCCGTTTTTAAGCGTATGTATAATGAAATATTCTACGCGCAAGGAATTGAAAATTATGACCCGTCGAATAGATTGACGGCACGTGACGGAACTTGGGCATTGTGGGTGCAAACAAGTCCATTGCCGAAAGATGGCAATTTCGCTTGCTTTAAGTTTAATTATGATATGTATGCGAATATCCCGTTTTTAACACCATTGTTTAGTGATGCTATAAACAAGTCGTTGGTAAGAACATTGCAAAACGACCAATATATTATAGCAAGCCAAAAGCTATTAATAGGTTTAATACCTTTGCTAAAAGACCAAAAAGGCGGACAGGTTAAAGACGCATTTGCGGTTGACCCAAAGACAATGGGAAAATTTTTAGGTGTATTGGCACAAGGGTTAGCAAATAATATAAATGTAAAACCAGTACCGTTTAGCGATGTCAAGGATGTTGCTTTTTCTTTACCCGAAAGGAATATGTATCAAGAAAACAATAAAAGTTTGGCAAGCAACAGCGGTGTAACGAGTAGACTTATTTATGCGGACGACGGAATGTCGGCAACGGAGGTGGTATACTCTGCCGAAATAGATAAAATGATTGCCGAAAGTGTTTATCCGCAATATGGGTCGTGGCTTTCCGCAATGGTAAATGCGCTTACTGAAAAATATAAATTCAAAATTACATTTAGTGGCATAAATAGAGCTGATAATCAAAAATTTAATTTGGATATGGCGTTGAAACTTGCCGATAAGGGTATGGTTGATTTCCAATCCATTGCAAATGGTATGAATATGGATATATTTGAATTTGAGGAAAGATTATCAAGTAGTGCGAATAATCCATTGTGGGGTAAGATAAAACTATTGCCGAATGCGAATACCGCTTCGTTTGGTAGCGCAAGCGAAAACGATGGTGGAAGACCCAAAGAAAAAGTGGTTAGTGATAGTAATGATAGGAATAATGATAGAATGTCAAACATAGGGGACGGTGATGAAAATGGGATTGACAAGTGAGATAGCATTAAATGAAATACAAAAACTTTTTGATATGTGTTTTCATTTGAATGCGAAATTAGATAGACAGGTATATGTACTTGATATAAAATTTAATTGTCCTAAATTACAAGGATATTGGCATAACATAAGTCATAAGTTTCCAGTAATTGCTGATTCTATACAAGAATTTGGTAGTTTAAGGGGTGATTTATTCTATCGTGGGGAAACGCCTATTGAAAACAAAAATTATGATAGGATAAGTGACATATTTTATGATTTTGCTATGGATATGGCAGATATGGAAAAACAATGCAACTTAGCCATTGATAAATGTATTGAAACCAATAATAAGTTTTATGAGGATTTTTTAAGAGATTTTGGATTTAAAACATTAGCTCCATATACGAAACAAGCAACGGTATTTTATAAAATGGCAAAAGATTATGAAAATAGTGGTTCCCAGTATAAGATAAATAGAGATTTTCCGTCTTTTGTGATTAATGAATTTAAAGATACTCTTGGTATATTTGGCAAGGGCGGTGATTGATATGTTGATACCAACAAACAAAAAAAATTTTGGTATAGACACATACAAAACCAAAAATATTGAATTGATTAATTTTCTTAATGATAATGACATATTGCCGATAAATTATTATGACGGGACTGCCGAATTTATAAATTGTAAAACATTGAGAGAAATGATAAAGAGATTTCGGGGAGGGCAGGTAAAAAATGAATGAAGAAAAAATTGTCCTTTCAACGAATTATGCTAAAATTATTCAAGATGATGAAACTTTATGTATAGCCGAAATTGATTTACTGCATACTGGTGGGAATAGAAACAATACAGTAATATCGCGCGAAAGTGTAGTGGATAGTTTAGACACATTTTACAATAAGCCTATTGTTTGCATATTGGACAGTGAAGTAAAGTCAATGGCAAAGGACTATACGACACACGCGCATAATGGTTTTGATGAAAGTCAAAGAATGTGCGTTGGTGTAATTCCATTGCCAGAAGTAAGCAATCCGAGATGGTATGTTGATGATAACGGCTATGAGATACTTAGAATGAATGTCTTTTTGTGGAAGTATTATGCGGAAGACGTTGTTCGGATACTTGCGAATAAGGACGGCAAAAGCAAAGTTAGTATTGAGATAATGCCAATAAAGAGCGAAAAAGATATGGCTGGCAAGCTGATAATCAATAGTTTTAATTTTATTGGTGTTTCCCTTTTGGGCGACAAGATAACGGAAGCTATTGAGGGTAGCCACTTGGAAGTAATAAAATTTTCACTTGATGAAACATTGGCAAAATCAAACGAATATATCGAAAAAAATAAAAATGTAGATATATTTGAAGCAATAAAAAGCAAAAAAGGAGATAAGCAAAAAATGGCAATGGGGCATAGAGAACTTGAAAACCATTTATGGGCTATCCTTTCGGGTCAGATGTATACACGGGATAAGGGAACTTATTCTAAGTATAGTATTGAGGAAATATACCCTACACACCTAGTCGTTTACGACAATGAAACGAACGAAGAGGTGAAGTTTAAGTATGAGATTGACGGCGAAGGTGTGGCACATATAGATTTTTCAACACGCAAAATTGTAGACCGTGATAAGGCGGTTCGTGTGTACGCGGTTGAAAATGCGGAAATTGGTACTAAGGAAGCATTAAAAATTGATAAAAGTAAAATTTCCGATGACCCTTGGGAAAGTGTAGATAAAGGCAATCTGCGTAAGCGTGTCGTCAGCGCAAGTAACTTTAAGACGATAGCAAAAGATGTTTTCCTTGATTTAAGAGATGGTTGGGAAAATGGCGAAGTTACAAAATTAAAATATCCAGTAATGCAAATTGTTGATGACACTTTGATTTATAATCGTGGAGCGTTAGCAAGTGCCAAGGCATATGCGACAAAGAATAATGAAACTGCGGTTCTCGAAAAACTGAAAGCTATCTATAAGAAATTCAAACTTGAATTTGAAAATGAAGATAGCACTAATGGTTTACATGAATGTGGCAAGTTTGATTATGAAGACGACAAACCCGACACAAGTGAGACTAAAACAGACAAACAAGACAAAGATAATGGCGATACGAAACCAAGTGAACCTAAAGCGGTAGACGATGGAAACAAGGACGCGGTTCAAAAAATGTCCGCGGATGCCAATGTTGACCCTTCGGCGCAAGCGGAAATGCTTGATAAATTAGCAGACCAAAATAAAGGTCTCGCGGAAGAACAAAATCCGACGCTTAAAGCCGTAGCCGACAATGACAATAATGTTGTAATAGCGGAATTGGCTGATTTGCGAGAAAAGGTTAAGAAATACGAAAAGGAACTTGCCGATTTGAGAAAATATAAGGCAGATATGGAAGAACGTCAGAAATTATTTAAAGTTGAAGAAGTCTTAAATGAATGTTCTGGGGATTTGGCTTATGAAAAAGTATCAGAATTTAAAGCGAATGCAAAAAATTATTCGATTGAAAATATTGATATTTGGGCGAATGCGGTAAGGGCAGAGGCGTTTAAACACGTCAAGCAAGATAAGCCCAATACTTTCCAAAGAATGGACGTTTGGCAACAACATACAGAAACACAATCCAATAGCCTTTGGTCTTGTGCGAAGAAATAATATAAAAAAATAAAGGAGAATTTTTAATTATGGCAAATACAGTTTTACAACAGGTTTCCGTAAGGGCAATGAATGTGGATGCCCTTAATTGTGATGCGGTTTATGCTTCGGCGAACTTGGCTAATGGCTCGGTGTTTACGCGTGGAGCGCTTTCCAGTACCGCGGGAGAGGGTGAACTTTTTACGGTGGTACAGCCCGCAAGTGGTAGCTTGACAAATCTTTGGATGGTATATAGCCCCGAAGTCGTTGATATAGTTACGGCAACTGGCGCTACTTATCGTGGATTGTCCGTTGACCCTCGTGATTTTACGAATATAGCTACGAAACCCCTTGCGGCATTTAAACCCGAAGTTGGCGATTTGATTAAAATCACCGCCGACGGGATTACTGGCGGGGCGTTGAGTGCGCTGACGGTTGGGCAACACGCGGTAGCCGCTAACGGCGTATTTACGCTTTCTGCTTCTGTCGCCGTAATTAGTGGCTTAAGTTTTGCGGTAAGAAGCATTACGGATAGTATTACGATTGCAAATGCGGCTTGTGGTACGTCAAAGGTTGCGGCGGCATTGCTTGAATGCGTTGCGGTAGCTTAGTAAAAATAGAATACAAGGAGAATAAATTAATATGAAATTAACGAATAAGATTTTGACTTATGCACAGGGCAATACTGCCGTGTTTGAAAAATTTTCTGATTATATGCGTCATTATCGCTCCGAGGTTGAGGGGGTAAAAGCCTTGACCTTTGACCACAATGCTACGCTTGCGGCGAAAGAAGCAGAACTGAATAAAGATTTGCTTAGTATGGTAGAGAGATATGTTGGTCGTGGCAAACCCGAAGGAATGAATTTTGCTGTATGGGCGAACGACCCTACGGTTAAATATCATACCTTTGCGGTTGTCGGAGCAATGATTGACGCAATTATTCCCGAAACGATTATTGATTCTATTGGTGTATATGCCGATATTCGCTTTGCGGGATTTGGCGATAGCTTCCAGTTTAATATTGAACCTCGTGATTTGTTTGCCGTTTCGCGTGTAAGCAAGGGAAAGAGAACTGGTTTTTGCCAAAAGCAGTTTGGCACGACCAAAACGCTTGCGCCCGTAAATCACAGATGTACAGTACAGGTATCTCTGTATAAGGTTCTTTGCGGACAAGAAAGTCTTGCTAAATTTACGATGAAAGCGGTGCGTTCGATTGAAAGCGAATTGACATATAACACTTACGATGCAATGGTTGCTGGATTGAACGCCATTACCCCCGGTGCCAACACACTTCATCTTGCGTCTTATACGCAGGACGGGGCAATCAATCTTGCGCAGAAAGTAACGGCTTGGAACCAAAACAACAAAGCCGTATTTGTCGGGACGCAGATTGCGCTTAGTAAAATACTCCCCGCGGATACGAACTATCGTTATTTGCTTGATTCTGATTATGTCAAGTTTGGCTATATCAAAGAATTTGGTGGATTTGGTATATTGGTACTTCCGCAGATTGCCGATTACACGTCTGGAACATTTGGCTTAAAGCTCGCCGATAATGAGATATATGTAATTTCCCCGTCTTCGGATAAACTTGTAAAGGTTGGAATCGAGGGCGATACTCTTACATATGTTGACGATATTGATAGTAATGCAAATCTTACACAGAATGCGACTATTAATAAAATGTGGGATGTCGGATTTATGACGAGTTCGATAGCTGGACTTATTGAACTTTAAAAAGCAATTATGGGGTGGTGGGGAACTACCACCCCAGTTCTGAAAAAAACGAAATAAAACGAATAAATTGAATTAGGAGAATAAATATATGGCACAAAATACGAATAAAAAAACACAAAATGAAAATAGTGTTTCAATGACAACAGAAGAAATGCTGGGGATGATAAAGAAACTGCAAGAACAGGTTGCGACGTTGACGAACGATGTCGGCAAAACCGAAGTAAAGGCAGAAAAAGCATCAAAAGCAAAAGAAACAATCAATAAAGTAGAAAGTAATACTACTCCACTTTCGGGTGACGATGACATAACGGTCGTAAATCTTTGTGAAGATGGTTACGCATTGAGCACACTGGGTTATGGCAACGGTAAGATATATACATTTAGTACTTATGGTTATGAAAGAGATATACCGTATAATGACTTAAAAGAATGTATACACGCGAACAGGGACCACATTGAAGGCGGTAGGGTTTATATAAAAGATGAAAGGGTAATTAAAAAATTTAGATTGCAAGATTATTATAAGACTATGCTTGATAAAGATGCGATTGATAATCTTAAAAAGCTTGAACCTAAAAAGTTATATGATGTGCTTACGCATTTGCCAGTTGCGGAAACCAACACAATAAATTCTGGTAACGAGCCGAAACAGTTTGATATTGCGTTTAGACATATTATGCGTGGTATTAGAAATGGCGAATATTCGGTTGAGCAAATTGCGCAGGTGGAAAACGCATATCGTGAAGTGAACAAAAATAAAGGCAAAACAATAAATATCAATGAAGAAATTGATTTTGCTAATGAAGTAGGCATAGACATAACGAAACAATAAATGAAATGGGGGGATAGTTTTAATGGCGACGACATTTGATGAAATAGAAAATCTTGCGTTGGTGACAATACAAGATTATAAGTTAGATAAACTATATGCACAAAGCCAAACCGATTTTTCCACATTTCTTGCAGGATTAACGATTAGAGCTGTCCCCCTTTTTACAAATTGTAGTAAAACTTTGGACTATAATATAACGACAAAAACGTTTACAAGCACATTTGATATTTTTGAAAAAGACATATTGGCAACATTGTTTATACAAATATGGCTTGAAAGGGTGCAACAGAACTTAACACAAATTGCTAGCACAATGACACCCAGCGACAGTAAAAGGACTGGTGTTTCATCGCTAGTGAAAGAAAGACAATATTTGATTGATGTTGCGCGAGAAAAAAATAGTCAAAAAATGTGTGATTATAGCACAAGTCAAATTAATTATGCCGACTGGGGCAACGGCATATTCTATTAAGGAGCGATATGGACAATGTGAATAAAAACAATATACAACAGGGTTTAGTTGGCAAGATTTATAAACTATTACCCATTTATGAAGGGAAATTGTTAGACAAGACGGAATTGCTTGACCGCATTACTTCTTATAATAATTTTCAAAAAAATATAAATATGGTAATACTTTATCTTGTTGGCATAAAAAACAGATATGGTGATAATAAATATATTGAAAATATAATTACGACATTAAGTGGATTAAAGACCATAGGGAAAGATAACCATTCGGTAGTTCGCACTACGATATTCGCGTGTGTGAAAATGGCTGAAAAAATGGCAGACGAATATGGGTTAAGGGGACTTGACTTTTAATTTTTATGGGGGGTGGTTATGGCTTTTGAATTTTACAAAGCATATATAAATAGTATGGCTAAAACGCCCCAAGAAGATTGGCGAGAAAGCCAACAAGAAGCAATAAATGATTTTTGGGATAACACCTCGACCGTTGAAACCATTTTGGGGCAAACGGCGGTTGGCGGTTCGACCTATGGAAACGAAGAAATTCAACTTAATTCTGTAATCAATCCGACAACTGGTGAAAACTTTGGCGACCAATATCGAAAAATTATATATAAAACATATGCGGACGCGGATACAAATAAATGGCTTGGCAAAATGTATCAATTCGATAGTGAATATTGGCTTACGACAAACACTAATACGGTTATCGGTGCGAACACTTCCGCTATTTTAAGAAAATGTAATAACATATTAAAATGGTATGATAGTAATGGGATATTAAGACAATGGTATTGCGTATTTACAAGAAATATATCTGGTAATGGTTTGGATTATGGGACAGAAGGGACACCGCAGGTTGGGGGCGACACTAAAATTTTAGTGCAAATCAATACCGAAACTGCGTTGATACCTTTCAATCAGAGATTTTTATTTGACGGTCACGCATTTCAAGTAAAGCAAATAGATAATCATTATAGTTCTACACTTATGACCATTTATATATTCGAGACACAATTACAAGCCAATGACGATTTAATAAACAATATTGCGGGTGCAAGCGGAAAAATTACACCAACGACAAGCGAAAATAAAATCTTGCCAGCAACTACAAAAATAATACTGGGTGATACGGTTTCTTATACTGTGTATAATTATGTGAATGGTGTTGAAAATACCGATACGTTTGCAATAGTCGGTAGCGGTGCGCCGTCGGCGAACTACACACTTACGATTGTGGACGGAAACCATTTTACGGTTAAAAACAATATTCAAAGCAACACACCATTGACAATAACTTGCACAAATAATATTTCAGCGTTGACTACAAGTATTGAAATTATATTAGGGGGTGCTTGGTAATGGCTTGCGAAAATACATACAATAGGTTTGAGGCTATTCGTGGAGCATCGTACAATATATTAACATATTTAATGCAGAACAATGAAGATTTGTTTAAGTTGTTAAAATATATAGAATCGGACGTGAACCCGTATACGCAACCCAACTTGACGTTTAGCGAAAAAGTTGCTATGATTGCAAGAAATTCATATGATACAAATGAAAGTGTGACTAAAAACATATTGTTCATTACGGAATTAAGAGAAGCGTTTAGTACAACCATAGCGCAACTAAGGGTAGAAGTTGATGCAGTAAAGGGCATAAATTCATATCAAGGATATACAAATATTTGGTTTCAAATAATTGTGCCGATAGTTGCCGACGTAATGGGTAATACAAATGTGACGGGCGAACGGCGAACGGATGCTATATTTTTGGAATTGGTAAAATCATTAAACGGTGTTAATATATCCAATAGTGGATTTAATTCACCAATGTTTATAAACAATGAGGCGCCAGACAGTGCGGGACGGCAAACTGGTTCGTATCGAAAACAAGCAAACACGGATTATACGCAACGTTGGGTATGTTT
>Ga0172381_10007998_pt1 | contig 10398 bp, 10 predicted proteins | sample Leawel6488metaG_FD_119754 | JGI IMG/M metagenome (GOLD analysis project Ga0172381, IMG submission 119754) | Leachate microbial communities from a municipal landfill in Southern Ontario, Canada - Leachate well 64-88 metaG | ecosystem: Engineered > Solid waste > Landfill > Unclassified | place... | reverse complement strand
GAGGTACCAAAGCGGTCAAATGGATCAGACTGTAAATCTGACGGCTCACGCCTTCGAAGGTTCGAATCCTTCCCTCACCACCAGTTTCATTTCTGACATATTATATCAGGCGATGGAGTTCGCCATTAACCGCCTCAATTAGGCCGATGACTCCTACTAAAATAGGAGGATTGTCCAATGTTGAGGTTTTTTATTATTGCTATGGGCGGCGCTGTAGGCACTCTGTTCAGATATGCCCTCTCAGGTTTTGACCGCAAAGTTTCGAACGGTATTTTCCCGATAAACACGCTGATCGTAAATCTTATAGGGTCTCTGATTATTGGATTCTTCTGGGGACTATTTGAGCATTTGTCAGTCTCGTCACACGCAAAGACATTTATATTTATCGGTATCCTGGGCGGATTTACAACCTTTTCGGCCTTTAGCCTGGAAAGTTTTAACCTATTCAGGGATGGCGAATTTAAAATAGCCTTGCTCAATATCGGCATAACCAATATTTTGGGGATACTGCTGGTATTTATCGGTTTTGTTATTTCTAAATATATGGTAAATTTTTTAAAATAGATCGTCTCCGCATTTTTCCGCTTGTCTCATAATAGATATATGATATAATTACAAGATTAATAACAGTTGCGGGCGTAGCTCAATGGTAGAGCGCTAGCCTTCCAAGCTAGTTACGACGGTTCGATCCCGTTCGCCCGCTCCATTTTAATTAATATGTTTTACAAGGAGTTCGCATGAATTCTGTTTGTAAGATCCTTACAGTCGATGACCAGATGGGCATCGACTCTTTTTTTTATGAATTTTTCAGCGTGCGCAATTACGAAGTCTTCAGCGCTATGAGCGGCAGAGAGGCTGTTGAAATAGTGAAGAAGCACAAGCCTCGGATAGTTCTTCTGGATGTAAAGATGAGAGGGATGGATGGTATTGAGACCCTTAAGCAGATAAAAGCTATTGATAACGAAATCGTTGTTATCATGGTTACGGGCGAGAAGGATGATGACACGATAAACGCGGCACTGACTGCCGGCGCAAATGATTATATAACTAAACCGCTTAGTCTTGAGTATCTCGAAAAAGTGGTTCTTCTGAAATTTATAAATCTTCAGATAAAAGATCTGGGAAAAATTTAACAGGCCGCTCGTATAACTCGCGGCACTTAGCCTACGACAAGGCTGAATAAACTTGGGGGTAAGCATGTTAAATACTGGAATCGAAGCGATCAATGAAAAAGTAAAAAAAGAAAGCGTGTTCGTAAAAACGCTCGTTGATGAAATCGAAAAGGTTATAGTCGGTCAGAAATATCTTATAGAGAGGCTTCTGGTAGGTCTTCTGGCAAACGGCCACATTCTTATTGAAGGCGTCCCCGGTCTTGCGAAAACGCTTTCGGTCAGGGTTCTCGCTCAGAGCATAAAGACTAAATTCCAGAGGCTGCAATTTACCCCGGACCTTCTGCCTGCGGATCTTGTAGGTACGCTTATATATAATCCTAAAGATGGCAATTTCACAACTAAGAAAGGCCCGATATTCGCCAATATAATCCTGGCTGATGAAATTAACCGTTCGCCCGCTAAAGTTCAGAGCGCGCTCCTTGAGGCTATGCAGGAGCGTCAGGTTACCATAGGTGAAGAGACTTACAAGCTGGATGAGCCATTTCTTGTCCTGGCGACTCAGAATCCCATAGAACATGAAGGCACATACCCGCTGCCGGAAGCCCAGGTGGACAGGTTCATGCTTAAGCTGAAGATAGGCTATCCGTCAAAAGAAGACGAGTTGAAAATTATGAAGAGGATGGCCGTTACCGATAAAAAGATAAACGTTAAAAACGTTGTCGGCCCGGAAGATATTGTGCGCGCGCGTAAAGTTGTGGACGAGATTTACCTTGATGAGCGTATTGAAAAATATATAGTCGATATTATTTTTGCAACGAGAGAGCCTAAGTCTTACAGGCTCGATGAGCTTACACCGCTGATCCAGTATGGCGCATCGCCCAGAGCGAGCATCTATCTGTCAGTCGCGGCTAAGGCATACGCATTTTTGCAGGGGCGCGGTTACGTCGTCCCTCAGGATGTGAAGACTATAGGTCTCGATGTTCTCAGACATCGCGTTATCGTAAGTTATGAGGCCGAAGCAGAAGATAAAACCAGTGAAGATGTGATAAAGCGTATTTTTGAGGAAGTCAGAGTACCATAAAGAAACGTTTTATAACCCGCAAGCTTAACCTATGCTCCCTAAGGACATATTACGCAAGGTAAGAAGGATCGAGATAACGACCTCAAAGCTCGTTACCGATATGCTTTCCGGCCAGTATGAAAGCGTTTTTAAAGGCCGCGGCATAGAGTTTGATGAGGTCAGAGAATACCAACCTGGCGACGAAATACGTTCGATCGATTGGAACGTGACTGCGCGTATGGGGCGTCCGTTCATAAAGAAATTTGTTGAGGAACGCCAGCTTACAGTTATGATATTGCTAGACGTATCCGGCTCATCCTATTTCGGTACGACTAAACGCCTGAAAAGCGAGCTTGCCGCCGAGATCTCTGCAGTCCTGACATTCGCCGCCATACAGAATAAAGACCGGGTAGGGCTTTTAATATTTACGGACCGTATAGAAAAGTTTATCCCTCCCAGGAAAGGTTTGTCCCACGTCCTCAGGGTTATCAGGGAAGCTTTGTATTTTAAACCCAAGGGCAAGGGGACAGACATTGCTGGTGCTCTCAAATATCTGGATGGAGTTACCGCACGCCGCGTTGTCGCGTTTGTCATTTCCGATTTCTTTGACAAAAATTACAAGAAAGCTCTTTCGATCGCCAATAAAAAGCACGACGTAGTGGCGATCACTATAACAGATCCGCGCGAAATGGACCTTCCTAATGTAGGGTTGGTAGAGCTTCAGGATGCTGAAACGGGTTCGACATTTCTGGTCGACACGGCAAGCAAAGCTGTTAGGGAAAAATTTTCCGCCAAATCCCGTAATATGATAGACGAGCGAAGCAGGGTATTCAGCGCTGTGAGCATAGATCATATAGATATCAGCACCGACAAACCGTATGTTGAAGAGCTTATAAAGTTTTTCAAGAAACGAAAAAAGAGGATATAGCTTAAAAATGAAACTTAGAATATTTTTAGCCGTATCTTTTATTCTGCTGCTCTCGCAATGCGCGGTTGCCGCCGCCGATGACGGCGTATCTGTGCAGGCGCTGGTTGACCGTGCAACTATCCATATAGGCGATAGGGTGAAACTTACCATTGATGCGAATTACCGCGCTGGGACTGAGATAAAATTTCCTGATTTTAAGGACAGCAAGATAGGTGAATTTGAAATAAAGGACTCTGGCAAAGTTCTGAAAAGGAGATTGTTTGGGGGCGTTCTTCAGCGCCGTTGGTATATTGTAACTTCATATGTGCTTGGTAAACACCAGGTCCCGGAGATAGAGGTGAAATATAGGACTAAAGGATCCGGGGATTGGAAGAGTGTTAAGACAGGCCTTTTAAGTGTAACTGTAGAGTCAATTCTTCCTAAAGGTAAACTTCCACCCGATATTAAAGATGTAAAAGGCCCTCTTAGGTATTTTGAGATAAACTGGCTGCTTATGATAGGTGTTGTGCTCCTGGTTGTGTTTATAGCAGCCATAGTTTTCTATAAATTAAGGAAGTCTCCCGAGCCGATAAAGCTGCCGCATGAGACTGCGCTTGAGGAACTCGAGGCTGTCAGGGGAAATTTTCTCAGGAATTCCGACGTGAAAGAATACTACGCAGGTATATCCGATTGCGTCAGGCGTTATATAGAGAGATTGTTTAAGTTAAGGGCGCCCGAGATGACCACCGAAGAATTCTTGGGTTCTCTAAGGGAATCTGCCGCGTTATCTATGATTTTATCTCTCGACCAGAAAGATCTGCTTAAAGAATTTTTGAACGCGTGCGATCTGGTGAAATTTGCCAGATACAATCCAGTGAAAGGCGAGATGGAATCGATATTCCTTTTAGCTAAAAAATTTATTGAAGAAACGAAAGGGGCCAGCTAAAAATGTTTGAATTCAGGTATCCGGCCGTCCTGTTTCTTATGCTGCTCGTCCCGATAGCGGTATTGATCCTGCTTAAGAAAAGGTCCGAACCGACTTTCATATTTTCATCGCGCGAACTTGTCGGCGACCTGAAGCCGACTTTGCGTTCCCGTCTTAGCAAGACCCCTGTTTTTATCAGAGCCATAACTCTGATATTGCTTATTCTTGCCCTTGCCAGGCCGCAGTCTGTTCTTGAAGGCACCAAGACTATATCTGAGGGTGTCGATATGGTACTCGCGCTCGATACGTCTACGAGTATGCTTGCTGAGGATTTTACCTTAAAAGGTGTGCGTGTGAACAGGTTTGACCTCGTCAGGGAAGTTGTAAAGGAATTTATACAAAAACGTAAGGATGACCGTATAGGTATGGTTGCTTTTGCCGCCCGCGCATACACGGTTTGTCCGCTCACAACAAATTATTCCTGGCTTATTGAAAATCTCGACAGAGTTACCGTGGGAATGATCGAAGACGGTACTGCTATCGGCAGCGCCATAGCAAGCTCATGCAACAGACTGCGCACGTCGAAGACTAAAAGCAGGATCGTGATATTACTGACCGACGGCGTTAGCAACGCAGGCAGTATATCGCCTATAGTTGCCGCAGAAGCCGCTAAAGCGCTTGGGGTGAAGATCTATACTATATGCGTGGGGCGTAAAGGGCTTTCGCCTTACCCATTCCGCGATCCTTACGGCAGAAAAGTCTACCAGAATATACCTATAGAAATAGATGAGGATGTCCTTAAGCGCATAGCGTCCATAACAGGAGGAAAGTATTATCTGGCGACCGATTCTGAAACCCTCCGGAAAATATATGAAGATATAAATAAGCTTGAGAAGTCTGTCATTGAACATTTTGGGTATAGAGAATACAGTGAGCTTTTCTATTATTTTTTAATACCGGCTCTGATACTGATCATTTTGGAAATATTATTAACCAATACCATATTTATGAGGGTGCCTTAGCAGATGCATTACGCAAATCCTAAATATATAACGCTTATGATAATCGTAACTATTATCATGGCATTTTTTTATCTATGGGCGATGAAGAGAAGACGAAAGCTCATGAATCGCTTTGTGGAAAAATCGCTGGCCGGGACTATAGCTCCCACTATTAGTAGCGAGCGTAAGACGGTGAAGATGGCAATGATCATCATTGCAGTTATTTTTATGGTCTTTTCTCTTGCAAGGCCTCAATGGGGATTTGAGTGGAAAGAGACTAAGATGAAGGGGCTTGACATACTGATCGCTGTAGACGTTTCCAAGAGTATGCTGGCTACGGACGTTAAGCCTAACAGGCTCGAGCGCACTAAGTTCGGTATAAAAGACCTCGTGAAGAAGCTCAATGGCGACAGGGTGGGCCTGATCGCTTTTTCCGGCACAGCTTTTCTGCAATGCCCTCTGACGATAGACTATAACGGGTTTTTATTGACTCTTGACGATCTTACTGTGAATACGATCCCGCGCGGCGGAACTTCGATTTCCGGCGCTATCCGCGAAGCCGTGAATATATTTAAAGGACAGGATAAGAAATATAAAAATCTGATAATAATAACGGACGGTGATGACCTCGAGGGAGACCCTATAAAGGCTGCAAAAGAGGCGTCCGAGCAAGGCGTAAAAATATATTGTGTAGGAGTCGGAACTTTTGAGGGTGCGCTTATCCCGGCTGTCGACGAGAGCGGCGAGCGCGGTTGGGTTGCCGATAAAGGTGGCAATGTAGTCAAAACCAAACTCAATGAAGAGATGCTTAAAACCGTAGCTATTTCTACCGGTGGTAGTTATGTGCGCGCGACTCAGTCGGATTTCGGGCTTGTGCTATTGTATGATAAAAGCATTTCGAAGCAGGAAAAGAAAGATATTGAAGGAAAGATGAATAAGCAATATAAAGAGCGCTTTGTATATTTTCTCGGCGTAGCTTTGCTTATTCTGCTGATAGAGCCTTTTATTTCTGAAAAGAAGAGGCAGGCGAGATGAAGCGAATACCGGTGGTCGTTGTTTTTATATTGCTGGCATCAGCTCTACCAGCCAGTGCCTCTGTTAAAAATGGTGTCAAAAAAGGCAATTTATTATATAATACCAATCGTTACGCCGAGGCGGGTAAAGCTTATGATGAAACTGCAGCATTATATCCGCATTCGGGCGTGCCTTCTTACAACTCCGGCATCGCAAGATACAAGATGGGCACATACGGCGCAGCTATTGAGAAGTTCAATAGTGCTATAGCATCAGGCCATGCAGATATAATACCGGCAGCCGATTACAATATAGGTAATGCGCAGTATAAGCTTGGCGCATCGGCCGAAGAAAGCGACATAAAGAAAGCCAAAGAGTTTTATGAAACTGCTTTGAAATTCTATAAACGCTCGATAGATTTAAATCCATCGGATGAAGATGCGAAATTTAATTATGAGTTTGTGGAAAAGAAGCTGAATGAGTTGGCAGAGAAATATCAATTCAAGAAAGACGATAAGAAGGACCAGAAGAAAGACGACAAGAAAGACCAGAATAAAGATAATAATCAGAAACAGGATCAGAAGCAAAATCAGCAGCAGGACAAACAGAAAGATCAACAGGATAAAGAGCAAAATAAAAAACAGGATGAACAGCAAAATCAGCAACAGCAAAACAAGCAGCAAGACCAGCAGGGGAAGCAGGATCAGAAAGAGCAGGAGAAGAAAGATAAGGACGAGCAACAGCAGAGCCAGGATTCTCAGCAAAACAAAGAGCAGGATCAGCAGCAAGGGCAGGGTCAACAGCAGAAAGATCAAGAACAACAGCAGCGGGAGCAGCAACAGAAAGAACAGCAGAAGGAGGAAGATAAAAAACAAGGGGAAGGTCAGCAGGAGGATCAGGAGAAGAAAGAGCAAGAGAAGAAGGAACAGCAAGAAAAGCAGCAGGGCCAGGGCGCTGAAGAGGAGAAGCCTGAGGGCGGCGAAGAAGAAAAGCCGCAGCCTTCAGAACAGCCTGGAGAGGCCGCACAGGAAGAGAAGCCGGAGCCCCAGGAATCTGCTGCTGAGGAAAAGAAAGACGAAAAAAAAGAGGAGGATGGTTTGCAGGCTTATCAGTCGCCGCAATCTGATGGTCAGGGTGTAGAGATGTCCGAGCAGGAAGCTAAGATGCTGCTCGAAGGATATAAAGGCGAAGAGGCGAGCGGCATGGCCGTTCGTATGAGAAAGAAGAAAGTTGATTTACCCGAACCTGCGAAAGATTGGTAGTATGAATAAAATTAAAAATCTTATAGTTGTTTTTTTGGCTCTGTTTTCAATATCCGGCAGCGCTTTGGCTGCCGATGTGAAATTTCAGGTGCAGCTCGACCGGGAGCGGCTTGTTCTTGGTGAGAGTGCGCAACTTGGCCTGTCTTTCCAGGGGACGCAGTCTATGCCTGCACCTGACATAGGCAATATAGATGGTCTCGAAGTGCGTTACGTCGGGCCGTCTACAATGATGACGGTTATAAATGGCCAGGTGTCGAGCTCTGTCACGCACATGTATACCGTCCAGCCGCTGCGTGTCGGGAAATTTCAGATAGGGCCTTTTACGTTTAAGTATAAGAATGATCTGTATTCTTCAAATATGGTTACGCTAGATGTGACTGAAGAAAGAGTGTTTACTCCGCCAAGGCAGCAGGCTCGCGCTGAACCTGCTGCGCAGAAGGTTAATCTCGAAGACAGGATGTTTGTTACCCTCAATCTTGATAAACCTACGGCTTATGTGAATGAGCTCATACCAGTCACTGTTAAGCTTTATGTGAATCAGATGAATGTGAGCGATATTCAGCTCCCGGCGTTTACTCAGGAGGGTTTTTCTAAGGTTGAATTTAAAGAACCCAAACAATATCGGGAGAGGATGGGCGGGCTTACTTATGATGTTCTTGAATTCAGGACAAACCTTTATGCTACGCGCCCCGGTGATTATAGGGTAGGCCCTGCCAGGATTAAATGTAATGTGGTTGTGCGTCGAAAAGCTGCCGGCGGTGCGATGCGTGATGACATGTTCGGCAATGATCAGGCGTTAAGAGATTCCTTCTTTGATGATTTCCTTGCCCGTTATGAAAAGGTGCCCACTGAGCTTAAGTCAGACGATGTTCATCTTATAGTTTCGCCTCTTCCCGGGGAAAATCGGCCGAAGAACTTTTCCGGAGCAGTCGGTGATTATCAATTTATATACGAAGCGAGTCCTTTAAAAGTCAAGACCGGGGACCCTGTCACTGTGCGCATGCGCATCAATGGCACTGGAAACTTCAATACCGTCCTGTCGCCTACGATAGAAACAATGACAGGTTTTAAGGCATATGAACCCGAAGTCAGGACTCAGGAAAATTCTAAAGAGTTTGTTCAGGTTCTGATCCCTGAAACGGAAAAGATTACGCAGGTGCCCACTGCCTCGTTCAGTTATTTCGACCCCATCGCCAAGGAATATAAGACAATAACTCAGGGGCCTATAGCGCTTCAGGTAGAGAAGGCAAAAGAGGAGCTGCCATCGAAAGTAGTTGAAGCTGTTGCCGCGCCTAGTTCAGAGGACGCTAAGGAGCTGGTGACTGATATTATTTATTTGAAGGAAGCTCCGGGCAGGTGGAGGTCTACGGAGGATCATATATATAGAAAGAGTATATTCTGGCTGTTTTTTTTAGTCCCATTAATTGCGCTGGTAATAATATATATAGTGGTAGGGCGTATTAATAAAATAAAGTACGATACGGTTTACGCTGCCAGGCTGATAGCATTTAAAGTTTCCAGATCCGGTATGAGGGCGTTAAAACATAAGACTAAACTTAACGATTCTAAGATATTCTATGAGGAACTCTTTAAGACGATGCAGGAATATCTGGGCAACCGGCTTTACCTGCCGCCGGCTGGACTTACGTTTGATATGGTCAATCAGAAGCTTCTGGCTAAAGATGTGGATGCTGCGGTCATAACGAAGATCCGAAACTTATTTACTGTATGCGACGAGGCAAGGTTTGCGTTTTTGAACTTCGGTGTAGAAAAGATGCAGGATGATTATAGAGAACTTGTAGATGTGATAAATTATCTGGAGCGTAAAAAGTTATGAAGAAAATTATCCTGATAATAACTGTATTGTTGTCCATAGCGGGCACAGCGTTTAGTGAAGAACTGAAACCTCTTGACCAGAATAAGCTTTTCTATTCGGCCAATAGCTTTTACGAAAAGCGGGATTATGAAAAAGCGCTTAATGAATACAAAAAGATATTAGATATGGGCATCGAAAGCGGGGCACTGTATTACAATATCGGTAACTGCTATTTTAAGCTCGGAAAACTTGGATATGCAATACTCTTCTACGATAAGGCGGAACGCATTATACCTCAGGATGGAGATCTTAAATCCAATTTAAGCTATGCAATGTCGCTCGTCGGGGCTTCTTCAGCAGATGCGCCGCGGAAAAACCCGATAGTGAGTGTTATCAAAGCGCCTTTCATGGACCTGAATCTTAACGGTATTGCAATATTTGCGCTGGCTATTTATATTGTATTTATAGTGCTGCAGATAGCGGGGATTGTAAATCCTGTCTTTGCAAAAAAGACGCGCCTGTTGTATATTATCACGTTTTCATTTTTCGTGGTTAGCTTGGGCGCGTTCGCCATACGATATTATGACGAGGATATCGTGCGGCGTGGGGTGGTGGTCCAGCGAGGTGTTGAATGTAGGTATGAACCTATAGATAAGTCCAATATTTTTTACAAGCTCCAGGAAGGCGAGAGGGTCTCGGTCCTAAAAACGAGAGATGGTTGGAGACGGGTTCGGCGTCTCGACGGAAAAACTGGATGGGTTCGCCAGGAAACGGTAGATGAGATATAGGCTCCAGGGTTTAATAAAAAATAATAAAAAAAACCTTGACATATTTTCGCAATCTGCTATAATTCATTAACTAAATTTTTTTACTCTTACAATATAAATATTCTCGACGAGTTTTAAAATAACGACAACTCTGATGCGGAGATTTTTTTGTCTTTTTGCGTTTTGTTTAACACTTCGACAGGCTCAGCGTTAAATCTTGAGCGAAGTTGAAGGATGTAACAGCCGCTAGCTTTAAAATCGGCTAAAGCGGCTGCAGTAGCTCAGTCGGTAGAGCACATCCTTGGTAAGGATGAGGTCATCGGTTCAATCCCGATCTGCAGCTCCAGAAACAATAAGTTAATTTAACTAGTCCTTAGCTGCAGAGATAATGCAGAAGCAGTTCGGGACGATTTGCAAAAAGAAAGCAACAGCAAATCGGAGGAGTTTTTTATGGCAAAAGAAACGTTTGTAAGGAGTAAGCCGCACGTCAATATAGGCACTATCGGTCATATCGACCACGGTAAGACTACGCTT
>Ga0172381_10007997_pt1 | contig 10399 bp, 14 predicted proteins | sample Leawel6488metaG_FD_119754 | JGI IMG/M metagenome (GOLD analysis project Ga0172381, IMG submission 119754) | Leachate microbial communities from a municipal landfill in Southern Ontario, Canada - Leachate well 64-88 metaG | ecosystem: Engineered > Solid waste > Landfill > Unclassified | place... | reverse complement strand
TTTCCATAACCCCGCCTAATAGGGGGCATAACAGTAATGTCGCTCCACCGGTAAATTCCAAGATGGCTTTTATTTTACCGCTCAGATTCGCCGAACTGGCCATGGTGAAGGGAAGGCGTTTGGCTAGCATCTTCAATATGGTAATGAAGATCAAGAATAATTCTTGGCCAATCAATATCCAATAATAAATCGGACTTAAATATAGCGCTCCGCGCGGTATTAAAGCAGCTCCGAAGAGGCATTTGTCTGCTATGGGATCGATTATTTTTCCGGTTTCGCTGACTTCGCCTAATCCTCTAGCCACTGGACCGTCCCAGAAATCTAGCCAAGCGGCAGCGACGAAGATCAGAAATATGACTATATCTAGAGTTATCGAAGCGATCCCCGTCAAATCACTCTTTATCATTATAAGTAGAATGATTATTACTGCCAGCAATATTCTATTTATGGAGATAAGGTTAGCGGTGGTTCCAATATACTTTCGAAGTTTCAGTATTGGGGCTAATAACCTTTCCCACCACTTTAGATCGTTAGGATAGCGTCTTCTGACGCTATTTGCATATTCTTTAACCATATTTTCCGCCCAGCGATCCTTCAGTTTGTTGAGATCATCGGCATATTTGATGGCGGTGTTAGTCCAGATGATGAGTATTTTGTATCTGTTTTTCTTCCAGACGGCGCCCCCTATGACGATAAGGAGAGACCATATAGAAATTAGCCAATACCACTGTTCTGATGTCATTACTCCTCCGTTTGAGATATTTTAAAAAATTTAAACGTACTGGTTTAATAATTAATATATAAAATTACCTTATTATTTTCATTTTGTCAATATATGTATTTTTGTCTAACTTATCTGTATTATTGACATAATATGATTATTATAATATCATAAAGTATCGATAAAAGTTCTTTTTAATGGACTGGATTGATTAATATATTCTTGGGTTAACCGAGGGATGTATTAATCAATTCAGTGAAAAATTAATGGAGGATTAAATAAATGTTAATTAAAAAAGGACAGATAGTGAGTTCAGCCAAACGGGTCGTGAGAGCCTTGCTTTTGCCGGCTTTAACGATTGGAGCATTATCCGGGCTAGGAGTTGGAATCGGAAGTGATCCAATCAAAGGATTGGTTATCGGTTTGGCAGTGTCAGCCTTATCCTTGGCCCTGATTGGCTTATTGTTCCGGCTCAGAATCGGTCTTGATTATGGCAAAAGATCCGGCTCAGTCATAAGCTTCTTAGCCGGGGTTATTTTCGCGCTATGCTACGGTCTGCTTTTCGGAGTAATCGTGGCCATCGCCTTTCGCCTGGTTTTCTCTTGGCGGGACATCGGAGAAAAAATAATCGATGTCTGGGATTGGGCCAGACGCATGGCAGTAGAGATCAAGGAAAATATTTTTTAACAGACGGGGGCCTGAAAAAGCGCCCTCTTTTCATATCTGTCTTTATTTTTATAAATAAATGCCATAAACTAGGAGTATGGATAAGATCATCACTAAAAATGAAAAAGAGACTTTTCGTTTAGGTTTTTCAATCGGCCGGAGGTGCGTCGGCGGAGAGGTTTTCGCTTTATATGGCGATCTGGGAACAGGCAAGACTAAATTCTTACAAGGCTTGGCGAGCGGACTAGGAATCAAGGATAAAGTGAATAGCCCCACTTTCAATATAATGAAAATATACGAGACCGCGGGTGCCATTAAGATATTCTGCCATATTGATGCTTATCGTCTAGTTTCGGGTCAAGACCTTATTTCTTTGGGGGTCGAAGAGTTTTTTGATTTAGCTAACACTGTGACGGCTATCGAGTGGGCCGACAGGGTCAAAGAAATATTGCCTAGTCGAGCCAGGACGATAAGGATCAAAGCCTTGTCCGAGCAAGAAAGAGAAATAATAATCGTCTGATAAAATAAAAACCCCTGTAAATAAGGGGTTTTTTGGAGATAACTATTATAGATTAGCGGCTTCCGTTTTTTTTCAGATTTCTGAGAATGAGGACCAGAGCGCCGCCGCTGATCATCATGTCAGCTAGGTTAAAGACCGTAAAGCGGCTCAGATATAGATAATCGATGACATAGCCGTAAGATAGGCGGTCGATAAGGTTGCTGATCGCCCCGCTTGCCATGATGGCTAAGCAGATGATGTCGAAGCTATCCTTTTTTTTCCGGATCAGGTATAAGAGATAGACGCATAATCCACCTATCATCGCTATTATCGACAGATTCAATAAATAGCCGTTCAGGGGGATAGAAAAGGCGATATAATAATTAGGCGTAAAACGGAAATCAAAGACGCTCGTCAACATTGGGATAATTTCTTGGGGCGGCAAGCTCCGCGCCAGATATTTCAAAGCCTGGTCGCTTATAAAAAACATAGCTATCGCTAAGGCAATAGCTATGTCGAAAATAATATTTTTGAACGGTTTATTCATTTTCTTGCAATTCTGTCTTGCAGCTGACGCAAGAGTTGGCCGTCGGTCGGGCGAGAAGACGTTTCTCGGCGATCGGATTGCCGCAATATTTGCAGCGGCCGTATTGGCCCTTTTGAATCCTATCTAAGGCGTGATTAATATCAGCCAAACTCTTCTCTAAGACTTTTTCAGTCATCATGTTGGTTGAGTAATCATTTATTTCTTGAGCGTTCTCATCCGGCTTATCGCCGTACTCCGGGAATTTAGAAGAACGGTCGTCAGCTTCATGCTCATCAGGGCGCGCCAAATTAGCTAGATCAGCCATGATCTGCTTCTTTTGAGCTAACAATTGTTTTTCAATCTCTTTGACCGTCTTCGGATCGATCTCCTTGTCCATATTAGTGTAAATTAAAAAAACTAGATAAGACGTAGTTTTCTAATACAATTATAGAGTATTTGGCAGTTTTTAGCAAGTTTTTAGGCCTGTTTATGAGTTATCGGAGTTTTTGACAAGATTAAATCTTTTTGCTATGCTTTTCCTGTGGCTAAGAAGAAAAAGGCCATTTTTTAAGACTTATTGGAGTGGTAGCTCAGTTGGTTAGAGCGTCTGCCTGTCACGCAGAAGGTCGCGGGTTCGAGCCCCGTCCATTCCGCTAATAAAATCAACCCAACCTGCGTTGGGTTGATTTTATTAATTTTGGTGTATAATATAAATAATTATGTCAACTAAGGCCGTAAAACATATATTTAAGAAAACGCTCTCTCGTGACTCCACCCTGTTTGTGCAGTCTTTATGGGCGCGAAGTATGAACAAGCGTCTGGGCGACAAGACAAGATTAAAAAACCCATATTCTCCGACTTTCGTTCATTTTTTCCATGAAGACATAATAGAGATTTGGGAAAATGAGAGGGCGGTAGATTGGCTTCTGGATTATTTAGTATTGATCAATAAAAGAGATGGTCAATTTTTGAGTCGAATACTAAAAGAGTACTTAGGACTTTTACAAAGTATTAAAAAGTTGAGATCCAGAGGGACAGATCTCAGTAAAGAAGAACTAAAAAGATACCTGGAGTTGATTTACGAAGCCGCTTTAGGCGCAAGCCTGTTCTTTTATGTCGGAGGTGACGAGCGTAATCCCAAAAGTATTCGGCAGTTAGCTATAAAAGGAAGAAAGCTTGAGGATTTTTTTGCCGTCAATGATGAATTCATAAAGTGTTATTTGGTCAAGTCGCAAAAAATTACAAAAGAACAAGCTTCGTTGGTCTTGCCTGAAGAAGTATTCGGTCCGATCAGCAAAGCTATTCTATCAAAACGTCAGAAGAATTTAGTTTTGGTAGATGGAAAATATCTTTTTTTGGGTTCGTTGAATAGTTTTTTACGGCGTCATCCAGAATACATTTTTAATGTAGATAAGAAAGTCCATACCGGCAAAAATTTGAAAGGTCAGGTTGCCTTTCCTGGAATAGTCCAAGGTTTTGTGCGGATTGTTAGAAAACAAAAAGATCTATCTAAGGTTGGCCGGGGAGATATTATTATATCTCCTATGACTACGCCCGATTTCATGCCGGCTATGCGCAGGGCGGCAGCTTTTGTCACCGATGAGGGCGGAATAACTTGTCATGCGGCCATTATTGCTCGAGAATATAAAAAGCCCTGTGTAATAGGGACCAAATCGGGCACAACATTTTTTAAAGATGGAGATTTGGCGGAGGTAGATGCTAACAAGGGAATCGTAAAAATTGTAAAATAGTCACTTTAATGTAAAAATAAAAAACAATCTGTCCTGAGACGGATTGTTTTTTATTTTTGTGCCTCCAGGGGGAATCGAACCCTCATCTTGAGATCCGGAATCTCACGTTCTATCCGTTGAACTATAGAGGCAGTCTATTATCGGTTATTCTTATGTCTTTTTTCTATCTCGATGATCTTAGTCTTAACAGCCTTTTCTATATCGACATCAAGGGCTTGGGCTAATAGGGCCAGGGTGATGAAGACGTCGGCAAATTCCCAGGACAGGCTTTTCTGGCTATGTTTCTTGAGTTTCGCTTTCCGCTGCAGGGAATGGGAAGCTAGGACTTCGCTGCTCAATTCGCCGATCTCTTCCATCAGCTTGACCGTCCGAGCAAGAATTACTTTTTCTTGGTCGGAATAAGTATGGAAATATTTTTTGAGCCGCTTGTCTTCCGCGGCGATGAAATTTAATAATTCGTTGAGAGTCATACTTATTTATAATATCCAATTATCTTGATTTTAATCTGATAAAATAAAACTCAGCGGTGCCTTTTGAGGTATTTTCAATTTCATGGAATGTATCGGTTGGGAATATGAATCTATCGCCCGATTCAAAAGCTTCTTCATTCTTTTGCCGATCTCTTACAACGCCAGAGCCTTTTATTACAATACATATTTCAGTGATGTCTTCATGCTGATGTAGTCCCCACTTCTCATTGGCGGGCAGATATCCATAAGTAAGGGCCTCAAAGTATGGCGATGGCACATCTGGCTTACCAGCAATCATCTTTCGAGAACCAGCAGAGTGAGAGGTTTCTTCGATTGGGATAAAGTTGATATTTTTTTTGGAAAACATATTTTATTCTAAGCGGAGAGGGGGAGATTCGAACTCCCGAAGGGCTTTCACCCTTGCCGCTTTTCGAGAGCGGTGCTTTCAACCACTCAGCCACCTCTCCAATTGTACTATTGGTATATCACTTCATCCAGAACAGGGTGGCGAAAGTGATCAGGAGCAGGATGAATAAGCTTAGGCCGGTATAGATAAACAATCTGATCCCTTCTTTTTTCGAACCATCCAGGTACAAGAGCAGCGGTTTCCCTAAGACTAGCCCGCTGGTCACTAGGGCGGAAAAGACGAACAGCATCAAGAAAACAATCGGGCTGATTATCTTTTTGTCAGCAGAGCCGAAGATTTTTTCCGCATTGTTCATGAATGATGAGACTAGGGAAATATAAGCCAAGACGCCTAGAGAATCAATGGCGGCCCGTCTTATCAAGTTAGAATCTTTCATATTATTGGGTTTTAGCTAGCTGGTTAGCCGACTAAGCTTTTTATTTCTTCCTGATTTAAATAAGCCCATGACCCCTCTTTGAGTCCGCCCAGTTTGATTCCGGCGAAATCGATCCGTTTCAGGTCGGATACAGTGAGGCCTAAAGCAGCCATCATCCGGCGTATCTGGCGTTTCTTGCCCTCGCTTAAGGTTATTATAAAAGAGTTATTTTGTAAATACTTAGATGACTTGGCTTTGACTAGGCCATCGCCCTCCCCGATATCGACGCCGGCCATCAAGGATCGACTGATAGCCGTCCCGTTAAGTACCTCTTCTCTTATCTCCACTTCGTAGACCTTATCATGCTGGAACTTCGGATGAGTGAGCTCTTGCGTGAGCGCGCCGTCGTTAGTCAATAAGATGAGGCCATGGCTATCCTTATCCAAGCGGCCGATAGCGAATAGGCGCTCCCTTAGATTGACTAAGTCAAAAATATTATTCTCTCCTTTAAAGCGGCGGTTGGTGCAGGTATAGCCGACCGGCTTATTGAGTTTGATATATATTTTTTCTACGGCCCCGCTTAAGGCTTTGCCTCGGATGCTTACTATATCGATCGCCGGATCAGCTCGATCGCCAACGAAAGCTAGTTGCCCGTTTATTTTAACCTGTCCATCCCTGATCAGTAGTTCAGCTTGGCGGCGGGAAGCATAGCCGCTATCGGCTATCAATTTTTGCAAGACTATCTTCATAAATCGTTTTAGTTAATGGCTTCGGGAGCATCTTTCCGATGACGGCTGATATTTAAGATCCCTAATAAAGCAAAAAGTATCCAGAACATGGCTGATAGGTCATTCTTGAAATAAGGCACGTCGACTAGGCCATGGACGACTATGGCTATCATGGCGGATAATAAGCCGAGCGTTAAATATCTGTCTCGGGAGTCTTTTGCTCTGAGCTCGTTAGTCAATCGGAGGGCGGTCAGCAGATAGCGCGCGATCAGCCAGATAAATAATAGGGCGCCGAAGATACCTAATTCCGTCCAGAAATTGAGGAAGATATTATGCGGATACATATATATCTCTACCGGTTGCCAATACTTGGCGCGCAAAGTGGAGCTGGCGTAGGTGATCGTTCCGAAATTGGGAAGATTGTCGCGGTTGAAGAATATACCCTCCTGATGAAAAGGCTTGATGGCGGATTGGTATTGGCTCAAACCGGTTCCGGATACCAGTTTCCCGTCACCTAACATCTGCCAGGTTTCTCTCCATTGCTGCAGCCTGATCTGTCCGGATAAATCCCTTAGGCTTAACTTAGTGAATATGAAATCTTTGGTCGGAGCAGATAGGAAGGTTCCGGCGATTATCACGACGCCGAAGATGATTACGGCCAGCCGCTGTTTCCGGCCGGCTAGCAGTCCGAAGGCGAATAAAGCGGCGATGATGCCGATCAGGGCTCCCTCGGAACGGGCGGAATAAATCGCCAAGAGAGAAGACAGGATAGTCAGGACGATCAATGACTTTTCTAAGTATCGGCTCCTAGCATTCTGCCAATCATAGGATAGCAGCCAACCGCTGAATAACATCGTCAGAGGAGCCAGATAAAGGCCGACGGCATTCGGATAGCCGAAGAAAGAAACGGCCCGTCGCGTTCCTTCGGCGGCCCAGAAGGGATTAGAGATGAACAGTCCGGTCAGTTTTTGGAATATCGCGAAGATGGATACGGCGGCTGCCGATAAGAGGAGTGACCATAATATTTTCCGCGCCTCCGTCCAGCTTTTGAAAACATTGAAGATAAGGATGAACAGTAGGATCGGTTCGAAAAAATAAGCTTTCCAGATACCCAGAGCACTAGCGTTGAACCCCGCTACCCAGACTGCCGACCAGGAAATTATCAAGACTAGGATGATCTCCCAGGAAAAAGGATAGGGAATCCGGCCTTTGGGATTTGAAAAAAATGTTTTATAGCGCGGGATGAAGTCTTTTATCAGCCAGACCATAAAACTTATCAGGATCATCAGTTCTAAGAGCGTAGCGGGCAGGCCCAGAATCTTGAAACGGATCAGATAGGCGGGTAGGCTGGCGATCAATAATAGAAGAGCCCAATCCAAGCGTTTCCAGGCTAGGATAGCGAAGAGGGCGGTGAATATGGCGAGACTTAAAATAGTCATAGATTATCTAGTGATGGCTATATTATATCATCAGGCCCGGAAAGGGACAAAATAATAAAAAACCGCCCCCGTCTCCGGGGGCGGTAAAAAGCTAGCTAGCTCTTTCTACATATTCGCCCGTATCGGTATTGATCCTGATCAGATCGCCTTCGTTGATGAACATCGGGACATTCACTTTAGCGCCGGTTTCTATCTCAACTTGCTTATTGACGTTGCCAGCCGAATTGCCTTTGACGCCAGGAGGAGCGCTGACGACTTTGAAGTCCATCTTGATGGGCAGGCTGATCGATACCGGGCGGCTTTCAAAATATAGGACATCGACATCGACGCCTTCTTTCAAAAATTGGGCCGATTCGCCGATCTCTTCTAAAGGCAGATTGAATTGTTCGAAGCTGGCATTATCCATGAAGTAAGCTTCGTCCTTGTCCTTGTACATGAAATTGGCTTTCTTGGTTTCAGTTTCGGCTTCTTCCTCTTTTTCCGCGCCTTGGTAAGTCTTTTCCAGGATATTGCCATTGATTAAGTTGCGGCATTTCACTTTCAAGACAGCGCCGCCGCGCCCCATCTTGTGATGGTCAGTCTTGATGATTATATAAGGCTCGTTATTTACTTTTATCACGCGCCCCATCTTGATTTCATTGAAATTCAGCATAGGCGTGTCGATTATTTATGAGTCGGAGATAAGAGAGCCATGACACGGGAGCGTTTGATGGCTTCGGCTAACTTCCTTTGGTGCCAAGAGCAGACTCCGGTCCGAGCGCCCGGCAGTATCTTCATGTAGAAGTTGACGAAGCGGCGCAGTGTGCGCGTATCCTTATAGTCGACATCCAGATTATTAACGCAGAAATAGCATTCTTTAGCTTTTTTGTTGGTCATAGTTTTATTATTTTATTTAGAAAGGGATATTTTCCACGCGGATCTCTTCTTCATCCATCGGTTCCTCCGGTATTTCTATCGTCGGTTCGCTGGCTGAAGCGTTACGCTGCGCAGGGAAATTTTCATTAGCACCGGCGCCGCCCTTATTATCGAGCATGATCATATTTTCGGCGACGATTTCCGTCCGATAGCGCTTGATGCCATCTTGGCCGGTCCAATCGGTCGTCTGCAAACGGCCTTCGATGTAGACTTTAGAGCCTTTGCGCAGATATTTAGCGCAGATTTCCGCCAGCTTGCGCCAGGCGCTGATATTGTGGAACTCAGTTTTTTTCTGCTGTTGGCCGCTCTGGTCCGTCCAGACCAGGTTGGTAGCGACCGAGAAAGAGACGACGCTCTGTCCGGAAGCGGTATTCCTCAATTCGGGATCCCGGGTCAAGTTCCCGATGATCATCGCTTTGTTTAGATTCATATTTTTTGGACTAGCTCATTCTATGAGCTCGCATTATTAAATTAAATCTTTGGCACTGAGGATGCCTTCTAATTTCTCGTCCAAGTCTTTCAGGTCGACCCGCTTGTCAGGAGTCTTTACGGCCGCTGCCGACGAGGATGCAGCCCGGCTCTTTTCTTCTAACTTCTTACCTTCAGCGGCTTTTTTAGAATCGATCTTGGCGCGGATCTTATTCTCTTTAGCGATTTCCTGTTCGGTCTTGGCTTTCTTGACGACTATCTGATGGCGCAGGACATCGGCGGATAAGCGCAGGTCCTTATCGATCTTGGCCAGCTTGGCTCCTTCTAGATCAAATTCAAATAAGCCGTAATACCCGAATGAATTATGCTTTATTTCGTAAGCTAAGCGCTTCTTTCCCCAGTACTCACGCAAAGTGATCTGCCCGTCGCTCGCCGTGATCATCTTTTCGACTTGGCCGGCGATAGTCTTGGCTTCATCATCAGTGAATCTGTTTGGAACGATGAACAGCATCTCATAGTGGGTCGCTCCGGATGTTTTGGTTTTTGACATAGTTATTATAAATGATGGGTGTTAAAAATTATTTAAAATTTTTTTAAAAAATTTCTAAATGCCCCTTATTAAATAAAATCCCTGAGTATTCTTATGACTTAGGGTTAAAGAATACCTCTAATTCCGCTCTAATATTGGCGGAATTATCTTGAAATTAATCAAGATATGGGAAAGATATTAGTAAATATTGATTTGTAGGTTCAATTTAGCATAAAGATTTTAAAATATCAAGGGTCCGGGCAATTGCCAGTTTGAGTTCCTTAAGATATCATGGGTATATATGAAATATTTCTTTGTTTTGGGAACGAATACGGCTTTATCGGCCGCCGAATTATTGGCGGTCTATAATTTTAATAATCCTCGCCTTCTGGCGGCTGATTTTTTAGTGGGAGAAAATGATTCCGACCTTGATGTTGCTAACCTGATCAAGCGTTTAGGCGGAATCATTAAAGTCGGGAGAATATTATCGGAAACGACTTTAGACAAGGGTGATTTGGAAATAAAGATACAGCAGATAGTCAAAGAGAAACAAGCGGTAGCTAAGGAAGGGAAATTTAATTTTGGTTTTTCCGATTATGGTCAGTCCAATTTTAATAAACAAGATCTGGGCTTGAAACTTAAAAAATATCTGAGCGCTCAAGGAATCAGTTCGCGGTTCGTAGTAAGCCGTGAGAAAACTTTGTCGAGCGTAGTTATCGCTCAAAATAAATTATTAACCCGCGGGATAGAAATTGTCTTATCGGTTGATGGCGCAAGTACTTTGATCGGAGAGACCTTAGCAGTTCAACCTTTCAAGGATCTATCACTTCGTGATTACGGCCGCCCGGCTCGCGATGATTTATCGGGAATGCTGCCGCCGAAATTGGCTCAGGCTATGATCAACTTGGCTCAAGTCGGAGATAATAATGAGGCCGTCATTATTG
>Ga0172381_10007995_pt1 | contig 10399 bp, 14 predicted proteins | sample Leawel6488metaG_FD_119754 | JGI IMG/M metagenome (GOLD analysis project Ga0172381, IMG submission 119754) | Leachate microbial communities from a municipal landfill in Southern Ontario, Canada - Leachate well 64-88 metaG | ecosystem: Engineered > Solid waste > Landfill > Unclassified | place... | reverse complement strand
TCCTTGCTCTCAAGCGCCTGGACGCTATTTGCGAGGACCTCAAAGTTTGTCCGTGGCTGGCCATCATGCTCATACTGCCTGACTTGAATTCTCCCAACCACCTCAACCTTTGCGCCTTTATCGAGGTACTGCCCAATAAATTCTGCTGTTTTTTTCCAGGCCACACAGTTTATGAAATCGGCTTTTTGTTTATCATCTGGTTTTGCGTTATCACGATCAACCGCGAGAATAAACGTCAAAACACAATCGCCAGCAGGCGTATATCTCATTGCCTGAGATGGGTCTATCGAAATCCGTCCGGTCAAACATACAATATTCAAATTACCATCTCCTCAAAACGAGCGGATTTGACGGGCGCAGTATGCGCGCAAAAATCCGCGAAATTTAGTGGGGGCGTGGGGGGACCGTGTTCCCCCACATTTCCGTATTGTCGTTTGCTATTTTAAGTTTTCCGTTCATTCCTGCCCATCACCGTCATCATCCTCAATGACATCAAAAATTCCCTCTTTAAATTCCTCTGCAGGATTGTCATTTTCTGCCATGAGCCGTGCCATTGCAGTTACTATGCTTGCCATGCCATTTGCCTCGCCACTGAGTTTTAATCGCGCCTCAGAGGCGGGGGTGAGGCCGAGGTCTGAGGCGAGACGCCCGAGGGCATTACTCCACTTGTCGCGCTGGGCGACTAATGGTGCTGCCTCGATGCCGTGTTCGCCACTATGAAAAAGCCCGGTGACCGCGAGGTAGCGGTCGGCGATTTCGATGGCCACGGCGAGTTTTGCGTATTCACGCACGGTGATGATATGCCGCACATTGATGTGCGGGTAGCTCATCACCTCGTTGTAGATGGCGTCATATTCATCCTGGGCATGGGCGCAAAGTGCGCCAGGCGTATGGCGGTCGCAAATATCTGCGAGGAGGCATTTGTCACACGAAGGCGCCAGGGCGTTATTCATCCACTGGTAAACACCGTGTTTCACCAGGGCGCCAGGGCCTTTTTTTAGATTGTCTTTTGAGGCTTTATAAGCGGCTGGTAACTGCCCTGGTTTGATCATGATTAAAAACTCCGTTTTATTCAGGCCTATTAAAATCTCAGAGTAGGAGCGGCTTCCCAGCCGCGAATATTACAGTCAAGCAGCCATGGCCGGTTTCATCCCATATTCGCGGCCAGGAGGCCGCTCCTACTCAACCGAGCCGCTATTCCGATTTCGCCGGGTCCCCGGTCTTTGCCATATTCCATCCAGTGCAGAACATGAAAAATTCACTGGTCTTTTCCGTCAACTTGATATAAGCGAGAGCTGCCTCCAGCGATACCGCCAATGAAACAGCTATCTCACCGCCACCAAAATGTCCCTGCTGCTCGCGTGGCGCCACTGGCCCTGCCGTGTCCCGCGTGGCGCAGGCGTCCTCGCCTGCGGATGTTTGCTGTGTCAATTCTTCTAATGGGACAGGAACAAGTGGAAGATGCAATGTCTTTTTAACAGCTGCATCCTCTCCGTCCCGTATGTCATCATGGGGAATGAACTGGTCAGGGAATACTGACTTCTCGCGTGGCGCATGTGGGGACGCCTGCGGGTCCGGGGCGGCTGCCGTTTGTAGGGCGGGGACACCGTTCCCCGCTGCAGCCTTCTCCAAACGCTGTTTTGCACGCCACAATTCTTCACTAAGCTCTTCTTCAGTAGCGCCGAGTAATGAGCCCATATAAAAAATATTGGGAATACGATCCTCATCATGTAGCCGCAGTAGATACTCAATCAGCGAATCACCGTTATGGTCATCTGCTCCTGGGAATGAATCTACTGCAGGACCATCCCAAATAATATCTCCATTAACATCGACTGGAGCTTTGCGGGTTTTCATCTCAGGCTCAGGTGTAACATCTGCCGGAATATTATTCTCTGGTTTTACACCTTTGCCGTAGAAAAATTCAGCACACTCAGCCGCAGAACCCACACCCTCGCCGTTCCCCTCTCCTGCCGTTTTCGCGTCATTGGCGTTTTTCGCGGTTAAATTGCCGTCCCCGCATTTCCCACTATTCCGCGCCACTAACGCACCCGCAGGCTTCACACTGGCCGGCACCCGCTTAATGGCCTGGACAAGCGCTCCTGGCGTTACGCCCAGGGCATCCGCATAGACCACAACACTACCGCCTTCTTCAATTCCCTCTTTGAGATATTGCCGGAGAGTTACCCCCTCTGGCGCATCGTATAAATTTTTTGCTGGCTGGTTCCAATCCACTTTACCAACTCGTCCGCTTGCCATCATGGTCTCCTTATGCTCCGGTCGCGGAGCCTCAATTGTTCCGGGTTCATACTTCGCACAGCCGACACACCACTCATCATTTATAATCCTGCGGTCGCCGCCGAGTTTGCAGATGTCTCTACCATCTGCAAGCTCATAGTTTTTGCATTGCATCCTGATGGGCGGCTCCCAGTCGGGTATCTCAATTTCATCAAAGGTCTCATCAACCATTAGCCTCACCGCTTTGCCTGACTTTGCGGACTGCATTAATAACTTCATCAAATGCAGTTTCTAATGTGTATTCGTCTTTGTTAAATTCGATAATTTCAAGGGAGCGTAAAACGTGTTTTTCAAAAATGAATTTATCTTTTTCCTCAACAAAGCGGAAGCGTATAAGCCCATTGCCCAGGTCCATTTTGAAAATTACTTTACTCACCACAACCACCCCCATCGCCCTGATCTGGATCGTAGCTGGTGCAGTGCTCACGGCACCACTTTGCGCTGAGCACCGGTTCACGCTCCCCGGACTTGACGCAGGTGTGCTTATTGCCATCACGCTGGTAGTGTTTACACAATCTGGTCTCACTCACCACAACCACCGCCCTGCTGTCCGCGTGGCGCAGGCGTCCCCGCCTGCGGCTGTTGGCAGTTGTCGTCCTGTAGGGCGGGGACACCGTTCCCCGCCGCGTCGTGGCATTCTCCGTCCACGGACGCCGAAGGCCGGATGCCAAACGCCCGTCCCGCCCACACCGCTGCCTCAACCATACCCTTGAGTTGGCTGTAATCCTCACACCCAGCAAGCACAATAGACCAGCCCTGGCGACCATCCCAGCCATCCAGTTCCGTCTCGCTCAGATGCAACTGGCGCTCATTGTGATCCTCCGGCAATACGCCACCATTGACCCGCGCCAGGCGCACCTCCCGGACCTCCTCGGAAATTTCCATGCGCCACAGTTCCCATCCGCTGGCCCGGAGCAATGTTGCCTCATTCTCAAACCGCAGGTCGTCACAGACAAAATTGCAGCCCCGCGTCTGGGTCGTTTTGAGTAAATGCCGCACCCATACATCCGGCTCAATGGCCCGACCCACTTCCGTGCCCAGGCGCTGCAGGAAGTTGCGTGGCTTTGCCTCAGATTTCAGTTCCTCGGCGCACTGATAGCAAAGCGACAGGTAACGCTGGTGTGCCGCAATGGCATTATCCGTGTCCTCAAACAACTTGAGCATATAAGCGAAATCACTCCAAACACTCACAGTCGAATTTGCCAGGGGTTCTTTTACCGATGGCGATTTCGCAAGCTCCGCCAGGTGCCGCAGTGGCGTGGCCAATGACACAATTTCAAAACCATAAAGCTCATGGAGGATCTGCGCCGCCGTGCTTTTCCCGCTGCCCATCTTCCCACTAATCGCAATTCTCATAATTGCCACCCTCGTTCTCTGAAATTTCTGGCGCGGGTGAAACACTGCAGCCATCCTCTGGTTTAACTGCGCGAATTAAACGCGACTGCGCCGCTGCCATTTCATAGCCTTGGATAAATGCCTGTTCCCAGTCCTCGCGCCTGGCGAAAAATCCTGCCTCACATACTTCACCATTACCAGCCGCCGCAAATCCATTGAGCCATGCCGCCCGAAGTGCCCCACCGGAAAACGGACAGGTGACAGTGACATCAACCCCATCAATCACAATCGTCCCGAACAATATCAACTGGCCACCAATAGCGTGGTCGCCTATGCCAACCCCTGCCTCCACATTTCCGTTGCCGTCGCCGTTCACGGAAGCCTGAAGCCGGTTCACGGTAGCCTGCATTTCAAAACTCCCCCGCTTTCGCCAGGCCGATGGCCGTGGCTTCCGCCTGGGCACAATCAAGCAGGCTACTGAGCGCCTCCGTAAGTGTCCGCCCATGCCCGGCAAGTGCTGTACGCGGTGACCGCTGCAGCCGGACCCACTTGTCGTTGCCATAACCACCGATGATGTAGCAGGCGCCGGGCCGTTCATCCAGCAATGCCTCCAACCGCTCCCCGAGGGTTTGTAATATTGCCCATTCGCCCAGTGGAATAGAGACCACTTTACCTGCTCCAAAGCCATGGCTCTCCCACTGCCTCTGAAATTCATCACACTGCTCAGGCGTAAGTTCTCCGAAGCGAAACACCGGAGCCTCGTCCATCTGCTGTTCCTGTAGGGCGGGGACACCGTTCCCCGCCGCACCCGCCTCAAACAAATCATTCTCAATTCGCCTGACTGCCTCAAACACCGCTGGCACAAAATCATCATTGTTAATTACAGCGCCATACCGGGTTCCACCATTTATTGCAAAACTGTAATTCACAGCCCAGTAATCTTCTTCGTCGTTCCACCTCACCCTGAGCTTGTATTGATTGATGTACCGCACTGCTAAAGATGCGTCGTCGCCGTTGCCGTCCACGGAAGCCGGTCGCCCGTCGCCCGTCGCCTGTCCATCCAAAATAATTTCCGTCCCCCGTACCCCATTACGGCCAACTCGTGTTAACATAATTTCCAACACCCTCGCATAGAGCCAAATGGCCCTGTGATGACGGAGGCAAAAATGCCTTCCGTTTACGTCGGTGTCCAGGGCCACCTCCTCTGCTCCCCAGCTCCGAGGTGGCCCGACCCGTTTATAAAAATTGTCCTGGACGTTTTCGCGTCGTTCGCGTTTTTCGCGGTTAAATTTCCGTTGCCGTCACTGACGCCTGACGCCTGTTGTTGGCAGGGCCTGCCCGTGCAACTTGAAACCAAGCCGCCAGACCCTGCCGTGTTTTCCACAATAATTTTCAAGCCCTCATAAATGTATCTATTCTCCGCATTGGTTTTGTGGCGGATACGGGCCGCCTATAATTTACCGGGTAAAAATCCCGGGTGTGTCCTAATTTATCCGGGGCGCAGGCTACTACCCCCACGCCCCTCTCAGAAACAGCGGATTTTGTTTATAAAAATCCAGCTTGTTCCTATCGGCACTGCTCGCTCTTACGCGTTTCAGACGTTTGCCCCGCTCCGTTTCGGGGACTTATACAACCCACATGTTAATCAGACTTCCAGCCTGCAAATTATGCGCCCTGCAGGTAGGCTATGATTACCCGCTACGCGGGAGGTGTGCCATTATTTTTTTACAGACTTCAGTAATTCAAACTGAAACTCAGGCGTCCAACCGCGAAGCGTGTCCTGATTCTCACAGCAGATGGTATACGGAACACCACCACGGACGCCCTGCGCTACAGCCTGCCAGTCCCCGAATTGACGCCGGACGTAAACGTGCGCGACGTTGGCTTCTGTTAAATTGTCATAAACTGGTTCACTATTGAAGTCTTCCCAGTGGCTCTGTACAAATGAGTTTGGATTAAACCCACTATCAACCAACTTCCGCAGAAACGCGGTTTTATCTCTGTGCCCAGGTGTCATGGCAACAGGAATGTGGTGGGATGAACACTGCGAATAATAGATTTCTCCAATGTCGCACAAAACACGATCCGATTCTTCTGACACTTTTTGTAGACCTATACTTACGGCTTGTGCTTCACTCATAGTTGTCATTATTCTTCTTTCCTCTCGGATTTCTCGTAGTCCCCTCATCCAGAGCGCAGCGAAGGAGAGGGGTGGCAGTGACTTGTCACTGACGGGGTGAGGCCGCCGTGCCACTACTAACATATTTTTTATACCGCCGAGTGTTATCCAGCGCCCTGATTTTCCCAGCTGCCCTCAAGCTCACCACGTAGGTGTACACCGTCCCCATTGGCAATCCGGTGATCCGCACAATGTCTGCGGCCGTGACACCGTCATGGTCAGTGATGGCCTGCACAATCCGTTGCTCATTGCCCAGGTTCCGTGGCCTGCCGGTAGTGGGGAGGGCTGCTTCATCCTCACCCAGATACGGGCCATTCAACACCTCGTCCCGCAGTGCGATGGCGCATTTCTCACAGTTCACACCAGAGAGTATCGGCCTACCCCGCAGCGTCACCACCGGCCCCTGGCAGGTCTTACACCGGACCCCAACCGTCCCCTCCTGCGAGCTGTCATTCTGAGCGAAGCGAAGAATCTCACTCATCAGTTTCCACCCTCCGGTGGCTGCCAATTACCCATGCTATTAGAAAAACACTCAAGTACATTTTCACAATCATGTTTGCAAATCCCGCAAATAACACACGGCCTGGCTTCGTCATCATCGTTGTATGTCATCTGGGATATCGCAGCCTGCTTAATTGCTGCGATCTGATTTTCAAGCTCTGCAATCCTCGCCTCAAGCTCCGCATACGTCGGACCGGTGGTCCCGTCAGGGAGCAACCTGACTTTGCATTGTGGACAAAACTCATACCCAAAATTCCAACCTCTCATGTAGCAGGTAAACCCACATGGGCAATGCTTAACCTCACACATTCACTCCACCCACCCTTTCTGTTTGAAAAACGCCATCATTGCCGGGTATCTCGAATTGCCCTTTGTCGCACAGCCAAACTGATATACCCACACTCGATACCACTCAAAGCCATGCTCCACTGCCCGGCGCCAGGCGATAACATCATCCATGGCTTGCCCGTCATGCAAATTGTCAAAAGGCCGTTTGTACTCAGGAAGCTGCTGATTATCTGCGCTGATTTTAACAAGTAATATTTTTTGCCCTAATGACCTGTCCACACTGTAAACAAACCCGAGTGTTCTTAACTGCCCCTGGCATTGCTCGATACTCAAATTCCCAACATCCACATTGTAAGAATTTTCTTCCCACACAATCCGCTCCTCAACCTCACCCAAGCCCAACTCCATCTGCAGTGTCATCAATCTCCCTCCTCCTCAGCAACCGCAGGATTTAATTCACAACCACAATACTGACATTTAAAATCTTCTTCACATGCAATCTGGTTATCAAAATAAATGTCACATTCTGGGCAGATATAATCCATTTCTCCCTACCCTCCCCATCCATGCTTTTCCAGAAATTTGAAAACTGAATTAATCCGAAGCCATGCCCCACAGAGGCAGCCCGGTCTTGTCAGTAGTTTTATTTTTATAACACGGTTACCTACACAGTCGATGATGATTGTTATTACATCTTTGCCCCAGTAGTACCGGTAAATCCCTGGCACTTCTATGGACGTCGCTTTCATGATTTCAAAGCCTCTGGCCAGCAGCGCCTCAGAAACTTTTTCATACCTGCTCCGCAGGTCCGGCGGATATTGCGTCATCTCATCAGACATCCCACACCTCACAGTAAAAAAATATTTTGAGAAAACTCATATTTCAAAAATCCCACTCCGTTGAAAAGGCAGGCCCACCGATCCACCATGCCCACCCCCCAGATGTGCCGCGATGCCGGTGGGGGTGGGGCCCCACGCTCACACCTCAAAATTTCCACACGCGCGCAGATTTTCAGCCCACCAGCGCAGCCACCAACACCTCGCCCATCGCCGTTCACTGATGCCGGACGCCGGATGCCCGACGCCTGCTGTTTCAATGGATTTAATACCGCTTTATTCCAATGTCCCCACTGCACCCCCACACCTCCAATATATAATACCGAGAAGTGCACATTACGGTATTAAACCTCAATTCCAATCCCTGCTTCCCAACTCCACCTGGGGCGCCAGATCCAGCGATGCTTCCGCTCAATCCCGCCATCTCTCCCTCCTCCCCAACGAATAGACTAAACCCCGCGACCGACCCCAAACTCATAGTCCCAGAAGTTCCAAATCTCCAGCCGCACCTCCGCCCATCCGCACCCCCATAGCACGAGTAAATTTAACCTCCGGTGAGTTATGGTGAGTTTACTTCTCCCCCTATACGTAAGAATTCGTTATTATCTTTATATAACCGTATTACATGATATGTTATGTGTATTATATATAGAGTAGCGGTATCTAACTCACCTAACTCATCGCGATAGCAAGCAGCCCAGTAATAGCAAGGCCTCACGGGTGGTGAGTTAGCTCAAAAACAATACCTCAGGTTTTGCTCAAACTCACCTGTTTTACACTTATTGTCACTTAATTCATACTTACATACAGGAATATAACTCACCGTAACTCACCGGATATTTTTAATATAACTAAGTTAAGTAAGTTATTAAGCCGAAACTAACTCACCTAACTCACCGTAACTCACCCGAATTATCAAGGTCCGCATACCTAACTCACCCAAAATAGACCTAACTCACCCTGTAACTCACCCTGTTTTTCATGCCTTTTTATACACTGCCACCAGGCTAAAAACCGGGCAATTCTACAGGCACATCACCATCCACAATGACCTCCCAAAGGACAGCCCGTTTAGATGTTCCAGTCCGTTGCACCCTCAACCCATCAGGTCTAAATCGCCTGTTCTCCCTGGACGCCAGGGCCTTACCAAATGTCCTGGGATTTATTTCACCACGTGAGATCATCCATTCAGGAACAGCATCCCGCAGTTCCCTGTTTTCCTCACTACCGCACAGCTCGATGAACCGGTTAATTGCGACAGGGCCTTTGATCTTCGCGTGCCAGATTTCAAGTAATGCCCTGAATGCTGGTGTATCAGTGTCAGCAATCTCGCGCATTGCTGCCTGGTTACTCAGGAACCCACCAACAAGCCCCACAGACAGTACACCACCAACAACACGCTGCCATTCACCATAACTACCCATAGTGGGCACTTCCTCTGTCGGTGGTACAGCAGGGCAGCCTTTGGCGTACCAGGCGCGCACAAGCGTCAATAGTGCAGCGATGAGTTCACCGCGATTATCACGCACATATTTTTTAATGTCTTTAATCTCAAATTCTCTGTTTTCAGGTCTGTCTGTCTGAGGGTCCAAACGGATCCAGTAGCAGCGCCTGGGCATATCACCACGTAATTTGATGTTATTACCAGATGCCATCCAGGTCGCCTTATGGGGGAGTTCTATATCCTGCGTGCGTCCAAGCACACGCCCAGAGACGCTTTCTGCGGTCAATACACTGCAAAGCCCAGGGTCACCCAGGGCAGCCTCTACGTTGTCTACAACAATCATTGAGGCACCGCCCATGAGTTTAGATAAAATAGCCTTCTGCCATTCCTCAGCCGTTGTCGGGGCGCCAAACATTGGAGCCGGTGCACCCGTCGCGATGATGCAGGTTATTTCTGTGAGCAGACCCTTCCCACTACCCGGTGTTGGAGCTGTGATTACAGCCATCGGCACAGCCCGATTAATCGCTGGGCGCAGTAATGGTGTCAGGAACAGGCCAAATGTATTTGCCAGGCCAGCATTATCCTCAAACGGGAATTCTCCGATACATTTATGGACCATATCTGCGGCTGCCATTATTTGGCGCTCTGTCGGGTCCTGGGGTATCTCTGGGACATCCAGGCGCGGGGTCTTAATATAGAGCAGCCGTGTCGCTTCATCGTAACCAGGCTTATCCACAATCTCGCCGCTTGGTCTTACGATCGGATGCTCAACAATTGCCTCCAGCGGTGGGAACGGCCAGTCGCTGCAGGATAAAATAGCCCTGGTAACATCATCTGGCGGTGATACATCACGTTCACCACCGCCCTGGACATTCCGGACAAAATTAGCCACTTCACTGAGCCGCAGGCGCAGTGCGTCAACACCCATTGAGGCGATAGACGGGCGGCCAGCTTCATTCATTATTATGCGCACCAGTTCACCGGCACGCACAAACAATACAGGTGGATTATTTGCCTCGATTAGAGCCTGCATTGATTCATCCACCACAACCCGCAATTGCCGCCCCACAATGATTAGAGGTCGGCTTTCCTCGCCATCACGGCGGTCTGCGCGCCGGGCATTTCGTGCCTCTCGTATCGACTTGTCAAAATCACTACGCCGTACCGTCTTACCAAAAATATCGCTGATTGTGCCCCAGACCTGCGCCACCTGGGCAGCGTTGAGCCTGCTGATACCGGTTATATTTGCCCAGATAAGTTCCTGGCGCACTTCCGGGTCACGCAGTTGTCGCATGAACCGCTCGTAGTCCCACTCACCACCGTATGCCGGCAGATCCTCGTCGTCAAAATCCGGTAAATCGTCCGGAAGCCCTATTCCCCCCTCAATTGCTGCCTCATGGCCTGTATTTCCAGGCACACTCTCAAGCAGGCTCTCGATGTTTGCCGCCTGCTCTGCCGGGTCGAATTTCGGCGCATATCTGCCCACGGATTTCGCGATCCGCTCCACGTCCCGGTCGG
>Ga0172381_10007994_pt1 | contig 10399 bp, 26 predicted proteins | sample Leawel6488metaG_FD_119754 | JGI IMG/M metagenome (GOLD analysis project Ga0172381, IMG submission 119754) | Leachate microbial communities from a municipal landfill in Southern Ontario, Canada - Leachate well 64-88 metaG | ecosystem: Engineered > Solid waste > Landfill > Unclassified | place... | reverse complement strand
TAAGATTGCACAGCGAACAGAAAACTTCGACGTAGAGTCTCTTTGTGGTGGTTGTGCCATCGCTGCTGTAATGACTCATAGGATTCTTCAACAATTGAACATAACGTCGATTGTCATTGAAGCACAGTACGAAGGAGAATGGGGACGATGTTGTCATTGTTGGTGTGAAACAATTCGATATGTAATCGACCCAACGTCTATTCAATTCAACAAACGTCAAACACCTTCATGGCCTGACGTTGTTGTGTTGCCCCGGCAAGATTATTATAGACTACGTTTGTTTCCAAAAACTCGAACGTTGGCCCGTGGCCGTGAGGCGTTGAACAACATTGCATCTTGGTATATATTTCAAAATCCCAAGAACTATCAAGAAGAACTTGATTCAATTGTTTCACAAGGTGTAGAACACTTTAAAAACAAGTATAATTAATCTCATGTCAAAGCCAATCATCCTTTTTCTGGACGATAATCCAGATAGACATCGTCAATTCGATATACAATATTCTGGGTGTGATGTCGTTCACTGTTATACAGTCGATCAGTTCGTTGATTGTTTGAAAAGCGATGTATTCGATCATTTTGATATGATTTCACTTGACCACGATTTGAATGACTTTGATTCAAAGAGCACAAATTACGATGGTCAAGAGGCAACTGGTATGGATGCATGTGGTGCGATGGTGAAACACAAGTTTGCCAATAAATTGCCCGACGTTATTCATATTCATTCTGTCAATCCATGTGGTGCAAATAACATGCGATCGTTTCTACAGAGTCGTGGACTCACTGTTCGTTGGATTCCATTTTCTAGTGTGAAAGATGATGATTGACATTTAGAAACGATCGAAAGTTACGTAAGGTATTCTACTATAGACAAAAGAAATCGCTCGACAAAAGAACGTCGATAAGCGTGTGATGGTTTATAAGAAATTGGTTGATTGATTTTGATACGTTAAAATATCGATGTGTACGTTGATGTGAGAAGAGATAAAATAGAATCATGGAAAAAAATAAATATCCCTATGATCCTGACGTGGTGAGTTCATCGACTGAGTTTGCAAAAAAACTTGGAACGTTGATGATTGAATGGTCGCTTGATGAATTGAGCACCAAAAAGATTGGTGAAATTGCATTTGATAACAGTATCAAAGTGACAAATCTAGACCCACAACTTGTGTATAACTGGATTTTTCAAGGTGTTGCTGACGTTCTTCGCAAACCAGAAGTTCGTAAAAAAATCGAACAAGCAATCATGGATGCAAAACGCTCGGCTTGGTGATAAAATAAACTCATGGAAACAAAAATCATTTGTTACGCCAACGAAAAAGATTGTCGATGTATTGTTGATATACGTAAGCTTGATGCGCAAGAACAGCATCGAGTCTATGAAGCTATATACGGGAAGTTCAATCGAATTGCATACGTCTCTTATTGCGACGGTGTGATTTTGATCAAGAACATCGAGAATTGTTCACCGACATATCACTCTGAAGACATTGAACTCGCTGTGAATATGTGTGAAGAGATAATTTCAAAAGTTCTTTCCGATAAAATCAAATTTTGGGGTCAAAATAACGGTGATAATGATTTTGAATTCGCTGTGAAGTGGTGACTAAAAATCATAGCTTCTCGTAAGAATCTTATTCATCACATCAGGAATCACCTTCTCGATATCGTTACGTTTCACCATGTGATCATGATAGTTCATCGCTCGTCGAGTCACGCGAGACTTGTCTTCAAGAGTGACATGAATTGCATCGATTATTTGAGTATTATTCCAGTTGATATCGAGTTGAAGCATTGAGTTCGATAAGACATCATCCATCGACGAAGGTGAATCACCCATCGGCAAGCAATAAGCTTGGCCAAACTCGTAGTATTTAGCGACAAGACGATCATGCGCTCCACATTTGTCTACGAGACCAAGCCAACATTGTGACGCTAGTTGGACGAAAGAATCACCGTAGATTCCTGTTCGATTATTGCTTATTTCATATCCACCAAATGGAAGATGAAGTATTGAAAAATCATGTTTTATTGTCGATAAAGCTTCACGTACACGAAGTCTTAAGGGATAAGTATGTGTAGCATTGCCGCTTAAAAAGATATCATACTTCTTGTTGGGAAACGAAGTAATAAGTCTTGGGTTCATACAACCTGGCAAATGTATAAAATGAATGTTATGTTTTTTAAGAACTTCTAGATTTTGTTCAGCTTTTTGTGCTGTGATTACGCAATCAACTCCGAGTTCATCATGAAGATGAATCTCATTGTTGAATATAATCATATCGCTCTTCGCCTCATCACCTGAGATGATAAACTTATGACATGAAAGAGACTTTAGTTTCTCTCGATGATGTGGATCGTTCATGTGTATAAAAATACAAATAGAATCTTCACTAGAAAATTCTTGTTGCATAAATGCATCATACGTTAACAATGTAACACCGTTACGTTGAAAGCAACGTAAGACGTCAGAAGTTCCACCAGGACAATTGTTATCCCAAATCTTGGGATTATGGATGATATATAACATTCTATTTCAATTATACTATGTGTAACATAGATTTACAAAGGATATAATAAACTCATGGAAAACAGAGAACTTTATACGCATGTTTTTGAGTACGAGGGTCAAGCGTGTGTTTGTATTTCAAAAGTACAAAAACTTTATAATGAATATGTTGCCGTTTACGATCTCGATGCGGGAGAAATATATTCACACATAAACATAGTCGATGTAATAGAAGCTGTGCAGCTTCGTGAAACGGAAGAAGAAGATTTCCAGTTCTCAACGATTCTTGAGTCACCCTATGCAGACGAAGCTTGGGAAATCTGTTGTGAATTGTTCGATTGAAAGAGATAAAATAAGATCATGAAAAAATTACCAAAGACTTTTAACACGCCAGTCAAGCAACTTCCAAAATCATTTGGAACGAAAGTGAATCTTGAGGATTTTTACGACTACAATGATTTGTGTATCAATCATCTAAAACATGTGTATGATGCGTTGATATACGTAACTAGTCAACTTGAGTTGACGATTTCAAATCACGAAACACCAGACTTCGAAGAAGAGAGCAAAGAAGAACTTGACCTTGATATTGAACGCTTAAGAAATGTAGTTTCACTGATCAATCATTTCAATTCAAATGTATTTCCTGAGCAGGTTGCTCTCGAACGCCATGAACTACAAGCACAACTGGATAAAGTTGAATATGAGCGTGCTAGACTTGTGAAAGAACTAAAGAAGTACTAAACTTATCGAATGGTTGTGAATTGTCGATCTTTGGAAAGACAAACGGGTTAGAGCCATCATAACCAATCGACGATCGTTTCTAGAGCGATTTCTTGGGTAGGATATAGAGACCTATACGTAAGTCGAAGTCGTCTGACGTGGGCCGATGTAATCGTAAATTCAAAGAGATAAAATAGACTCATGATCGACTGGACAACTCCTGCTGCGAATGTTTCGAAATTCGACAACATGTTCGGTGGGATTTTTGAAGATCCTCGAATGAATCGATGGTTGCGAATTGTGATGCATCGATTTGGACAAAAGTTTGAATTTCTTGGAGATGGTCGACATCGCTGCGTCTATCGTCACAAGAATTGGGTCATCAAAGTTCCACACAACGAAGAAGGTGTTCAGGCAAACATCGATGAATATAAGTTATTTAAGGGAATGCGGGAACATAGAATATTCAAGGGAAATAAAGTACATAAAGAAAAGTATGGAGTAACATATGCTCGTTGTCGTATGTTGAACGGGATATTTCTTGTGATGGAATATGTCGAAGATTCGCCAAATTTGGATATGAATAAACCTGAATGGAGCGATTACATCGATTGTCGTCAAGTGGGTCTCAATAGACGAAATGAGTTCGTTGCATATGACTTCGGTGGGTGAAGAGTGACTCGAAAAGAGTTATAATAGACTCATGGAACAAAACAAGTCTCTAGCCCTTCGCGCAGTAACTCGTCAAGTAGACAAAGCACTCGTAGATTCAGGTCTAAAGCGCCCATTTTGGGAAGAGGACGAAGAGATCTGGTCAACGGCATTCACTTGTACCGACAAAGACATTTGTGTTAAGTTAACGTTCATCAAAGATGCGATGGTGAAGGCATTCGGTAAAGTTCAAGAGACATCGTCAAGTTATGTGTGGACGATCAACGGGAAACTCGTCGAACTTCGAACCCAACTTGGTGACGATTGTGGCGAAGTTGTAATCTCGGTGGTGTGATAGTTCGAACGAAAAGAGATAAAATAGAATCATGGAAAAGGGATTGACTTTAAACGAAGCGTTCAACAAAGTGCTCGAAATTCGTAGTCGTGAGGGTGGCGACGATGAGTGTGAGTGCGAAGAATGTAGTTGTAATCTACGAGACAAACAAGTCTATCGTATTGACGGGTTATGGGTATGTGAGACGTGTCATCACTCTCTTTTAGAAGACAAGAAGAACGATCGTTATCGCAATCGACATGATGATTAATTGAGACTCTTATCGAGTATAGACTCAACGGCGTTCTCAATAGCATTGTGTATTGGCCATTGCACTTGTAAAGAAATGTCTTTAGAAGACTCGGCTGACATCAATGCAGATTTCGCTGAATTCACTTCTTCGTCGAAGTAATCACTCATCTTGCCGATTTGTTCAAGACGAGGTCGAAGTGTTCTGTCAACAAGACGAACGAGTTGATCAGCGATCTTGAACGCATCCGCAAGTCCTTCGTCAGATTTCATCTTTGCCATCGACATGACTTCTTCACCGAGTCTATCGTGCATTACCCAAGATTTTAGGATAATGTTTGCTAACTCATCGTAACCGGCCGATTGGATGTCGTGAATCGCGTTCTTCGCTTCAGGAGAAGCGCTATCATACATACCTTCAAATATGATTGACTCAATGAATTCACGAAGAAGTTGTTTTGACATATCGATAAATATGTTGTGAACTAAAAAGAGACAAAAGATATAATAGACTCAAGAGGAATCAAAATGAAACTCGTTACGCTTTCCGATTATAATGAAACTCCATTTGCACTTGACATCGATGCCGATCCAATCAAGTCTATTGTTCGACCCGACGTGAAAGACAATCCAGATTTTGAGGGTCCAGAGTTTCCTGACGACGAGGAAAGAGAAAGTGTGGCTTACTTTCGTAGCATTATTGTTACCATGAGTGGTACTCAATATAAAGTTGGTCATACTGTCACAGAAGTCGTGCGTATGATCAGAGAACAGTGTAAATCGTAAGAACAAAAGTTATAATAGTCTTATGCAAAAAGACTTTATCAAAATTGTCACCCAAATGGTTGAAGCGATGAATCGCAAAGACATTGCAAGAGTACAAGAGCTTACGAAGTCTTTGTCACATGATGAATTGAAACTGGTTCTAGAAGAGCTACGAGCGTTCAAGAAGCAACGTTCACAATCAAAGAGCGTCAAAACTCGTGTGTTCGGGATCAACTAGAGAGTTATAATAGACTCATGGAAACGATACTCAACGGACATTTCGATTCGCAAGATCACCTTGAAAGCGTAGCGAAACAGAATTATTTCACTCTTCATGATATAGTGACAAAAAAGCTTGTTTCAATGCTACATACTGTCCTACCACGACTTCAGGATTACCAACTTGTGAACAGGGGTTGTGGGTTCATCCGAGTCTTTGATGTACACAACGATAGAGGCACAGACTTTACACAAGATTGTGAGTATGTTGCAAGATTTTTGATCGAAAAGGGTGTCGCAATTCTCCTTTGGGATTAGAATAAGGCTCATGGAAACTTGCAATTGCAAACGTTGCGAAATTCGCTATGAAATTCAGGCTGCACAGCAAGATCCAACACTTCGAGCGTATGAACGTCAAGTTCTATTAGAAGACTTACGTAGCGATCTTGCATCATCGAAACCGTGTCCACAAAGTTCTAAGAAGATAAAATAAAAATATGGAAAAAACATATCTCACAGTTCGTGAACTTCGACATCTGTTATTTAATGTTCAAAATCAAGATGCACTTGTTGTACTAGATCCAGATGATTTTTCTAGTGACGAACAATATGTGACAGTTAATGGTGATTGTGAAACAGTCGCTACAGACGAAGGCGACGAAGAAGATGAAATTGGACCGGTTAGTATGCCCGATGGATCGGAATACACTGGACCTGTGTTTGTGCTTACGTGTTCTTAACGATAATAAAAGTTAAAATAATCTCATGGAAAACAACGGACCTACGCTAAATCCCGTTTACAATGACACGCTTCTTGATGGTATTTACAAACCACAATGCGAAAAGTGTGGATGTGATTTAACTGGCAAACAAGTTGTTCCAGCACCACTTCAAATGAAACCAATTGATTGGATTTGTGAATTGTGTGAAGATGATTGGAAAGAATCGTCTTTAAATGCAAAGCAACAAGACTAATCTTTGCTTCGATTTAATCCAGAATGTCATGGAATTGATGTGTAACTCACAAGAGCAAAAGTTATAATAGTCTCATGGAACAACTCATCAAGCGTTGTCAAATCGCACTTCAGATCGGTCCTGTCGAGAATCAACTTCCCGAAGACTTCGTTCAAAGCGTGATCAAACAAGGTGAATATACACCGACAGATCTATTTCTTGCTAGAGCGGCAGCACGAGTCTTGAATGAAGAATGGGTTGACGAGGAATAAAATAGAATCATGGAAAAGCCAAACATTCGTGAATGTAAGATAGCAGATATTCAACAAGGTAAAGATAATCGTTCTCATATCACATATGCCAAGTTGTATGATTCACAGAACAATTTGCTTATCGCTGCCACACTCGACTATATCATAGAGCGTGTAAAGAATTGGGATAAAGAGTAAAATAAACTCATGGAAAAACCAAAGCCAACTCACGTAGTTCTTCTCACATATCTCGGTGAACCAAGTATTAAGCTTGATAATCAACTCGAGTTCTTTGCAAAGACATTTGGATGTTCACCCGGAACTTATAGTTGGGATGACACTCCTTTTGTTCGAGAACTCGAATTCTTTGCAACTAATGAGAAAGATGCTAATTCGTTGATGAAGCAAGTTGCAAGTCATTACAACGGGTTGTGTCATCAAGATATTTATCCTCTTCACGAAGTCTAACCCATCGCTCGTCGGGTACACGACACTTGTACGAGCGGGAGAATGTTTGACATTTTAGTTTGGTCAAACTCCCACTCGACTTTATACACTTATCGACGTTCAATCGAGATCGCTTTTCTTGGGTAGGATATAGAGACCTATACGTAAGATTTGATCGTCTGACGTGAGATGGTGTAATGAGTTGTGAGAAGAGATAAAATAGAATCATGGAAAACAAGAGATTTGAAATTAAGCCAACATATTTTTTGACCGTCTTTTCTTCTCGAGAAGACTTACAAAAAGGTTGGTTTAGTGGAAAATACGTTGAAGTGTTAGGACGACTTGCAAGTGATAAAGAAACTCGTAATAAAGGTTTACCAAAAAACACGAAATATGTTCCACCAACATACGAAATATTACATACTGTCACTTTAACAAGTGACATTTATGGTGAACACAAAATCTACGAAATAAAATGTTCAGGTTCAAACCACGTTGAATTTAATGTACATGGTTGGTGTACAGATGATTCACTTCAACTAGGTACAAAGAAATAATTTTTCTTACTTAACTTCACCTGTGCTCGAAAACAACTAAAAGATTATAATAATCTCATGGCAAACAACGATAGAAGCGAATTGATCGAACGAGTCATCAATAACGAATTTCAACGTAGTTGTTCACTTGGAATATTCGCTAATTTAGGTGGAATCGCTGGTACACTCAATGACGTGATGGATAATGAGTATCCTCGAGGAGCTGGTGTAGGTATCCAATTCGCAGACGGAGATCAATATATAATCTCAATCAAACGCATCAAGTAACGTACATAAAACTCTACTCAATTATTAGACACTTCTATCTCTATACCAACATACAATCTAAATCGCTCGTCTACATCGTGCAAAGGGCAAAATAGTTTATTATAATATAACTGTAAAACGGTAAAAATAAAATAATAAACGCACGGTGTAAAACAATAAAACGGGTGATATAATAAACCATGAGTTACAACAAACCAGTCACACAAGAACACCTAAATACGTTAATTGCAAATGCACAAGCGCTCGATATACCCAAACAAGCGAAGGCGTTCATAGTAAATCACCTCACACAATGTGGGCAAGGTGAACAACTTGATAATAACACTTGTGAAACTCCAACGGGTTGGCCACATAATTATTGGCATGATGGTCTACTTTGCACTGGCATGGGGTGGGATGAACATGCATTCGAGTTTGGTAAGCTAATGGACGATGCATACCTGCGCGAGTACGAAACGTACCGAGCTTGGAGTGCAAAAGGTTCACGAACACATGAGGTTTTTTTCGAAGCCAACGATTCGACGATAAAAATCTGGGAACAGTTTTTCACTGAGTAACACATAACGTAATTGCACTTAATCAACGTACAACTTCCTTAACTTACTTACACTTGTGTTTAAAAACGGCAAATAATATATAATTTCCCTACAAACCAAATGATCAAAGCAATCGTTCATATCGTACTTGTGGGAATCGCTGCATACGGTGTCGTACTGATAGTCGGTGCAAGCTTCATCACCTGGGTATGGTGTCACTGAGTTGTGAGAGGGATAAAATAAGATCATGAGCAAACCAATTTCTAGAGAAGAAGTGATCACGGCAATCAATGTCGTCGCAGCCGATGTTGATCTAGCAGAACAACCAAGATCTTACTCGGGTCGTGGGATGTATGGACGAAATTGTCTGGGCATTACGACCAACAACCCAACTAAGTGTGGAATACAACTTACACTAAAAGTTGTGAGTTATCTCGCTGATTTCTTTGAAGACACAGATATCATGGAAATCATCGACATCGTCGAAGACACATTGACAAGCCGTGTATGTACTGACTCTATGGGAATGAGTTCGATTCTCTACTTCCCGGAGATCGATTACATCCAACAGTGATGTGAACGAAAAGAGACGAAAAGATATAATAAGATCATGGAAACGAAAACAATTCGAATCGAGTGGTTTGGATCTTTCTATGAAGAGAAATCATTCTTTCATCAGGCGATGGAGGAATTCGATCTTACATACAATCAGGTGAGTGAAAGGAATCTCATCCTTGATGTGACTGGTGATCCAGGTTCTATCGACAACTTCATCCGTGAATACGATGAATTCATGATTGTCGATTACTGATCGAAGATGGTGCTCTAAAAGAGACAAAAAGATATAATAGACTCATGGACAACAGATTGACTCTCGAAAAAGTCAACTCAAACAACCTCCAACGAGCTATCCGTGAGAGCATCATAACACGGAGCGAAATAGCTCAACAAAATCTACAGGACTACGCTCTTCATGTACTCAATGTATCAAAGAGCGAGTACGAATTCGCTAGTCAAATGGCACGTGTTGCGTTAAGATAAAAGGGATATAATAAGATCATGAAAACGTTTACTGATCGTCAAGTTGACAAATTGTTTAGATCTTGCGGTGGCGACTTCCAACGTGACAACTCGGGACAGGTGATTATTTATACGGGCATGTTTGAATGGAATGATGGTACGTTTCGTGATGAACCTGAACCCGTCGTGTCATGTGGTGTTGACGGTTGTTGTGGTTGCTGTAATACACTGTGAATGTCAACGGACAAAAAGATATAATAACTCATACCCCAAACAAAAGGGACGAACCAAAATGACGTACATCAACTATCGTTACTGGTCACACCTCACCTCTTTCGTTTCATCGAGTCACTCGAAGTTCAAGCTGTCGAACTGGGTCACTAAGCACCCACACGGTGAAGTCGCCAAGCTCTTGGGATAGATAGAATAAACTTGCTCTTTCACGGTGAACACAAGTACGCCAAAGCTATACATGAGGATCTAAGTATCTCACATATACGACGTGACTGTTCACCGTGAATGTTCGTCTCAAAAGAGATAGAATCGAATCATGGAAAACAGCGAACAAAACATTAGTCATGCGTATCTAGCCGATCTGCTCGACGACTTTACACAAGAACAACTCGTCAGCATGTTGAACTACTTTGCATGTCATAGCATTGAATGTTCTCGTGCAAGCATCAAAGGATTTCGTAAGAGTCACTTGAACAAGTGAACTAAATTTGGGCCATTAGTTCAATAGGAGAACAACGGGCTTTTAACCCGCCGACCACGGGGCAGTACCGTGATGGCCTACCAAATAATCGACGTTCCCTCGAGATCGCTTTTCAAGCGTAGGATATAGAGACCTATACGTAAGTCGAAGTCGTCCTAAAATGACTTGTGTTTAAAGCGCAAAGGGAAGATATAAT
>Ga0172381_10007993_pt1 | contig 10400 bp, 8 predicted proteins | sample Leawel6488metaG_FD_119754 | JGI IMG/M metagenome (GOLD analysis project Ga0172381, IMG submission 119754) | Leachate microbial communities from a municipal landfill in Southern Ontario, Canada - Leachate well 64-88 metaG | ecosystem: Engineered > Solid waste > Landfill > Unclassified | place... | reverse complement strand
CCTCCCACCACACCTCCCACCACACCTCCCACCACACCTCCCACCACACCTCCCACAACTGATGTGGAGAAGGAGAAGGAGAAGGAGAAGGGGAAGGAGGAGGAGAAGGAGGAGAGTGAGGATCAATGGCTGGAGGAGCTAGCGATGAGGGCACACATGCAGATCGCCATAGTGGAGTTACCGTACAACCTGGTGTCGCGGAGGCCACTGGTGAAACACCTAGTAGAGACTATAACCTACACGATGCAGAACAGCTCTAAGGTGCTCACTCCGGAGGTTATCGGACACTCTATCCCATTCGCGTATCCTGATTCGCTGCCGGCTGACCTCGCAGCGCTCTCTCCCCCAGTAAAGGGAGCTTATCGGAAGTATGGGAAGGTTGGTAGCACGATCGTGCTCCTAGACTACCACTATGGAGAGAATAGGTACCTCCCGCTCCTATTTGATAGGGCCAACACCTGCCTTCCTCCCAACGTGGGGATAGATAATCTGGCTGACGTACGACCAGCTGTAGGTACTGACAACCTACACATCATTGACACGAGGCGCCATATAGCCTTCTTGGCTCTTTACCTTCATCCCGAGGAGTTCGCGGAACAGGAGGTGCAGCTCAGGGCCACGATATACTACAAGCCACCCAAGAAGGATGCTCCAGAGCATGTGAAGATAAAGAAGGCGTTGAGTACCGCTTGGAAGTTCTGGTCTGATGTGATCGACGTATCTAACCGGTCGAAGCGGATAACGGTGTCGGGGACGAGAGCTACGGGTATGTTCCATGCAGTATACCTCAGCATGCTAATGGACCAGATGCGTACAACCATCCTGGAGGACATGAGCGCCAATGCCGAGCTGTATGGGGCAGAGTCGAAAACATTACAACTATTGCGAGAAGGGGAGATATCCCTTCTGGGGCTCCCACAAAAGTGAAGTATTTGCCCTGGTCCAAACTTGAGGCTCGCGTACCATGGAAGCGAACCTAAAAGATCTGTACAAGGTACTCCTGAGCGCCTTTGACTTGGAGAAGTACTGCAGGGGGTGGCTGCTAACTGCTCCTACGGCAATGATCAGTGCCAAGAGCCCAGAGGATCTTGCCCCAATGGTGGACAAGAACACCATAGCTCCCACTAGTGCTCCGACGCTGAACCAGCGGAGTGTAGACGCGACCCAGGAGGACATGAAGGGGGTTATACTCAAGATCTCCTGCAAGCCAGTCTACGTTAACTTCACGAAGTTCATCTCCTTCATCCTGAGCCCAGTGCCACTGGTGCTAGAGGCGAGGTCGATTGCCTCCATCTTCTGTCGGATAAGCCCTGACCTCATCTGTCGCGGAATACTGCACTGGGATGACGTGAACGCAGTGCGAGGGTCCTCCTTCCAGGAGGGGAAACCCTATGCTACCAGGGCTGTCTCCCATGGGGAGACTTCCAAAGGGAAGGATACCTTTATCATCTTCACCGAGGATGGCATAAAGCTATCGGTCTCCAACCTCAAGAAGGAGATTGGCGAGCCCCTCACCAACGCTAGTCAGCTGGAGGCCCTGGACAAGATCCGCCAGATTGAGCGTAGGCCAATCGTGGCTCGGTGTAGCATGCCATCCAAGCTACTGCTGGGCATCTTCCCCAATAAGAAGGTCAACAGTGAGACGGACCGCATCATCCAGCTGTCGGAGGCAGGGATCAACATCTCTGGTAAAGTCGACACACACGAGACCTCTCTCACACTGAGTTGCCAGAAGCCAGAGACGGGGTGCACCTTCGAGGTGAAGCCAACCCGGTCTGTCACGTTGGCGTTACGCATGTCAGGCCTCTGCCAGTTGGGCAAGTCTATCAACGCTACCACCAACATCACGCTCGTCTTCTACCAAGGAGCCGACCTACTCTACCATCTCAAGATGATGGCACCTCTGTCGAAGTTCTCCAGCATCGACCTCTTCCTAAGGCTGGTGCCTAGCTCGAAGAGATCTGCTCCTCTCACGATCAAGACGATCGCATCCCTTCCAGCCAAGGAGGATGGAGAAGAGGAAGAGGACGATGACGGCGACAACGGGTTCCTTAGTAAGCCCACACCGAGTATTACGCCTCTTGACCTCACGTCCTTCTTGAACTCCGGAGTAGTCCCTTCATCCAGTAGCACCGATGCCCCCAAAGTTGCTGTGCCCACTCCTTCCCCTTCCTCACCACCCTTACCCACTCCCACGCCCGTGCCCCCTCCCACGCAGGAGCCATCGGTGTTGCCTCCTACCACCACGAGCTACATCCCTCCAATCGACCTCACTCAGGAGGACAATGAGGAAGAGGTTGCCGAAGGTGCTGGAAGCGATGCCGACGATGGGCCAGACGTGATGGATGGCGTTAAGTTCGAGTGAACACCCCAATATCTTTTTGCCCTAAATGAGCATGTGCGAGCACTGCGGCCGCCTCTTCTGGCGTGGTTCCCTCGATCATCTCGAATGTAAGCACTGCCGGTATGCGCGTACTCCCTTGGTCTCCACTCCCCAGTACGTTCCTACTCCACAGTACGTTCCTACTCCACAGTACGTTCCTACTCCCCAGTACGTTCCTACTCCCCAGTACGTTCCCACTCCACAGTACGTTCCTACTCCCCAGTACGTTCCTACTCCCCAGTACGTTCCCACTCCCCAGTACGTTCCCACTCCACAGTACGTTCCCACTCCCCAGTACGTCCCCACTCCCCAGTACGTCCCCACTCCCCAGTACGTTCCACAGTACACTGTCCCTCCTACTCAAGCCTACTACTACAGCCAGTAGGGAGGGAAGAATGGGGAGGGAAGAATGGTAGGGAAGAATGGTAGGGAAGAATGGTAGGGAAGAATGGTAGGGAAGGCGGTGCGGAAGTGAAATTCTTCAAGGACTATAAATGTACCGTCCCATACGAGAGCAGGACGTACAGCGTGCCATTGAGGTCGAGACTGGGTGTGGGCATGCTCCAGCTGGGGCGGGCATCGTCGACATCCTCACCCCTAATATCATCATGGAGATCAAGCACTGGAAGATGGCACTCCTTGGACTACGGCAAGTAGAGTACTATGCATCGTACTACTCGGGTAAGCGCAAGCAGCTAATGCTGTTTGGCCCTCGTCCAAGTAGGATCAAGGTTGAGCACGTAGTCGACGAGGCCAATAGGCACCACATAGAACTAGTGGAGTTCGATCCACTTAAGCTCAACACTGTGCTGAAGTGGAACGTCTCCAGCGCCATCCTGAAAGACTGGAGGGTCCCTGTCAGGCCAAGCGACATGGGTGAGCCGATCGGTCTGGGTAGTGACGATGGCAGTACCAGCAGTGGCAACACGGATAGTAGTAGCACTAATGCTTGGCAGGATAAGATGTACTATAAGGCATCCTATCCCATGGGAAAGAGTTGCAGTATGCAGGGCCTTCTCCCACCGGAGAAGGATGTAGTCATGCGGGACGTATGGGCAGTGCGCTAGGGATGAAGCTATCTTTTTGCGTGACCCTAAATGAAGCGCGCACTCGAGCTACGGGGCCAGCAGAAGGTACTCCTCCTGAAGGCTATACATGGCAGTAGGCTACCATCGCTAGCCAGAGAGTACCAGCAGCTCGGAGAAGCCATCGCAGTAGCCTACCAGCAGTGTCAAGATGGCATGCCGCTGGTACATGGAGGCTTCCTCACGTTCGACTACGAGCACCGAATCCGACTTGACCCCTTAAGACTGGGGTCGGGGGAAACAACTGGATTTTGGGAGCACCTAAACGTTCAGGCTAGGTCCAACACCCGCTTCATCATGAATCTGGAACAGATCGCCAAGACCTTTGCCGAGCTCAACTCTAAGCCCCAGACATTAGAAACAGTCGAAGGAGCCGCTGCAGCTCTCTCCAAGTCTATCGGCTTCAATACCCTAGGGGATTTCTTCGCTTACCTCCAGTCAAAGCCCAAGGTGGAGACAGGGCTTAAGGACGACGCCTTTATCTTCTCCGTACGGAGGAGGGAAGCGGTTGGTCAGCTGCTGAGCCTGATCCCCTCCTCAAAGGAGGAAGACGCGATGCTGGCGGCATATCGTGATCCCGACGCAGACGTGGGGAAGGAGGTCGAGAAGATGCTGGGCCTTCTCCACTCCTTCCAGGGCCCCAACGTCGTGCCCATGCAGGGGACTCCAGACCCTGGGCACCTTAAGGATGAGGCTATCTTCCTCGTTCCGCAGCCCTACTCCATCAATACCCTTAGAGCAGAGTTCGACGCCGCTAGCAAGAAGGCTGGGGAGATTATGTCGTCCCTAGATCCACAGGTGAAGGCTACTGCCAATCAGGCTATCGAGGCTATCAAAGTAGCCTTCGAGCAGAAGAGAGCGGCCTTCGTATCCGACGCACTCAACTATTGGAGGACCGTCTTCGAGATGGTGATGAAGAAGGAGGCTATCATCGCAGACTACCGGAACGAGGTGGAGAAGATCAAGCAGGTGCAGGTGGTAGAAGCCGACCGGGTGGTCAGTGATGTCCTCAAGATGATCTCTGCTCTAGCGATGCACCTGACTGCAGTCGCACTACTAAGCGCTGAGCACTCGGTTCTTCTCCAGACTGTCGCCATTGCCAAGAGCAAGGGCTCCTTCCATGAGGAGAAGTGCAAGGCTGATCAGGGGATGGTCATGATGATCCGCAACTCGATCAATGCCTTCATGGCAAAGTTCACCATGCAGCCCAACTATGACTACATGCAGACCTTCTACGAGATCATCTCCCTCCCCAAGGGAGAGCCAGTCGCTGTCCGGAAGTATCTGGAATCCAAGGGCCTTCCTCCTCCCATGGTGGAGGCAGCGCAGACATTCCCAAAAAGGAATCTGATCAAGCTCATGGCTAGCTGGTACATCTATGGAGTAGACGCAACCAACTAGGGAACGCCATGCTAACTTTTTGGACTATGCTCCACGCTCCACGCCCCACGCTCCACGCTCCACGCTCCACTTGTAACATGCGGAGCGGAGCGGAGTGGAGTGGTGTGGTGCGGAGTGGAGTGGAGTGGAGTGGAGTGGAGTGGAAGGCCTAGTAGCGGTACAAGTGTGGCACGCATACCTTGTCAACATGCATAGGGGCACGTGTGAGGGACAGGAGGCGGTATGCATCCTTCGACTCGGCACTCTTCTCCTTCTTCGCCTGCGACTTCTCCGAGTCACTCAACAGGTAGTGGGGCATGGACACCTTGTTCTCCGTTGAGAATGGGGCGACACCCAGGAAGTATGTGTAGATGGCAGTAGGCGCATGGAACTCCTTGGTAGCGATGGCTGCGGCGAAGTCGTAGGGGAGAGTGACCTTCGGGCTGGCGCTGTAGAAGTTGTGGACAGTCTTCACAGTCTTCCCCTTCTCGTCGAAGTTCTCCTCGATGAACTCAACTCGGCCGATGTACGGCTGCACTGCGCAACTGGCCAGCACTGCGTCGGCTACCTTCATCGTGGGGAAGGTGTCTGCAGACAGCATGACTGGCTCAGCGCCAATGCTGTCCAACACTTGGATGTAGATGCGGGCACCCTTCACATCACTGAAGGTGGGAGAGCTCTCCCTCTTCAGTTTGGCCTTGAGCAACTCGTCGAGAGCGTCGCGCATACGGAAACCCTTGTGCTCTGCGCCATTAGTGCGGGTATGCGTCTTCCCAAGCACCTGCTTCTCCATGATCAGCTTCAGTGGATCGAATGTACCCTCGTCACGCAGCTTCTTGAGGTCTTCCGCTCCATAGCCTACGGCAAGGAGTGTGCCCCAGATGGCAGCAGCTTCATTCATCACGATGACCTTGGGACGAACGAGACGCGTGACCTTGAGAACGTAGTAGAGCTTCGCCAGGCATTTGTCGACATCCCACAATGCTCCGTCAAGGACGAGTATCTTATTGGCACTCTCGGTGCCACCGGGCTTCATAGCAATGAGGTTCTGCACATCGTGCCCCTCCAGAAGGGCCTCAATCACGCTTGTCTTGGTTTCCATGGTGCGACACTTAAGTTTGGAGCCCCCAAAAAATGTGGAGTCCATCGCCTAGATCGACCCTCTCTAGGCTACTAGCCGCTTTTCTTTGTGTGCCAGCTGCCCTACTAACCGCTCTACCACTGGACACGTTGCCCCCAGTGGAGATTGTGTGGCTCGTAGGAGGGATCGTACGTAGGCGCAGCTCCTCGGTACTGCGAGTATGCAGCTGGAGATCTGTAGGTGTTAAGGACACCAATATCGATGCTCTCTCCAGTGGTGTAACCGCCACTAGTCGGCTGGCCTGGATACCGCATCCCGAAGTCGTTAGTGCCAATGGAGGAGACGTGCCCCTCGTTAGGCATGTCGTTCGTTGGGTAGAACATCGGTTCCCCTGGTTGGGGAAGGGTCTTCATGATGAGCTGCTGGATACCGGGCTGGTACTGACTCAGTAACTGCATGCGCTGCATGTCCTCCATCTCGATCGCAGACGAGGTACCCATGTTGTAGCTTCCCCCAACTCGTTGGACTAAGACTAATGCCTCTTGCCTCGCCATGAGCATGGTATCCATTTCTCCCACGACGTTCTCGACGCTCATGGGAATCTTCCGCTCCTGCATATGGAGGGCAAGCGGCTGGATGAGCATAATGACCCCTGGCACGTTGCTCCCGTAGTGACCCAGGATAGTGCGTTCCATCCGTTCGTACGTACCGGGGTGTATACCCGGGTGAATTTCATGCGGGTCGAGTAGAGTCATGTACTCGATCATGAGTGGGTCGTAGTCCTTGTTAACATCAGGCTCGCCTAGGGTGTGATGGATGATTGCGCTCAGCATGCGTGCGTCTCTCTCCGAGATGTCCTCCGCACTCTGGAAGGAAATACGCTGGAGTGCATCACGCGCGAGTATGGCTGACTGGGGGGACTTGCAATAGAACATGAGTAGCGAACGAGGCGGCTGGCGGAGGAGACAACCCGCCACCTCCGGCACAATGGGATAACGGCGGAGCAACCCTGGCCTACCCCTTGCACCATATGCCTTGTCGTGCGAGCCCTTCCCAACGAATGGGCTGGTGACGAAGGAGGTCACCTTCTTGATGAGCTGGCCAAATCGGCCCGTCTGTGACTGCTGCTCATGGATCAGGCGGGATGTCTCCATGATCCTTCCCATCTTATCGTACTCCACGTGGCGAGTGTTGATCCTATCACGCATCGCCGACTGCTCGGCAGAGATGTATGACGCATACATGTTGGTCTCCTGGTCACGCCTGGGGTATATGATGTGCACTTTGGCAGGGTGCCAGGTCACGATTTCCCGTGTAGCCTGCTCTGCAGCCATCTTACCCTGCTCGACAGCATCCCTTCCAGCATCCTGGTGGCGTTGGGGGGTAATAAGGATGGGCTGCTGCTGACGACACTCGAACTCTTGGTCGTAGACAGAATGCTCGTGCGCACTTGCCCCAAACCCTCCCTGCTCGTGTGCCCCACGGAAGACCTTCATGCGATCCCATGAGAGATCGTAGGCTAGTTCATCCTCGTTGCGGAGTGCCTCATCCGCACTACCACGGTTGAAGGCATACTCTGCGTTGGGATAAGGCTCCGCCACATGCTGGTTGGAGTGGATAAGATCACTGACGCTAGATTCCATCGACGTAGTTGGTGCAAGCACTACCTTTGGGGGCCAGAAAGAATTCGTGTGCAGTTTAGAATCTCATGCCTTCCCTTCCACCATCTCCCGCGTGTCTAGCACATAGGACTTCTTTCCGAGCGAGCCATGGGCAGCTTGGTATGCGCGAGCTGGGCCTGGGTTCCAGGCTTCCTTCCTGAGGCCGCCCTTCGAGTACTCCTCCCCGACGTATCCGTTGGAGAGAGTCTCGTAGCCGTCCTTCGAGAAGGTGTGCATGGTGTCTGGGTAGTAGCCCGATATGAGGAAGGAGGTATTAGCGGGGCCAGCACCACAACCTTGGCAAGTGGGGAGAACGCCAGGCGTTTGGAACGAACTGCGTGCCCTATACCCGCTGTTTGTGTACCACCTTGGCATTATGCTCTCCTCCAGTCCCGGGTACACTCCCGCTGCTGCCACCCAGTTGTGCGTAGTTTGGTTCTGCCACTCTGGGTAGTCACTGCCCTGACAGTTGTAGGACGAGGAGGTAGCACCCGGGGACACCCAGCTCCACGCGTACCAGGCGATGACGAGGATGATGATGGCTATCAGCAGCCACTTCACGATACGCATGATCAGGAAGATCGGTATCATTTGGTTGGGCGAAAAAGTTGGCGCAGACGATTTGGACCCTGCCTATTCCAGCTCCTTCTCCTTCTCCTTCTCCCTTCCGTCTACGCCAGCGCTCTCGATCCCAAGTACGGATAGTGGGGAGGTAGGTGAGAGTGAGGAGGAGGTAGGTGAGAGTGAGGAGGAGGCAGGTGAGAGTGAGGAGGAGGCAGGTGAGAGTGAGGAGGAGGAGTCTGCCTTTTTCTCTCCGTTCGCCATCTTCTGCATTTCTGGGAGGAGGGCACTGATGGCCTTCGCACCAAGCTCGTGGTTGGGATCGGTGGCATCGCGCATTCGATCAGTCGGCTTGAGAGTGCCAGAAGAGAGGGCCTTCTTGGTTGTCTCGCCAACGATCCGCAGTTCGTTGGCTACTTTAGGGCCGTATGCTTTTGACACCAGTGATGACTTGTTGACAACAGCCTGTAGTGCACGGTTGACTTCTCCAGCGTTCATTCCGCCGGCAACTCCGATAGCTGCGCTAGCCACATCGAAGCTGGCATCAGTGCACCCTAATACCCTCATATAGATCTGGCTGATGTTAGACTTGCAGTGCGCGACAAAGCTGTCCGCTAACTCAGGCGTGACTGCTCCTCCAGATCTAGTCGATAGCCTTCGAGACCCGATCTTCGCCTGTACCTCCCATCCAAATGGGGGAAGACGGACCTCCGTGAAGAGCACGTTGGCTGCATCATACATGATGCATAGGTGCTTGTGCACAGTAGTAGGGTCACTGATACTGAACACAAACACTGGCTCCGATGGGAGCAACACCTTCTTCGGATCCTGCCAGGAGACGAACGGCTCAGCCTTCTTCTCCGATAGCGAGTTCAGTGTAGCACTGTTTATTCTCGACAGGCACACCCTCAGCTCCAGCGCATACCTGAACAGCTCCGACCTCGGCCATCGGTGGGGGTGCATACCAAGCCATGTCTTCCAGCTAGCTAGCACTGATGCCTTAGTCTGCATCGACTTGAAGGCAGTACCGGTCTTCCCGTTCTCGGAGACGTACTTCTGCAGGAGCTCGGCGACTGCCCCAAACAGTGCATCCAAGTGTGGCCGCATCTTCTCCTTCTTCTTATCCAGGGTCTTCCGGTTCACTATCCGGCACCCACCAAGAATCTCATCGATGATGTACTGGTCGACATCGAACTCCTCGCCTACTGTTCGACGCAGAACCTTCTCCGTCTCCGAACCGAACTTCCCCTCCGGGACTAGTGTCCCACCGCTAGCGGTGGGTTGTGTAGCAATAGGCGCATCTTGCGCAGCCTCCTCCGATATGCCTGCTTCCTGGAGAAGGTTGCTCAGGGCTTTGCCATTAGCCTCATTCGCCTTAGGGTTCCCTACTCCATACTGCTGGAGTCGGCGTCGCGCGCTCTTGCTGACTCGGGCCGACATGTTTGGGGAAGCAAAATTAGGCGCTATCCAATCGCCTCGAATATCGGCCCGCCCCACCCTTCTCCACCCTATACCATAGGAAAGAGGTGAATAGATGGAGAGACGAGTGGAGAGGTGAGGAGGGAAAGGGAGGGAAAGGGGGAGAGGTGAGGGAGAGAGGAGGTGGGCAAAAAGGAGGAGGTGTGCTTACTTCCACTTGCCATCCTCACCCTGGAGTAGCTTCTCTCCAGTAATGGCACTGATCTCCCTCACTATGTCGGAACTGATCTGGAGGACATCGGCAAACGGCACATAGCTGACTTGCCGGCTCAACGCTTGCTGCGCCTTGATGGAGAGAGCCGATAAGGCGGGCACTACCCGCTTAGTGGTTTTCCCTATCTCTTCGTTGGACATACCCAAGTCGTAGCATATCGACTCCACGCGCCCACCTATGAGCTCTAAGCACTTTGTGTCGGCAAACCACTTCACATCCCTGTTAAGTACACGCGCCTTCAGTGACCATAGGGTTGGCATTAGCACTCGTCGAACTACTGCACGGAGAGGCGTGCCATAGAGTAGGCATGCGCTCGCAATCTCGTTGCGATGGACGTAGGGAAGACTGGTATCATCCTTCAGCCTCTCGAGTAGCGTGCTCACTAAGCCGTCGAAACGCTTGTACTCCTCCATTTTGGGTTCCATGCTCTTCACTTTCGCACCGTAGGTTTGAGCTTCCAAAAAGTTGTGGTACACCCCTTCCATGCAAAGAGGAGTAGGGAGTAGGGAGTAGGGAGTAGGGAGTAGGGAGTAGGGAGTAGGGAGTAGGGAGTAGG
>Ga0172381_10007992_pt1 | contig 10401 bp, 9 predicted proteins | sample Leawel6488metaG_FD_119754 | JGI IMG/M metagenome (GOLD analysis project Ga0172381, IMG submission 119754) | Leachate microbial communities from a municipal landfill in Southern Ontario, Canada - Leachate well 64-88 metaG | ecosystem: Engineered > Solid waste > Landfill > Unclassified | place... | reverse complement strand
GATACAGGTGGAGATCATGCGCGGATGCAGGAGGGCGTGCAACTTCTGCCAGGCATGTGCGATATACGGCCCCAACCGTTTCCGCTCCGCCGGCAGAATAATTAAATTGGCTGAGGAGATCTACAGGAATACCGGTTACGACGAGGTATCGCTGGTATCGCTCTCGTCCGGCGACCATCCGCAGATAATGGAGATAATCACGTCCCTTACCGCGGCTTTCAGGGAAAGGGCGGTCAGCGTATCTTTTCCGTCCCTAAGGGTGGAGGAGATGACGAGCCGTTTCCCTGTCGAGCTTTCATCCGGCAGGCATACCGGGCTTACCTTCGCGCCCGAGGTGGGCAGCGACAAGATGAGGAAGATAATTAACAAGAATATACCTGTCGAGGCGCTGAAGGAATGCGCCTACCAGGCCTTCAAGAACAAGTGGCTCAACGTTAAGCTGTACTTCATGATAGGGCTTCCGCAGGAAGACGATTCCGACCTCGATGCGCTTGTCGGGCTGGCAAAGGAGATCTCGGAGGTCCGCAGGAAGGTGGACGGGAGGCCTGCCGACATAAACGTATCTGTATCGATATTTGTCCCGAAGCCGCATACGCGCTTTGAACGGGAGCCTATGATACGTTTCGATGAGGCCCTCAGGAGGCAGCGCTATATCAGGGAAAAGGCCAGGGGCACGCGCATCAAATTCAGCTTCCATGATGCGGAGATGAGCTATATAGAGGCCGTATTTGCCAGGGGGGACAGGGCCCTTTCGAAAGCGATCCACTCCGCGTGGCAAAAAGGCGCGAAATTCGACAGCTGGAGGGAGCATTTTGACTTCCAGAGATGGCTGGATGCGTTCAAGGACGCATCCATAGATCCCGACGCTTATTCATTGAGGCAAAGGGGTTTAGAAGAAAAGCTGCCCTGGAAATTCATCGAACTGAGATAAATATGTTTGACACTTAATTACGTTAAGAGTATACTTTTTAATCAATCCTATGGATTAATAAAAAGTGGAAGGGAGATGATAAAGATGGCCGGATTTATCAAGAAGCTGTCACTGGTTCCCGCAGGCCTTCGCTACAAACTTACCGTCGCTTTTTGTCTTATGTCCTTTATCCCGCTCGCGATCTGTGTCTACCTTTTTTTCAACTATATCTTCCCGTTCCTCAACATCATAGGTGACCCTAATGTCGAGTTGAAGGACGTCTCGGCGGTCCTGGTCATCACTATAGTCATCGCGCTTCTCGGGTTCAAGATCGTTAAGGATATCGTATCGCCCATCATCGATATGGCGATAAAGGCAAAGGATATCGCGAAGGGCGATCTGTCGGGCAGTATAAACGTAAGGAGCGAGGACGAGATAGGCGAGCTCGGATCGACCCTGAACGTGCTTACGCGCCGCATACGCGAGAATATGGACGAATTGAGGTCCTACGGAGAGAGGACCAAAGAGATAAACGTTGAGATAAGCAAGAAAGTCCTCGTGCTGTCGAGCCTCCTGCAGGTGAGCAGCCTGATAACCCAGGGTTCCCCGCTTGATGAGACGACAAAGATAGTTATAGACAAGATAGCCCAGCTTGCGGACGATTCGTCCGTCTTCCTGCTGCTCAGCGAGGAGAAGGAGATGCTTGCGTTAAAGGCAAGCCATGGCCTGAAGGACGAGCTTTCCTCTTTCAGGCTCAAGAGGGGTGTCGGCTATCTCGGGAAGCTGATGGCCGAGGGCAAGACCGCCGTGATAGACAGGCGCTCTAAATCATCGCCGGATATGGAGGAGTTCCTGAAGGTCTTCGGCCTGAAGAACTGTGTGCTCTTTCCGGTCGTCGCGCACGGCATAGGTTTCGGGCTTCTCGGTTTCGGCAACCCCGCTACGGATTTTGAATATAAGGACGACGATGTAGAACTCATAAAACTTTTCGCGAAACAGATTGCGATCGCGGTCGAGAACGAACTGCTGACGAACAAGGCCAAGGAACTCGCGATAAAGGACGAGCTTACCGGCCTCTACAACGAAAAGTTCATCCTTAACCGCCTGGAAGAGGAGATAAGGCGCGCCGTATTGTACCAGCGCCCCTGCTCTTTCCTGCTGTTCAATATTGATGACCTTAACCTGTACAGGGATATCAACGGCGAGCTCGCGTCCGAGGAGACGATCAAGAAGATCGGCAAGGTCGTCGAATCAAATATCACCGAGGTCGACAGGGTCGGCAGGCTTACCGGCGACACATTCGCGGTCATATTGCCGGAGAAGAACAAGAAACAGGCCAATACCATAGCCGAGGCGCTCCGGCAGCGGGTGGAAGCGTTCGGCATATCGGGGGGCCAGGGCTATCCGAGGAATTTTGTCACGGTCAGCGGAGGGGTAAGCGAGAATCCGATCGACGGTGTTACAGCCGACGAGTTAATAAAGAAGGCCTCGGCCGCGCTCAACGACGCAAAATCGCGCGGGAAGAATCTGGTCAACTCATAATCTTAAGGAGAGCCAATGGTAAACGTCCAGATAGAGACACTGCTGAAACTTATGGTCCAAAAGGGAGCATCGGATCTCCATATATCGTATTCCTCCCCGCCGCAGCTCAGGATAGATGAAAAGCTTGTCGCAACGGAATTTGCGGTCCTGGCCGCCGAAGACACTAAGAGGCTTGCTTACAGCATGCTCAAGCCGCAGCAGATCGAAAAGTTCGAGCGCGAGCTCGAGCTTGACGTCTCGTTTGGCATCGAGGGCCTCGGGCGTTTCAGGGTCAATGTTTTCGTGCAGAGGGGTTATGTCGGCGCGGCCGTAAGGCTGCTGCCGCTGCATATCATGAGCTTTGAGGAATGCGGGCTGCCCCTAAGCGTAGCGGAAGACCTGTGCAAGAGGCCCAAGGGGCTTGTGCTCGTGACCGGGGCGACCGGAAGCGGCAAGTCGACGACGCTGGCCTCCATGGTGGATAAGATCAATTCCGAGAGGAATTGCCACATAGTGATCATTGAAGACCCCATAGAATACGCGCATAAGAACAAGAAGGCCCTCGTGGACCAGCGCGAGGTCGGCAGCGACACGCAATCTTTCGCGCAGTCATTGAAACACGTCCTGAGGCAGGATCCCAACGTTATACTTATCGGTGAGATGAGAGACCTCGAGACTATCGAGGCGGCGCTGGATATAGCCGAGACCGGGCATCTCGTATTCTCGACACTGCATACGTCCGACGCCGTGCAGACGATAAACAGGGTCATCGACGTCTTCCCGGCGCACCAGCAGCAGCAGGTGAGGGTCCAGCTTTCGTTCGTCCTGCTTGGGATAATGGCGCAGCAGCTTATCCCGAAGGCCTCCGGCCACGGAAGGGTGCTGGCAACCGAGGTCCTGATAGCTACGCCCGCCGTAAGGAGCCTTATACGCGAAGCCAAGACGCACCAGCTTTATTCCGTGATACAGACGAGCCAGAAGGAAGGCATGAGGACGATGAACCAGACCCTTTTTGAGCTCTATTCAAAGAAGATGATTTCCTATGAAGACGCTATACTGCGCAGCACGGATCCGGACGACCTTGACAGGCTTTTTAGGAAATAGGGGAATATGGCTTCAGCCAGACGCGTTATAACGAAGACGATAGGACAGCTGCTCCTGGAGAAGGGAGTCATAAAGCAGGCCCAACTGGACGAGGCGCTTAAGGTCCAGAAGGAGAAGGGCGGGCTCCTGGGGCAGATACTGGCCGGGCTCGGCTATGTGACGGAAGAACAGATAGCCCAGGCGATAACGGTCCAGTACGGTTTCCCGTACCTGCCTTTGTCTAATTACGATATGGATGAGGCGGCGATAAAGATGGTGCCGGAGAACGTCGCGCGCCAGTATTGCCTTATACCCATAGACAAGATCGGCAACACCGTGACGATAGCTATGGCCGACCCGCTTAACACGCAGGCCATAGAGGATATCGAGCTCGTGACGGGCTGTTCCATACAGATATTCGTATCCACCGCGACGGATATAAAGCAGTGCATAGATAAGTTTTATAAAAAATAGGAGAGCCTGACAGCTTATGCCATCGGGAATAAAAGAACGGCTAAGCGAGATACTCATAAAGAAAGGCACCATTTCGGAGGAGAAACTTAATCAGGCCCTCCAGGTCCAGAAGGATAAAGGCGGTTCCTTGGGGGACATCCTCGTCTCCCAGGGCGTCATAAACCAAAGGGACCTGCTGGCGATCTTAAGCCAGGAACTCGGCATCCCTCCCATATCCCTGTCGAAATACAAGATAGACCCCGAAATATCCAAGTTCATACCCAAGAAGATAGCCGTCAACTACCAGATAATGCCGGTCTCTAAGATGGGCAATATCCTTACAGTCGCGATGTCCGATCCGCTCAACGTTTTCGCGCTCGATGATATAAAGAACGTGACCGGTATGGATATAAGCCCCATCATAACCACCGCCGATGACGTGAAGGCCGCGATAGAGCAGCATTACGGAAGCGCGGCTACCTCCACGATAGAAGACCTCGTAAAAGAAACGAATATAGAGCTTATCTCGACGAAGAAAGACGAAGACGCGTCCTATGACATGAAGGAGGCGATCGATACGCCGGTCGTCAAACTTACGGGCGCCGTCGTCATGGATGCCACCAAAGCCAGGGCGAGCGATATCCTGATAGAGCCGATGGAAGACAGGCTGCGCATCAGGTATAAGATAGACGGTACCTTCCGGGAAGCGCAGTCGCTGCCGAGGACGATACAATCGGCCATGATATCGAGGATAAAGGTCATGTCGAACCTTAACATCGCCGAGCGCCGCCTCCCGCAGGACGGAAGGTTCAAGATAAGGATACAGGACAGGGAGGTCGATTTCAGGGTCTCGACCGTTCCCACGGCTTTCGGCGAGAAGGTCGCGCTGAGGATCCTCGATAAGTCGCAGGCTATGCTCGATGTCGACAAGCTGGGTTTCGAGAAGGAGCCGCTTGAAGTTCTCAAGAAAGCCGCGAAGCGCCCCCATGGCATGATCCTCGTGTGCGGGCCTGCCGGCTCCGGAAAGACGACCACTCTCTACTCGGTGATCAAGAACATAGACGCTCCGGAGAAGAATTTTGTCACCGTAGAAGACCCGGTCGAGTACCTTTTGCCGGGCATCAACCAGGTAAATATAAACGCGAATATAGGCCTAACATATGCCGCATGCCTGCGGTCCATATTGCGCCAGGACCCTAATGTCATAATGGTCGGGGAGATCAGGGACCTTGAGACCGTCGATATCGCGATCAAGGCCGCCCTGACGGGCCACCTCGTGTTGAGCACGCTGCATACGAATACCGCCACCGGCGTCATCATGAGGCTCGTAAACATGGGGGTAGAGCCGTTCCTTATCAGCTCATCGGTGGTGATGGTCGGGGCGCAGAGGCTTATCAGGAAAGTATGCCCGCGCTGCAAGGAGTCATACGATATACCCAAGCCGATACTCGAGAAGCTTAAGATAAAAGTGCCCTCAGCGGACATAAAATTCTACAGGGGCAGGGGCTGCGAATATTGTTATAAGACCGGATTCAGGGGCAGGATAGGCCTGATGGAAGCGGTGGCTATCAACTCCGAACTGAGGGACCTTATAGCCAAAAGGGCGCATGAGACGCAGATATATGAAGCGGCGCGCCGCGCCGGGCTGGTGACGTTGAGGGAATCCGGGCTAAGGAAGGTATTCGAGGGTTCGACTACGCTCGAAGAGGTCGTCCGGGTAACGCTGGGCGAACAGGACTGACGATATGGCAAAGAGCCTAAGGGATAAAATAGCGGATGTGCTCGTAAACAAGGGCTTCATATCCAAGGAGAAGCTGGACGAGGCGATCAAGGCGCAGCATGAAAGGGGCGGCAACCTCAGCAAGATCCTTGTGGAGAAAGGCCTCGTCAACGAGAACGAACTGCTTTCGGTCTTCAGCCAGGAGTTCGGGATAACCCCGATAAACCTTTCGAAGTATAAGATAGACAAGGAGATAATTTCGCTCGTGCCGGAAAAGGTCTCCCGGCTTTACCACGTCATACCGGTATCCAAGATAGGCAGCCGCATGACGGTCGCGATGTCGGACCCTCTCGATATTTTTGCGCTAGACGACCTGAAGATCCTGACCAAGTACGAGATAGACCCCGTGCTTGCCACCGATAAGGACATCAAGGAAGCGATCGCGACGTATTACGGCGAAGAGATGCTCTCGATAAACAAGATAATGCAGGACGTGGGTTCCGATGAAATTGAGGTCATGTCCGATAATGAGGACGAGGAGAGATACGACGTATCCTCGCTGGCCATAGAGAGCCAGAAGGCCCCGATACTGAAGATGGTCGATGTCATAGTGAGCGAAGCGTTGAAGCGCAGGGCTTCGGATATCCATATAGAACCGCTCGAGAAAGATATGCGCATACGCTACAGGATAGACGGCGCGCTTACCGAGTTCCTGCACCTTCCGAAATCAAACCAGGCCGCGGTCCTCACGAGGGTGAAGATCATGTCCGACATGGACATCACGGAATGGCGGCTCCCGCAGGACGGAAGGTTCAAGGTCAGGATGGACGAGCGCGAAATAGATTTCAGGGTCTCGACGTTGCCGCTGGTCCACGGCGAAAAGGTGGTCTGCCGGGTCCTCGACAAGCAGAGCATAAAGGTTTCGCCGGAGAAGCTCGGGTTCCTGCCCAAGACGCTCGAGGAGCTCAGGGAGGCCATCTCTAAGCCTTACGGAATGTTCCTTGTCACAGGGCCCACCGGAAGCGGAAAGTCGACGACGCTATATTCGATATTGAACATACTCAACACCCCTGAGAAGAACATCGTCACGATAGAGGACCCGATCGAATACGAACTTATGGGCATAACGCAGGTCCAGGTCAAGTCCGAGATAGGGCTGACCTTCGCGAACGGCCTGCGCGCTTTCCTTCGCCAGGCGCCGGACATAGTGATGGTCGGCGAGATCCGCGACTTCGAGACCGCCGACATCGCGATCAAGGCGTCCCTGACGGGGCAGTTGCTGCTTTCGACGCTGCACACTAACGACGCGCCGAGCGCGGTAACGAGGCTTATAGATATGGGCATCGAACCGTTCCTGGTCGCATCGAGCGTCGTCTTCATATGCGCGCAGAGGCTCATGAGGCGCGTCTGCTCGAATTGCAAGGAACCGGTGGAGATATCCAAGGAGATCCTCGCTAAAATAGGATATAGCGAAAAGACGAAGGCGACGTTCTATAAGGGGAAGGGCTGCGCGAAATGCAACAACACCGGATACTTCGGCAGGTTCGCGATCCTCGAGAACCTTGTAGTCGATGACAAGATAAAAGAGATGATACTTGACAGGATGCATAGCGATAAGATAAAAGATTATGCTATAAAGGAGAAAGGCATGCTGACGCTCAGGGCGGCGGCATTGGAGAACCTCGCGCTCGGCAACACTACGGTCGAGGAAGTGCTTAGGGTCACATCGGAGGAGTAAGTGCCTAATTTCAAGTATACGGCGAAGGACAAGGACGGCAAGAGCATAAGCGGCGCCATGGATGCCGCGAACAGCATGGCGCTTGTCGATACGCTCAGGCAGAAGGAACTTACGATAATCTCGATCGAGGAGGCGAAGGAGAAGTTCAAGGCCACGGCGTCTATCGGCGGGGATAAAGCGTCGATGGACGATCTCGTGATCTTCTCGAGGCAGCTCGCCACTATGGTCGACGCGGGCATTCCTCTTGTGGGCGCCCTTGACGCGCTGCAGGACCAGATGGAGAAAGCCGGCTTCAAGAACATAGTCAGGAAGGTCCGCGATAACGTCGAAGGCGGATTGAGCCTCTCCGAGGCCTTGAGCAAACAGCCGAACGTCTTCTCGCCGTTCTTCATTAATATGGTCCGGGCCGGCGAATCGAGCGGCAACCTGGACGAGATACTCGACAGGGTCGCTATTTACATGGAAAAGACCATCGCGCTCATAAGGAAAGTGAAATCCAGCCTCATATATCCCGCGGTGGTAATATTCATGGCTATAGCCATAACCACATTCCTGATAATCTTCGTAGTGCCGACGTTCAAGAACATATTCTCGACAATAGGCGTATCCCTGCCTGTGCCGACCCTCATACTTATAGCGATATCCGATATCATGAGAAAATGGATAGTATTAGTGATCATCGCGATCGTCGTGTTGGTGTTCCTTATCTCAAGGTTGATCAAGACCGATAAAGGCGCGCTTGCCTGGGACAAATTGCTCTTGAAGATCCCCGTGATAGGCCCTTTGCTGAGGAAAGTGGCGGTTGCGAGGTTCGCCCGTACCCTGTCGACCCTGCAGAAGAGCGGCGTATCGATCCTGACGGCGCTTGAAATAGTCGGAAAGACCTCCGGCAACAAGGTCATCGAACAGGCCGTCATACAGACCAAGCTCAGTATAAAGGAAGGGGAGTCGATAGCCCAGCCGCTTACCGCGAGCAAGGTGTTCCCTCCGATGGTGACGAGGATGATATCGGTAGGCGAGCAGACTGGTAAGCTTGAGGAGATGCTCAGCAAGGTCGCCGACTTCTATGAGAGCGAGGTTGACGCGGCGGTGTCGGGGCTGACCAGCCTCATAGAGCCTCTTATAATCGCGTTCCTCGGGATCGTAGTCGGCGGAATAGTCGTGTCGATGTTCCTGCCCATAGTGAAGCTTATACAGGTGGTCGCAAAATAGAGTGCTTGACACGAATACCGTTTGTGTTATACTCTAACTAGAGATGAGTTTGAGATAAGGAAAGTCCCAATCAAGGAGGAAAGGAGGGGAAAAGAGATGAGAACACTAGTGAGAAGGAAGGGCTTTACGCTCGTTGAGATCATGATCGTGGTTGCTATTATAGCTCTTTTAGCGGCGATAGCTATACCCAACTTGCTACGTGCAAGACTCAACGCGAACGAGGCGGCTGCTATTGCATCGCTTCGTACGATAAGCACGGCTTGTGAAAGTTTCAGGGCTGCCCAGAGCCCGGTGACATATCCGGCTAACCTGGCAGCTTTGGGCGCAGCCACTCCCCCTTACATCGATACGACCTTGGCTGGCGGCACTAAACAGGGTTATACGTTTACGTATGCCTTGGTAAGCGCTAACCAGTACACGTGCACGGGCGCGCCTGTAACGGCGAACGTGACCGGTTCGAGGACGTTCTTTGTCGATGAATCGGGTGTTTTAAGGCTGACCAACGCCGCAGGCAACCCGATCGAATAATCTTCGGGCGTAAGAGATTGGAAAAAGAGACGGGAAAAGGTCCCGTCTCTTTTCATTATGATGCCTGCCTGGGCGCTTGACTTTTTAATGCCATGAATATAAACTATCCGTTAATGGATAACAAGGGTTCGCGTAAAGCGGGTTTCACTCTGGTCGAGATCATGATAGTGGTCTCGATCATCACTATTTTGGCTGTTATCGCGATACCCGGATTTATCAGGGCGAGGGTGAATGCCAATGAGACCTCCGCGATATCCTCGATAAGGACCATAAGCACCGCGTGCGAAAGTTACCGCGCGATGCAGAGCCCCTCGACATACCCTCCGAATCTCGCCGTATTGAGCGGCGATAACCCGCCTTACATCGACTCGACTTTGGGAGGGGGGACAAAGCAGGGCTATACTTTTGTTTATAGCCTTGTAAACGCGAGCCAGTATGGCTGCACGGCATCCCCGGTTACGCCTAACATATCAGGCGTGAGGGTCTTCTTTGTGGACGAATCGGGCGTTATAAGGGTCGATAATGTTGCGGGCGCCCCGGTAGAATAGGACGGTCAGTACGCTACTATTCCCCGCCTCTGCATGTTATCAAGCTGTTCCGCCGGCGGTAATTTCGGAGGCGGCTGCACGAGCCCCGGGTCTACCGAATCATAACCGGGGTCTTCCGGTTCCACTTCTGCGGGTTTTGGTTTCCTCGGGGTCTTTTTCTGCGGGTCTGCCGTAACGGTATTCACGATATCCCGGGATGACGCTTCCGACGGTAATTCCACCGCGCTCTGCGTGCTCGGTGCCAGTTCGTACCTGCCCGCCTCAGGTATTACGGCCTGCACCTCGGGAGAGGTGTCCTGTATCTCCGCCTTCTCCCGCGGCTGCCATAACGGCAGCAGGACCAGCAGCGCGAGCACGAAAAAGGCGCCCGCTATCAGGACCCGGTTCCTTGTCATTGCTCCCTCCACGATACGGGTATGAAGTCTTCGGTGGTGGGGAAGAAGGGAGGCGGCGTGGTCCTGAGCCTCTCGTCGTATACGTAATTCTTCGTGAACCCGCTGGCTTTATTGTTAGTGCTCGTATTAAAAGTGCCTACGGCGCCCCTTTCCTTTTGTATTATTCCTCCGAGCACATTCAACGTTCCTTTCATAGAGCTTGAGTAATTTTCGAGGTAGAAGGAGTCTGACATTGCCATCATGCTTGCCTGTATCGTGAGGTCGCCGCCATTCGCGCAGGCGTTCTGTTTGAT
>Ga0172381_10007991_pt1 | contig 10402 bp, 19 predicted proteins | sample Leawel6488metaG_FD_119754 | JGI IMG/M metagenome (GOLD analysis project Ga0172381, IMG submission 119754) | Leachate microbial communities from a municipal landfill in Southern Ontario, Canada - Leachate well 64-88 metaG | ecosystem: Engineered > Solid waste > Landfill > Unclassified | place... | reverse complement strand
TACAATCCGTTGCCATTTATGCAGGTTCCAAATTACGGTCAGTTCGGTGAATTGTTCAAGCGTCAGCTCATCAGTGCCCCGATATACTCTCAAGGCTTTGTTACGAGCCTTTGTTATCGAGTCGCTGAGGAGCATAGTTATCGAGTCTTGCGAATGCCTACATAGTCCACGTCGCAGACTTGGGCAGCCGCCGCGCCAGAAAGGAATGTCCCGCCACCCGTGAGGAACACGGTAGAAGCAGGAAGGTTGGTCTTGAGGACGTGTACAACTTCTTCGCCATTAACGAAGGCTTGGACAAGACCCTTAGCCGCCGTGCTCGCGTCCATTGTTATCTTTATCCCTACTGTGAACCATGTTAGGTCTGAGATGGTCGCACAGCCAGTCTCAGAGAGGATCGAAGCAGATCCAGCGTAGCCGTTGAACGCCAACGACGCCGAGGCGTCTGTAAGCTGGAACCATAGCCCGTCTGTCACCCCTCCTATGAGGTCCGTGTCAATCGGAAAGATCCCGATCCACACATCAGCAGCGGTAGCCGTCGTAGTCCTTAGCCGTGCCTTGAACTCGATCACCTTACCAGCCGCAAGCGTGAAGCCCGCAGCGTCCACATGGAAGTTCGCGCCACTGTTCTCGTCGCTAGCGTTGTTGGCAATCCGTAAGGCTCCACCATCAACAGCATCCGAGGTTGCAGCCGTACCGCTTGCAATCGCAGAGATAACACAGGCTGTAGCATCTTCGTCCGTCGTGAAGTCATAGAAGAATCCGAACCATTCCGGGGCATTCATCCACGAGCTAGAGCCTGGACCACCTGTTGAGAACTCATTCCATGCGTTCATTAGTTGTCCACCTCGCATTCGGCAGAGACCACCGTTAAGGTATGAGACGTGCCTGTTACGCCTGTGCAGTCGATTGTGAAGTACACGCTCGGGGGGCTAGTGAGGATAGCAAAGAGTTGCACAAGTTGAGCGGCTGAGAACGGGGTAAACGTGCCGTTGTAATAGAACGCCCCCGCACTCCCAACTGTTGCACTTGTTCCGATCTTAAACCAGAACCCCACGTCAATTGTCGTAGCGTCAAGACACGTGGCTAAAGCAGCAGAGTTTGCAGCAGTGCCGGAGTTTCCTCGAACAGCTCCTACGATGTCAGTCGAAGTGATAGCCTTCTGGATCATCACCTTATCGGTGAAGTCCGTCGTGAAGGGCTTATCTTGCGTATTACCGATCCCGATATGAAAGCCGATCTTATCCGCGTCGTCTACTGCGATTCGAGCAAAGCATGATACGATCTTGGCAGCCGCAGGGGTCCACAGTTGAACCGATTGAAGCGACATGTTAAAGTCGTCGTCAGTCGGGGTCGTGATGAGTAACCCACCGCCAGCGGTAGTAGCTTCTGCCCATGCATCGCCTGTACCACCGTCTGTGGCAGTCCACTGAGCGGCGGTATATGCGTTGCCCCGCCCGATGTAGGGCATGATGTTCTTTTTGAACATCTCCGCAGCCTTGTTAGCCGCAAAGTATGCGCCAGCTTCACCGGTTGGAATCCGCACGTCTTGGTGCTCGATCACTCCGTTCGTGGGCTTGGTCGATAGATAGTCGTTTTTAGTTGTTGCCAATGTGATAACCTCCAAGGTTATGTTCGAGCACTCAAATGTGCCCGACGATGAAAGCCCCTCACAGGCTCTTAAATTGTTATTAGGTGTTTAGACCTCTGTAGCCTCTGATTCGAGGAGTGCAGTGTCCACAGACTCAACGAGGGTCAATACTGAGTCCAAAGAGCGTCCTTTTTTATAAAGCCTACGCCCTCCTCCGTCAATGACAAGCCACCGGTATATGTATGGCGTCTGCCCCCATTTGTTGGAAGGGGAAATTTCAAACGCTGTTTCGTTGTGTCGCCACTCCCATACCGTCATCGTTCTTCTTGAAGCCTTGTTTTTTGCGGCTTCGTGGACGGGGTTAAAACTGTGACAGACTAGCGCAATTCCCAATATCCTCATCGTGATTGGATACAATTCGCTCCAACTCATCGACGCGCCTCTGCAACGCTAGGAAGTCACTCAGCGTAGGCGTTGCGTCCTCTTGGGGCTCGTCGTCGGGGATGAAGCTAATCCCGCCAGCTTCTACCCACTCTGTGCCCTTAGGCCCAACAGAGTAGCCTCCTAAATACCCACTTCCGCGCAACTCTCTATAGATATACTCGATCCACTCTCTCGGTAACTTGATTTCTTTCATTGTTTTCCTCACTTGTCATTGTGCATACTGGCGAGCCTTGGGCCACAATTCTTTGATGCTCTTGGCTAAGATTCTGCACTTTTCTTGTCTGTTTTGGCCGAATAACGGCTCATTACGTCGTCTATCAAGTCCTCGGGTAACCCTCGCTCTAGCACAACCTCAGCGAGCGCGCAACATAGATCGGTTAGAACCTGGTCGGCCTCAACCGTTACAGATACGGTTTCTACCTGGCTGGGTATGCCAATATCCTTCAGAAGCTTTACTGCATCGAGCCTAATCTTATCCTCTCGATCATTGTCAGTTGCTACCGTTGTTGCGAACTCAATACCTGGTCCTAAGCCTTGGCGGGCTAGTGCTCTAAGTTCATTTGGTGGCCTACCGGTTCCGCCTTTGTTGCCTAGCGTCCCACCTGGATTCAAATAACCACCGTTACGCGCAGGGATCACGTTGTTTTTCACGTTGTTTACCTGCTCGTCTGCCATGTCAATTACCTCTATTTGCCTCTACGTTGGCTTGTGCTGCGTTTTCTAGTCTAACGCTTGCATCTATGAGCCGCTGGGCTTCGATTGTGTCACGCGAAAGGAATCTAGTCACTTGCACATATCCCAACACTTCGAATATGTCCGAGTTCATAGCTTAATCCTCACTCCTACCTGAAAATTATGTACGACGCATGAACTCTCATAACCTACGAACAGCCAGCCGACTGCGTTTCTTAACTTTGGGTTCCTGATTCCAGTTATCGCACGTTCGATAAGCCAGTTTGACGCCAAGAGGGTTATCGCAGCCTCTGCGTTGCCTTGTTGTCGATAGAGCCAGTTAGACTCGTTGAACTCTCCGCGGCTTGATCTGATTGAGTAGGTCTGCATCGCGTCAATCGTGTATGCAAGCCGTGCCGGTTCGATCCAGCCATCAGCACTAGCAAGGGCTGAACACGCTAGGATCATGCACATTAAAGACTTTTTCATGCGATATAACAACTTTCTATTGATTTATGTTTTATTTTGTTGGCTGTTAGCCGTATCATTATAGAGACGGTACAACTAAGGAGATTTGAGATGTGTACAGAAACAGAATCGCTAGCAATTGAACTCGCAAGAATAGCAAAACGAATTAGGACTGAGACAGGAATGGCTGCGTGGATTGAGATGGACTGTAAAGCATTCTCCCCTCCGGCTCCAGTCGTTCTTTTTGTTGAGCACCCATACAAGCATCACGGAGACGAGTTTTTTAATCTTGAGAATGCGGCAAGCTACGCCGATGCGTTTATTAAGCGGTACGGTAAGGCCCAAAACTAAGTCGAAACCCTTCGGGGTCGTGCGGTGAATCCGCACCTGATGAGACTAGGAGAAATGAAATGAAAACACTATACGCAATCGAATCGACCAAAGAGCGAGACAGCTACCACAACCAAGAATGGATGCCTATCCACGACGTTAGCAAAGACTCACTCTACGAGTTTGACAACGAGCCATCAACCGACGACCTGATCTATCACCTTGGATACTTCTTACGTGATTCTTGTCTTGATGTTGATGAGACTGAAATGGTTGCAAGTGGCGAAATCGTTACCTACAACGGCTGGGCATATAGATGGGCAGCTTACGACGAGGACAATCCATGTGTGCGCAATTAATATGAACACTCAAAAACAAACCGTTGTCGGGGTCCGACTCCCCGACTCACTCAAGAAACAACTTGAACAACTCGCCAAACTTGAAGGCAGACCGCTTTCAAACTACATTCGCCGCATTCTTGAATTACACATTGAGGAAACATCGAAATGACAACATTAATCACATTCAAAGTAGTGCACGGAGACGAATCACTTAACAGCGACATTGCATGGTGTGCGAGCATTAATGATTCGGAAGACGCTATGAGCATATTCCCGTATGCTGGAAGAATCGTACATGATACAGTGTTTTTGCTGAACGACGACGAGCTAGAAGCGCACAATCTAACAAACTAACTCCAACCCCGCCAACTCTTAGCCCATCTTAACCGGTGGGCTTTTTGCTGCCCGTCGCTGAGACACCCAACAAGTGAGATACGACGGGCTTTGCTTCCTCAGACTGAGGAATCCTTAGTCTGCGTCGTATACGAAGATTCCAACGCCCAAATTCTCGTCGGTCATTCCGTACATGTCCATGATCGCTTTGACGATTGGGTTTTTGAGTCCACCTGGGACCACGTTGGCAAACTCTTTGAGTGCGTCGCATGTCGACTTGGCCGCTTCGTTGAACTTGGTAGCCGCTACCACGGCGAGGTCGAGGTCTTCGCCGTTGATGCGAGTCTCTGCAATCGTGCGGTGAAAATGGCCTTCTTCCTTGCCTTCGAATTCACCCGCGCTCTTACGCTGGTCAACGTCGGCAAGGTCCACACCGGGACCTGATACGATTTGAAGTTTAATGTCGTTTTGATTCATTTATTCACCTGTTTTCCAAAATGTTGATATTTCCCGTGATGGAAATGCGAGTATTTGCGAAAGTCTATGCCGACCATTTGAACGTATCGACTGATACCTCTAGGTAAGGGCCTGTCTCTCGGGGAGGCTTGCTTTTAACAAGCAGATCCACAAATGCCCCGCCTTTAGGCTGATGAGGCATATTGGATTTAGTGGCGTACCCTTCCTCGGTTGTCTCAAGTTGCGACATGTAGCCGCCTGTCATCACTGCGTTGATGGTCTTTTCGTAAACCCGATCCGCTGCGGAAATTCGCTCTACTTGGCACGGAGTCCATAACTGGTTGTGTTTGTGACCTATCCAGATCATATCTGCGTCGATTGTCCACGTTGCCATACGGGTCAGGTCGATAATTCCCTTAGTTACAGGTGCTGCGCCACCTGAACCGTGGTGATAGCGGATTCGGTAGCAGCCGGTACTCCGCTTGCCATAAAAGAACCGGTAAACCACATACCCAGCGAACCCACCATACGAGACGTTTCCGCATTTCTCGTTGAGCCGGTTTATGAATAGCTCGATGAGGTTGACGCTTGAATGCTTGAGTGCCGAACCCTCATGATTGCCCAGGCTCACCATGTCGATTAGGTCGGCGTAAGGTCCGTAGAGGTCTACCGCTTGCTCTATCGCCAGGTTTATGATGTTATCTGCGTGGACGCTTACCCCACTTGGTGCGTATCTCTTGAGGTCACCCGGTAGAATCGCGTCGAATAAATCCCCGTTAATGAGGATTCTCGCGCCTTTCTTGCGTGCGAGCTGGAGTTCTCTTTTGATTATCGGAATTTGAGTGCTTGGACTTAAAATGTGAACGTCACTTTGTAGCAGAATAGGGAATTCAAGAGGCAAACTCTCGATCTCGATTCGCCTCGTTGTGACGTGTATCATAGGCTACTTTTTCGCGTCTCTTTCTTCCCGCAACCGCTTGACTTCATCGCAAGGCATTTTCTCAATGCTCTTGCCCAGGTCGATAATCGTTTGATTCAAGCTGTCGAGTTGCTTGCTTAACCGTTGAGTGATCCACCAAACCAAGAGGCCAAGGAGTCCACTTACCCCGAACTTTTCAAAGGAGTCACTAACCGGGATCGTTTCAGCGGCGATAATTGAAGTGATGAATCCAAAAGAAGGGGGTATAAGTTGTGTCATGGGTGGTTAGCCTAGGTCTGATAAGTCGATAAATCCGTAAAGCTCGTGGCTTTTGAGCATGTTGAGCGTTCTAATCCGGTCATAAACACCGTCACCTTCACGCGATCCGGCTTTGTTTGTGTTTCCCTCGAGCGTTTTGAATGCTTCGCCGTCGCTGAGACACATTCCGATATGCCCCTGCCCGCCGTCGAGCCAGTAGAACAACCGGCCACGCTTCGCACATGCCCTAATCCTGCCCTGTTTATTTGCCCACAGGTACCAGTTAGATACCGCTGCCGCTTTGCGCTTGGCTGGGAGCGATCCTAGGGCTATCCCTGCGGTTGTCTCGCAAAAGTAAACGAATGCAGCGCACCACGAGAAGCCTGTGCCGAGTCCGACCGATGCAAGAAATCTGCCTACCCACGTTCCGGCATTCGATCCAACCTCGCGAACTCCATCAAGACCACGAGCAACATGCAGCGCACGGTCGCACGGCTTCATAGAGTCCCATTCAGCTTGAGTTATCCTTACGTATTGCGGTCTTTGCATGTTAAACACCTCGAATTCGATGGAGTTAAAGAGGCCCGGAACTGGTAAAACCGGGCCTAAGGAGTTATCTGATGAACGAGATGAGAAGTCATAAATAGAAAAGCCCCACCGGTTAGAGTGAGGCTTGAAATTGTACGGGTTCGTGTTATTCTCGCTAGGAGAACCCGCAGAACGCTAGATCATTTAGGGAGCTACCCTAACACCTCGTTGCGGTTCCGTTGAACCTAAATCTTCTCGAATTCCAGACGCAAGTCTAGGGATTTCTCAAATATCATTTTACACCATGTTTCATAAAAGTGTTCTCTTTTTTTCATTTTCTTTTGAAATAAATTCGCAAAGGCCATCAATAAGCCGGTTTACCCACTGCTGGGGCTTGATACCCGCTACCTTCAAAGTCGATGCGAACAGGTTACGCTCTGAGACGTTCTCCCCAATGAACAACGGTCGATGATCGTTTGAGAGTTCATGAATGAGAATCGACTGCAGCCGGATACTCTCGCCGACAGTTGTCTGGAATTTCCGGATAACTGCCGTCACGTATTGGTATTTCCGCGTGTCGATGCTTGGCGTTTCCTCGCATTTTAGGCTTCGGTCTGGGTTTAGTTTTCCCCTCACTTCAAGCTCTTCCCCGACCTTGTACCACTCCTCCAGCATCTCATACGGGTCCAACACTTCAAGAAGTATGACGGGCCTCTCGGGTAGCTCGTCTTCGATGTTGCGGTCCTTTACTTGGTCGATTTCTGCTAGTGGCAATCCTTTTATCATTTCTTCCTCCGTAAATTCACCCGATCACTCGAAAATGACCGATCTTCCAAAGCCCAACCTCTTTCCAGAATTCGAGTTTCCCTGGGTTGTGTAAAGGCTGAACTGCGTATACGTGTTGCTTGTTTTCGTTTGGTGCGATGAGTAAGACCTGCGCCGATCTCGTGCTTACACCACTGCCTATTTGAGTGCTTCGCGTCACGATGTCGCCGACTGCAAATTTAGATTCATCCATGTTTCACCCTCCTTGCTCGCTTCTCTGCCTCTTCGCGCCGTAGTTTCTCGACTGCCGGTTCGTAGCCCTGGGGTTTGATCCCCCTGTCGATGTCGCGCCCTACGGCGTAGATGTTTAGCTCCCATTTGTGGAAGTTTCGCTCGCGGTCGATGTCGTCTGTTCTCATTCGAAAAGACCTCCCGTATCGACAGTAAATAGCGTCACACACTTATTCCGAAGATCGCCACCATAGAGCGCCGGTCGAGCATCCCGCACAATGTCATCTACCATTTGTATGATTCGCTCGCCGTACTCTGCGCGTATCTCATCAATGCTCGCGCCTGCGGCCTCTTTGTCTGAAGCATCGCGCAAGAGCTTTTTGACACCCGCAATGTCGATGCCGTGTCCGACGCGCTCGAACAGGCAACATGCATCATACACTTCGTTAATCGTTAAGGTAGTTTCTATTGGTTGATGGGACGACGGATCGCGCCGCGTTGTGGTTGTAGCCCGAACATTCAAAGGAGTAACCTTGTCGTTTACTCCGTACCTCTCAAGTGGATCTCTTTTTGCTATTTGCGTCATTTACTCACCATGCCTGCTTATTGTTAGAACATTGCATTTGTGGAGGGTTTTGAGCCTGTGGAGGGTTGTGGATACTTTTTCGGCATATAATACACGAGGTTAATAATTACTAGGCTCATACCGGTTTTTTTGTTGGTAGATTCAAAACCCTCCACAAAACCCTCCACAAAACCAAACCCTCCACACATTTCTTATTCACCTCCGCGGTAAACATGTGAAAGATCCGGCTCGATTAAAGAAATTCCAACATGGTCGTTGCTGTCTCGTTTCTTTATCGCTCCCATCCCTCGCTCATGCATAGCGCGTCCAAATCTTGTTTGCGTTACGCAATACTCACCAGTCCTCTTGCACCATTCTTGATAAGCGCCGTAGAGCTTACTAGCCTTGATACTCCCACGCTCATTCTTGACGGTGCATTCATCTAGGAACGCGCCTAAGATGTCACTTTCCTGGCGGTATTCGTTGCCAGCTTCTTCAATCCGTGACGGTGCTTCGAGCCCTTCAACGTTCCACGCTGCAAGCCCGTCGATCATCCAGGCAAGGATCCCCTCAGCCTCTTCCCTAAGCTTTCGGCCAAGGTCGCGGTCACGTTCTTCTTTGGGGATCGTCACGTCGAACGGAATCAAGGTGATTCGCCGCCATATAGCGTCGTCGGTTCCACGAATGACCGGCTTATGGTTTCCAACCATCCAAAGCTTAAACTCAGGGCGAAAGTCAAAGTATTCTTGGCGCATGAACCGAGCGGTGATCGTGTCGCCTCCGGTAAGGCGCTTAATGAGTCCCTCGTTCAATCTCTTGCCGTCCTCAGTTTCCGGGGCAACGACCATGCGCATTCCTTTGAGCCGTGCGATGTCGTTTGAGATGCCCGCATCCCCGTTCTTTGTCATGAGGGTGTCGGTAGGGGTTGTGCAACCGTAATCCCCGAAGGCGTGGAGCACAGCCTCTATGAGAGTCGATTTACCGTTATTGCCCGTGGCTCCGTAGCCGAATAGCATTCGGTGCTCGACTGTGTGACCGGTGAGTGAATACCCGCAAGCTTTCCATATAAAGCGGATCAACCCTGCGTCTTCGTTGAACGTCCTCCGCAAAAAGTTAAGCCAGTTCGGGCACGTGGCGTCAACGTTGTAGTTGATGCTTGTGGACTTTGTGATAAGGTCGCTGCGTGAGTGTTCGCGGAGTTCACAAGTCTTCAGATCCAGAGTCCCATTTTTGCAGTTCAGGAGCATGTTATGGGTGTCGAGTTCGTCGGGGCTTACGGGGACGCCTTGCAAGGTTTTAGCGATCTCGACCATGTTGGATAGCCGGGACTTAGACTCGCAGCCATACGAAAACTTGGCCATTGCTTGGCGCTTGTCTTTGTCCTCAATGAGACTCGCCGCCTGTTGCATGTTGCGAACAACCGAGTGAGCGAGTTGGAATACCTTAGCTCCGCCTGTTTCGTCAACAATCCAGCGTGACCCGTCCCAGTTGAGCCATCGCCCCCAAAGATGGCAATATCGAAGGTTCTCGCCGTGCTCGTGGATAAGCCTCTCAGCATTGCCAAGATCGGTGAGAGGGAATTCGACAGCTACCGCGCCGCCTTCGACAATGGTTAGCGGTACAACTTGCGAAGGGGCAACCGCACCATATCCTTCAGCCTTCAGCGCCTTAGCGCAAGCGGAGTAATCGCCGCCGTGTTTCAGGTGTGCGAGTAAGCCAAACTTTGATAGAAGCTTGTTGGCCGGCACGTTCGGTGCTGAAGACGACCAGCAATAAAACCGGTCACCAGCGCTACCGACTCCGGTCCTGGCGCTGATTTCCTTATTGCCATCTTTCCCTGGCCTAATCCAGAGTGTTTGGGTGCCGTTGTATTGCCTCCGGTCGGATTGGTGCCAACCTTCAGGGATAAGGATTTCTTCCCAGGATGCGCGCCGATCAAAGTCATCGCCGGGGCGTCCGGCGCTGTTAAGCTGTTGACGTGTGACAACTTCGGTTTCTTCAGGGTCTTCGAAGTTGTCGGGGTCAATGAGTAGGCCACTGTTATAGATATAGAGTCTCGCGTCCTCTGGTATTCCGACAGGACAGGATGGGAGGTAGTAGATACGGGCAATATCTTTGCAACTCGCGTCACAAGCACCGTGTCCGAGGTTAATAGCCAGTTTCTGGTATGTCTTTGACCATAAATCTGAGTCGATTGGGGTTGATAGCGGGAATACCGCTCGCCATTTTGGTTTGTCGGGAGTGTGATTGTATGTCGAGTGAATGACAAACTCGTACCCTTCCCAGTCCTCTATAAAATCGCTCGGGTCGTGGCCTTCGTCAAAGTCGAGCACGAGCATGTTGATACGGGTTATGTTGGCGTTACCTCTCGTTGTTCCAGGCTTATAGGTGACCGGCGACCAGAGTTTTCCGTCTTTCCCGTCTCGCTCGTCAAAGTTGGCTAGAGCGTCTTTAAGTGACGACCATTCAGCGGCCTTTTGGCGCGGGGAGTTGTCTTTGACATT
>Ga0172381_10007990_pt1 | contig 10402 bp, 7 predicted proteins | sample Leawel6488metaG_FD_119754 | JGI IMG/M metagenome (GOLD analysis project Ga0172381, IMG submission 119754) | Leachate microbial communities from a municipal landfill in Southern Ontario, Canada - Leachate well 64-88 metaG | ecosystem: Engineered > Solid waste > Landfill > Unclassified | place... | reverse complement strand
TTATAATACCGTTTATATATTAATGGAGAAGCTCCCATATTATTGTTATATTGATGTCTTCAAACAATATGCAGATAGGATGCCATATTTTATTGGGAATTGTGATGTAATAATTGATAATAAAAAGTTTAATGAGATCAGGGAATGCTTTATTGATCAGAGCGTTCACACAAATCCAATTTTAAAAGACAAATTTAAATTTAGAAAAATTCCTGATACTAAAATAAAAATAGAAAATTATTTTAGAGAATTATTAGGAAGTAAATTAGGTGAAAAATATGCCAAAAATTTTAATTAAAGAACAAGAACATAAGATTGAGGTACCTGTATTATTAACTGCTGTTAGCGGAAAAATTCGTGTTAAAAATCGCTCGATTGTGAATGAATACGGCACTCCAGTTGCGGTTAAACGAGACGGGTTTTCTTTGAGTAATTATATTGAATGGCAAATCGGTTACGATGTTGTTAAAAAGGAAACGGAAAAGCTCGCGGAATCATCACTACCAGAGACTGAGTTTATTGGTGCAAATGGAAAAACTAAGGCGCTTTACGAATTGTCAGAATATATTTGGCATTTTTATAAATGGAATGTTATCACCAGAGAAGAATTAGGGGGTGTCATTACTTATCTTAATTCAATACAAAGTAATGATTTAATTGATGATAATTCTGAATTGCAAATTGATCGTAGCCACCCAATAGCAAAAAATATAAACGGATTTGATTTCGAATATACTCAAGTTAAATATCCGCTTTTAATTCATAAATTTAATGGATATGAAATAGTTACTGAAATAAAAATTACCGAAAAACAATATGCAGTTGGAACTCAGCCGATGCTATATTTATGTTTTCCGATTACAGAACTAAAAGCGAATCCTAATTTAATTGGGCGAACTGCCGAGACAAAAGAAATCGCTTTTTTTGAAATTACAGAGAATAATATTAGTGTATTTTTAGAAATGCTAAAAATGTTTGGTATTTTGTCCGACAATCATAAACACGATATTTTGCAAATTATTAATACGATTTTAGCTTAATCTTAAAATTATGAATCTAAGCAAAGTAAAAATTCATAATTTTAGGTCAATTTTAGATGCTGATTTTGATTTGGAAAAATATTCTATACTTGTAGGTGAAAACAATGCTGGAAAAACGAATATCATAACTGCTTTAAGGATTTTTTATGAAGATGATATAAAATTTGAAGCAAAAAATGATTTTCCAAAATGCAATCCGATCGACAAAGAAAGCTGGATCGAATTGGAATTTTTAACTACCAATGATGAACAAGAATCGTTAAAAGATGAGTATAAGTCGGCAGATAAAATTTTAAAAGTTAGAAAATATTTAAAATCAGAAAATGCCGAACTTGTAAAAAGTGGAACAAGCAATATTTTTGCTTACGAGTCTGGAGTTTTATCAACAAATCAGTTTTATGGCGCAAAAAATATTTCACAGGCAAAACTTGGAAGACTGCTATTTATTCCCGAGTTAAGTAAAACTGATGATAATTTTAAAATGTCTGGTCCTTCGCCCTTGCGAAATATGATTGATTTTGTAATGCAAAAAGTAATAAAAAATAGTCCAACATATTCTAATTTGCAAACTGCATTCGAAACATTCAATAAAGATTTTAAGGAGGAGTCTTCAAAAGACGGTTTTTCATTAAATGAGCTTGCGAATGATATAAACAAAAATGTTGCCGAATGGGACATAAATTTTGGTTTAGATATTAATTCTATAACAGCTGATAACATAATAAAAAATCTTGTTTCACATTATATTGAAGACAAACAATTAAATGATCAAAGAGTTTCGATAAATTGTTTTGGGCAAGGATTGCAAAGGCATTTAATTTACACTCTTATTCGAGTTGGTGCAAAGTATATAGAAAAAAAGGAAGAAAAGAAAAAAGAATTTTCACCTGAGTTAACGATTATCTTATTTGAAGAACCGGAAGCATTTTTACACCCAACTCAACAAGAATTGTTAAATATTGACCTACAAAAGGTTTCAGAAGACCCTAAACAACAAATTCTAAGTAGTACCCACTCAGCAATTTTTGTGAGTAAAAATATTGAGACATTGTCCTCACTTCTAAAAGTCGTAAGAAATAATGGAGAATCAAAAGTCTATCAGATTAACAAAAGAGAACTTGACTCATTATTCGATCAAAATAATAGCATGTTTAAGATGTTTTCCGAAAAGCTTTTGGATTCCACAACCATACAAGTCGTTAAAGATGAAATAAATAGACGAAGTCTGGGATCGATCACAAGCAATGAAGAATTGAAACTTGAAGAAGAGGCTTTAAAATATTTTCTATGGCTGGATAACGAAAGATCTTGTTCGTTTTTTGCAAAGCACGTTTTTATTTGCGAGGGTGCTACTGAAAAAATATTTTTAGATCATCTTATTAACACGAAGTGGATTGATTTGAAAACCAAACATTTATATTTTCTTGATGCTATGGGAAAATATAATATTCATAGATATATGAATTTGTTTGGAGAGCTTGGTATTTACCACTCCGTTATTTACGATAAAGACCAAAATCAAGGCGTGCATGATTTAATAAACAGCTTTATTGAAAATAAAAAGAATTATTTTACAAAAGAAATTTATAGTTTTGATGTTGATATTGAGAATTATCTTGGGATAAGTAAGGCGAGCCGTAAAGATTTAAAGCCTTTAAATGTTATGTGGAATTATAAGAACGGTAAAATTAGTGAAGGTAAAATTATAGAATTAAAGAAGGTTGTAGAGAGCTTGCTTTAAATACTATAATCCACCTCATTTTTACCCTTTGTGGACTCTGGATGAGGCGTTTCAAACCATTCAGGATGAACTTTGTAAATTGCCCGTAATTCCTTTATACTTTTATCAATAACCGCGAAACTTAGCCGTGTTCTCGGTTCAAAGTTGCGGACATCGTCCCCGCCAGAGCTTTAAGACTCACGCGCAGCGTGGGTATTAAAGCTCTGTAAAAATAGTAAGGGATTCGAACGGGCAGCAGCGAGGTGTGAGTTTTTTTGGAAGAAAAAACGAACAAACCGAGCGTCGACGAAGCCGAGCTGGCGCAGGCTTCGGCGCTGCCCAGGACAACGAGCCGAGCCGCTATTTGGCGGCGAGGCGAGGCGGAAATCCCACCCTCTCCGTAGGTGATGTGAACGTCAGCCCGGTTGGCGTGCAGATCACCTATTTTAAAATCATTGAGTATAATAAATATTCCATGAATTATCTCAAAGAAAAATTTATAATCAAAAATCGTCTAGGACTAGATTTGGCTATTTTGATGGAAAAGAATCAAAACCAAAAAGGTGTGGTTTTTGTCATGCATGGCTTAAGTGGTACCAAAGAACAAGATCATATAGTAGCATTGGCCGAAGCTTTTTTTAGTAAAGGTTTCACAGTGATCAGATTTGATACGACTAATACCTTTGGTGAAAGCGGCGGCAAATACGAAGACGCGACAATTACCAGTTACTATCAGGATCTAGAAGATGTCATTAATTGGGCCGAAAAACAAGATTGGTATCAACAACCTTTTATTCTATGCGGTCATAGTTTAGGTGGTATTTGCGTTTCTCTCTATGCGGAAAAATTTCCGGAAAAAGTTTTAGCCTTAGTGCCAATTTCCCCCGTGGTTACCGGCGCCTTAACTCTTGAGGCTCATAACAGAATTGACGCTAAAAGCCTAAAAGATTGGGAAAAAACCGGCTGGTTAATCCAAACTAGTCAGTCAAGGCCGGGCATAATTAAAAAACTGCCTTGGTCTCACATGCAAGATCGGCTAAAATATAATTTGCTGCCCGAAGCGGCCAAACTTACCATGCCGGTCTTACTAGTGGTTGGAGAAAAAGATACCTCCACTCCGCCGGACCATGTTAAACAATTGTTTGATGTTTTGCCTGGATTGAAAGAATTTCATATTATTTCAAATGCTCCTCATACTTTCCGTGAACCAGAGCATTTAGAAAAAATTAAAAAAGTAATATCAAACTGGCTTGATAAAATTATAATTTAAGCTCAACTAATAAAAAATTGTCCCGCCTGGCGGGACAATTTTTTATTTGAATGAATTCTATTTCAGTAGACTGTCAATAATTTGCGTAAACGTATCAACCGGATAAGCACCCTTGACTAATTGATCATTAACAAAAGTTCCGGGTGTACCGGCAATACCGGCGGCTTGAGCTTCCGCTGATTGCTTGGCAATCTTATCGGCCATAGCGCCGGAATCCAAACAGTTATCGAATTTAGAGGTGTTCAACCCTAAAGCCTTAGCATAAGATTTCAAATCGCTATCAGTCAAAGCGCTTTGGTTGGCAAACAATTTATCATGCATTTCCCAAAACTTACCTTGCTCACCGGCGCATTCAGCAGCCTCGGCGGCTTTTTGAGCATATTGATGAATGGAAGTTAAAGGCATATTGCGCCAGACGACACGAATCTTATCACCATAGTCCTTTAGTAACTGAGCCATCGTTGTTTCATGCCTTTGGCAATAAGGACACTGAAAATCGGAAACGACAATCAAAGTAACCTTGGCATTTTTACCGCCGCGAATATTATCAGCATTAGTAACCGGTGATAACTTAGTGACGTCCCCCGTTTCATCAGCAGTTGGGGTGGGATTAACAGCCGCGTTAGTATTGGTGTTGGTTGGTTTAACCGTCTTGGTAGTATCACCGCTGGAAAAACTACTGACTAGCAAAACGACAAAACCAATAATCGCAATGACAGCGACTCCCCAGCTTAAACCTAAAACCAGGCTTTGCTTTGGAGTCATGTCAAAAAATTTCTTTTGATCTGACATAGGCTTTAAAAATTTATTAATTATTAATTAATAATAATTTTACCAATTTTTTAATCTTCAGACAATCGTAGGCTGGCGTTTATGCCAATCCGTTGCTTGTTCGTAATTATATGCGACTTTAAGAATAGTTGATTCGTCAAAATGTCGCCCAATTAATTGCATACCAACCGGCATTTCGGTTGACCCGTTTTTGGGCAAAGCAAAGCCGCAAGGCAAAGACAAGGCAGGCACTCCGGCAATATTAATTGATACCGTATAAATATCGCTTAGATACATGGTTAAAGGATCATCAGTTTTTTCACCGAACTTGAAGGCTACCGTGGGCGAAGTCGGCGTCAATAAACAATCAACTTCAGCCAAAGCCTTTTCAAAATCATTTTTTACCAAAGTTCTGACTTTTTGAGCCTTTAAATAATACGCGTCATAATACCCGGCCGAAAGCGAATAAGTGCCCAACATAATCCGCCGACGAATTTCCGCGCCGAAACCTTGAGCCCGAGTCTGTAAATAATTATTTAATAAATTATCGGCTCGAGCCGAGAGACCAAATCTCACTCCATCAAACTTGGCCAAATTTGCCGATAGCTCAGAAGGCATTAAAATGTAATATACCGCCAAGCCGTATTTAACATTAGGCAAACTCACTTCCACCATTTCAGCACCCAAATCTTCCAATTTTTTAATGGCAGCTCTGACATTTTTTTCCACTGCCGCGTCCATGCCGCCAACAAAGTATTCTTTAGGCAAGCCGATTTTTAATCCTTTAATATCTTGTTTTATTTCTTGGGAATATTTTGGCACCGCCCGACTAGTGGTTGTGGAATCATATTTATCCTGGCCGGCGATTTGTTCTAAAATTAAAGCCGCGTCTTCAACGGTCTTAGCCATTGGACCAACCTGATCCAAGGAAGAAGCCATGGCAATTACACCATAACGAGAAACCCGGCCATAGGTTGGCTTAATTCCAACCAAATTGCAAAGGGAGGCCGGCTGACGAATTGAGCCGCCAGTATCCGTGCCTAAAGCATAAAGACATTGATTGGCTGCCACGGCCGCAGCTGAACCACCAGATGAACCGCCCGGTACTCGCTCTAAATCCCAGGGGTTTTTAGTTTTAGCGTAATATGAAGTTTCAGTAGAAGAACCGCAGGCAAATTCATCCAAATTAGTTTTTCCCAACATGACACCCCCCTGATCAAATATTTTATTCACGGCCGTACCGGTGTAAGGGGCAATGTAATTCTCCAAAATTTTTGAGGCACAGGTAGTGCGAACGTCTTTAGTTAAAAAAATATCTTTAATGGCTGCCGGAATTCCGGCAAGTGACAAAGAAAAATCACCCGCTCGATCAGCTTGTTTGGCCTGAGCCAAACCTTGCTCTTCGGTTAGGGTAATAAAAGCCTCAATTTTTTTATCCGTTTTTTTTATCTGATCAAAACAAGCCTGAGTTAATTCCACCGAACTAAAATCTTTTCTCTTCAAGCCTTCATTGGCTTCTTTGATGGTTAATTCATTCAAAGACATATTAAAAAACCGATTTAGTTTTAACTAAATTATCTTCGTGCTCGGGTGCTAGCTCCACCAACTTTTTCATCGTAGCCTGATCGCAAGCCTGAATCTCATCTAGGCGCATAACATTTTCCAAGCCCGTAACCTGAGCCGTCGGTTCAACGCCGTCCGTGTTTACTTCCTGCAATTGTTCTACGTATTCTAAAATCGAAGAAAGCTGATTCCCATATTTTTCTATTTCTTCCTCCTTAAGCCCTAAACGGGCCAAAAGGGCAATATGTTCTACTTCTTTTTTAGTTAAAGCCATAATAAACATTGATTAAAATACTTATACAGTATACTAGCATTTCTTAGGTTTGACAAGTCAATTTACATGTGATAAATTCAACGAAACGACTACTAGCTCAGTTGGTAAAGCGTCTGAAACAAGCGCTTAACTCTGAGCCCAAGAGGACATCATCTATGACCCAAGAATACTATTTATCAGAAAGTCAGGAGTTCTAATCTTTTCGTGGTCGCCAAATAACAATTCAAAACCCATCTGGGTTTTGCACATTTTTTGCCTCCGGCCGGCTACGGTTTCGAGTGTACATCACACATCCACTAACAAGGTACGCAAGAAACGCATAAGCCGGAGGCATCTCTTAATTACTCTACCAGGGTAGCGGGCAGCATTCTGCGCTAGGCAAACAACACCGCTTGGTGTTGCGCCCATGTCAAGAAAAATCTGCCGGCGATGATATGTCCCTACCCTGACCATTTTTGTTCTCCCCAGAGAACTGGTCAGGTTAACAATCTGGAGCCTCTAGACGTTAACCTGACCGAAATTTTGCTCATTTTTTGGGACCAATCTCGGCTTACAGCGCCTTCCTCTTTCCATCCTTTGACGCTTAGTCAGAAAGGTCCCTCTAATTTGCCCCCTACTTCTCCCGATTTCGGATATGGTTCTAAGCGCACCGCTAACCATTCGTAGCTGAAGCCTTTTATGGGCTACCGAAATCGGGAGAAACCTAATTTTGCTCTGGCGGCAAGCAACCCAGTCTTGTAGCCTTGGAGGGCGCGACTACCACCTCCTGCGTTGGGTAGCTGTAGTCTCTAAGGCGCACGCCAGAGCCCATTCTTCATGTCCCACCTCACGGGACTGGGCATCGGTCGGCATTGGGCAGCCAAACCGATACCTACGGACGCATAGCTTTTTCACAAGAGCTTATGCGTCCGTCTTTTTTTTATAAAAGCCGCGGTCTGGCCGCGGCTTAATGTATCTTATTTTAATAACTCCAAAAACTCTTTTTCGCGTAGGACCTTGACCCCTAAATCTTTAGCCTTAGCCGCCTTGGAACCAGGGTTTTGCCCCACAACCACGTAATCGGTATTTTTTGAGACTGAAGAAACCCAATCACCGCCCGCTTGGCGGATTTTTTCTTTAGCCTCATCACGGCTCAGCGACTCAAGAGTACCGGTAACGACAATTTTTTTACCGCCTAGCTGCCCATTTTTTTTGACAATTTTTTTCGATTCAATAATTACTCCGGCCGCGATTAAATCATCAATTAATTTCAAGTTGGCTTTATCCTTAAACCAGCCAATTAAACTCTTAGCCACCACCGGACCAATGTCGGAAATCGCATCAAAATCGTTTTCTTCAGCCTCAATTAATTTATCAAATTTGCCAAAATGCTCGGCCAAAGCAATGGCCGTCTCTTCTCCCACGTGAGCAATGCCTAAAGAATAGATGAAACTGGACAAAGAAATTTTCTTAGCCTGATTAATTGCTTCGATTAAATTGTCCGCGGATTTTTCGGCAAATCTTTCCAAGGGCAACAAATCGTCTTTTTCTAAGTTAAAAATATCGGCTGGAGTTTTTAGTAAACCCTCCTCCATCAGTTGAATGACAATCTTTTGACCCAAGCCGTCAATATTAAAACCTTTTTTTGAAACAAAATGAATTAAATTTTGCTGCTTTTGAGCGAAACAATTTTTATTGGTACAAAACAAGGCCACACTTTTTTCCCGGCCATTTTCCGCAATGGTCTTTTGCTGGGTTGGCGAATTACAAATCGGACACTTGGCCGGCATCACAAATTCTTTTTCCTGACCCGTTCTCATTTTAGGCAAAACCGATACCACTTCGGGAATAATTTCGCCTGCTTTACGAATCACAACCGTATCCCCAATTTTTACACCTAAACGCCTGATTTGCTCTTCATTGTGCAAGGTGGCGCGCCTAACCGTAGTACCAGCCAGTTTGACCGGCCGCAACTCGGCCACCGGCGTTAAAGTGCCCAAACGGCCAACCTGAACGGAAATATTTTCCACGACCGTTGTTACCTCTTCGGCCGGAAACTTAAAAGCCATGGCCCAACGTGGCGCCTTACCAACATAACCCAGCTTTTCCTGCAAAACCCGTTGGTTAATTTTTACTACTACCCCATCAATCCAATATTCTTCTTGCTTTTTTTTCTTTTGCCACTCGCGCCAATATTCGATAACCTCGTTAATATTTTTACACAAACGATGATTTTTATTAACTTTAAAACCAAATTGATTAAGTTCTTCTAATTCTTGATTCTGAGTAGCCGGCAATTTTTCTTTACCACCGGACCAATCATAAATAAAACAATCTAATTTTCTTTCGGCCACAATCTTAGAATTCAGCTGCCTGATGGTTCCGGCGGCCGCGTTACGCGGATTAGCAAAAAGCGGCTGACCGGCTTTCTGCCGCTGCTCATTGATTCTGGCTAATTGTTTTTCGGAAAGCCAAACTTCACCTTCCACAATTATACTAACCGGCCTTTTTAACTTAAGCGGAATACTTTGAATGGTTTTTATATTCTGAGTTACATCTTCGCCAATAATACCGTCACCTCTGGTGGCTGCTTGCTTGAGTATGCCGTCTTGATAAGTTAAAACTATATGCAGACCATCAATTTTTAATTCACAAACATAATCCAATTGTTTCTCGCTAATCCCTTCTTGAACTAATATTTTTTTAACTCTACTTTCCCAGTCCATTATTTCTTCCACCGAAAAAACATCATTAAACGACCATTGCCTAACTTCGTGTTTAACTTTGACAAATTTTTCCAAAGGTTGGCCACCAATCCGGCTCAAGGGGGAATCTTGGCGTTTTAAATCAGGAAATTGTTTTTCTAAACTAGCCAATTCACGCTGCAAAGAATCATAAATCGCATCCGTTACCGTCGGATCATCCAGGACATGATAGCGATAGCGCAAATCATCAATTTGCGCTATTAACTTATCAATTCTATTTTTAGCATCAATTTTATTCATAATCATTATTTCACAATCTGTTCTTCGGAAAAAATTACAAAGTCATAAAGGCCGGAAAGCGGCGGTCGCATGGGAGTTTTGACCTTAATTTTCTGAACGGAATCACCATAAATTGACTGAGAATCAATAACCAGGCGACTGGGAACGTCAATTTTGGTCGGCGTGCCATTAACACTTTGGAAAACACCAATAGTAAACTGTCCGGCTTCAGCGCCAAACCAATTATTATTCAATCTTAGAACATATGAACACTTAGGATTAATCGAAACCGCGACGTTGCCGCTTAAATCCTGCAGACCGGTTAAATAAGGTGAGTGGCCATTAGCATCCAATTGAATCAAGCCACGACTTACCGCCGGGTTGGCCGGCACACTCTGCGGACAATCGGCTGTGCCTTGAGGCACGACCAGCCAGGTTAAGTTGGTCAGTTCGCCGTAAGTGGGATAAGATTTCAGATTACTGCTGACAAAAAATCCTTCCACTAAACTCTGGGAGCTGCCGCTTAAATATGGATTGAATAAATCCAGCTGGATTGACTCGCCGACTCTTAAATTCACGGCCGTCTCTTGTTCACTAGAAACTGATACCAACCAGCTATTGCTGACGGCGTTACCCAGACCGGTTTGCCCGGCCGTAACGCAAGCTACGCCGTTATTGGTCTGGGAACAAAAACCATTGGCTTCCTGGCAAACTGACGAAATCTGCCCGGCCACCTCGGCACAAGCCGATGATTTGACTGCTTGCCGTCGGCGGATTTGATAAAGCACCCGCTCCGCTCCG
>Ga0172381_10007989_pt1 | contig 10403 bp, 7 predicted proteins | sample Leawel6488metaG_FD_119754 | JGI IMG/M metagenome (GOLD analysis project Ga0172381, IMG submission 119754) | Leachate microbial communities from a municipal landfill in Southern Ontario, Canada - Leachate well 64-88 metaG | ecosystem: Engineered > Solid waste > Landfill > Unclassified | place... | reverse complement strand
TTAACATTAAGAAATTCGCTTTACAAGATCAAAATTTAGTTGTGATTTAATTTAATTTAATTTTCACCGTAGGGACCACGGGTAGAGCTTAGGGACTCACTCTCAATGGAGAGGGGAATGAACTAAGAAGCTCCACTGCTTTAGCGTGGGGTAGTTCACATTCCACCGTTACGTTTGTCAAGAAATATAAACGTTTGAGTTATGCAAAGAAAAAATTAGACCAGTTACGAGATAAATATATTGGGTATGAAATGGATTAATGAACTGAGGAAAGTATGACTGGATATAAACCTATAACAAAATCCATACAAGAAACGATTTATCCAAATGGAACCAGAATCCACACTGGCGAAACAGAAGATGGGGATTTTCAACTTCATTTTTATATGGATGGAATATTAAAGATCGTTAAAAAGTGCTATCATAAAAACGATGCCCTCTATCAACACGATCGATATTTAAACAGATATGATAACGCGGGATTAAAAGGTGTAAGATTATTTGAAAAACCTGCTAAAAAGCGAATCGGAGTATATGAAACTACGGAATTCACTCCCGAGGGTACATTCTATCCCGAAAAACCGAGACCACTGGATAAACTAATAAAAGTTATTGAAACTCAGGTCTACGTCAGAAAAGGAAAGGAAGTAATCAATTACAAAAATAAAGTATTTTGTGTACATAAAAATAATGTACCAATGGCTATAAAAACCGATGCTGATTATATATTCAATTTGAAAACTGATCTAGTTGACACGAAAAATGAATAATTTATTTTTTTGGTTTTTTCTTATTCGGAGTTCCACATGCCACAATCTCACCTCCTTTTCATCGCGCTAATATAGGCCAAAACTTCCCCGTCTTATCCGGAATTATAACAACAGGCTGTCCGTCAAGAAGATGTTCGGCAACCCGAAGTAGATAATAAGTACCAGACTTATGAGAAGGGTATATTAGAGCCTTCTGCCCGACAGATGGCGTTTTGTATTTATGGAATATATAATGATGGCTGGCAGTTGGAATCATCAAGCCGTAATCTCCTTCTTTTATGTCTTCCCCATCATCTCCACCTTCCAGAGATGGATCAGACCCATACATCCCGATATCAACAGAAATTTCAAGTATACCCTTTGTATCAGGGATTACGATTCCAGCTATCCCAATTCCAGACGTTAGCTCGATCAAGTTTATGGCAGCTAGGTTATTTGATCCACGCATCCCCATATTAGTATCAATCTGAATCTGATCTTGAATAGTTGATATAACGTCAACTGCGCCATAATAATTTCCTTTCAGATTGTTTTTCATAATATCGTTTGTTGATATTACGTTCATTGTGCTTTTTGATACAGAGTTTGCTATCCCATATCCAGGATGTGCATACGGATACTTAGATCCATATTTTGTTCCGATAGTGTTAGAAATATTATTATTCCGGGAATTAACCGTAAAACCACTTCCAGAAATCGCACTAGCTACCTGTATTCCATTTTGGTAATTCCCGGAAATCGTGTTCCCTTCTATAAGAACGCCGTTACCCCACGGACCTAGATTAATTCCGCTGCAGTATGTAGCCCACCCGGAACTCCCATTATTGTTTATAGTATTGTTATAAATGTGGATTGTCTGTGCTTTACTTCCTGCAGTGTTACGTACGTCTATTATTTCGATTCCAGCAAGGCCATTATTAACAATATAATTGTTGTAAACATTAATATTATTGATAAGTATTGTGTAATTTGATTCATTGCTGATTTGCATTCCATTTTGACCATTCGTTGCGCTGGTAGCATTCGGTCCTAAATATGGAGTAAGCGAATTGTTATATATGTCTACGTTTTGCGAACTTCCAACACGTATACAGTCGGAACCAATTCCTTCTACTGTATTATGATGAATTGAATTTCCATTCCCTGTTACCCCCTTCAGAAATACCGCATCGTGTTCAAGATTCGTTAATACATTATTATAACATTGAATATTTCTTCCATAAAAAACCATCAATGCCTCGTCAAAAGCGTCATGGATATGCATGTCGTAGAGATAAACATTTGATGGGCTTGACAACCCTATTAGACGTTCAACGCCGGAACCCGCCGACCGAGGGGTATGGAGATGCCCAACGTATCCCAAAGTTAGATACTGATTTTGGCAGTTTCCATCGATTTCAAAACCGTGAATTTTTATATTTGAGATTGCCCCACTCTTAGACGCTATAACAGGCGTACCATCAGGAAAAACGCAATAAGCACCCGATGAACCATATGGAATATTATTGCCACAAGCGTAATCTTCAACTCTTATGCAAGCGGTTGAATCTCCCGTCCAATCTGTATTATTCCCGATAAAAAGCTGATCTGTAATCCCATAAGTAAAAGGTCCCCTCATATACACTTGCCTATCGGTGCCTGCGGACATCCACGATAGCGCATTATTAATTACCGTCTGGTCGGCGTGCCCATCGCAAATATAATCACCTGTTCCATCTGTGGCAGAAGATACTAGTTTCACAACTGTCATTTTATAGTCCACGCCATGCCCAAGTAGGGGCGCTTGAATACGTTAATGCGATATTCTGTAATGGTTCAATCGTAAACGTTCCAGTTGTCAGCCTGGTAGCTGTTCCAGAAATATATATTGCAGTAACCGTTCCGCCATGAACGCATACTTCGCACGGATACCCATAATTATTAACTACCTGCCCCGTAGTACCGTCGCCAGATGCCGGCACCGCTGGCGCTGTAAATGATCCAACCGGATTATAACCACGATTATTTATAAGCAGACGACCAGTAACCCCCGCAGTTCTACGGAGTGGAGTGGCGCATGTTGCTAGATCATTGTCCATGACATTGTAATATATACATCCTGTTAGGATTGATAGGCCGTATTGTGCAGCACTAAATACGCGGTTGTGTACTGCGTCTACATAGGTACAATTAGTAAGTTTTATACCGTCAAGACTCCCATATACTTTATTTTCGGATACCGAAGATTGTGCATACAGTCCCGTCTCGGTAGAATCCATACTTATACCCGCTGCAGTTGCCGGAACCGTAACTTTATTGTTTTCGACTATTGCGCGAGTTATATTTTTATCTGCACATGTGAAAATAATTCCATCGGAAGCCGATATAACAGTGTTATCCTCTACAGTTACGCCTAATATGTCATAAGTTGTTGACGTTACAGTGATTCCGGGTTCAGTTCCAGTGCATGTGATTTTATTATTTTTGATTGAAACATTTTCAGAGTCCATCATGCCAGAATATGTACTACAATTTACCCCAATTCCAGCTACGTTGACTTCATTATTTTCAATTACTAAATTTTTTATTTGATATGCCGCGTTGATTCCGTCACAGTCCACAGCAGAACATGTAAATTTATTGTTAAATATCTTAATGTGTCCTTTTTGACTCCGGATTGTTAGACAGTGATCTGCGATAGAATCAATAATATTTTCTGAAAAAATCATACCATCTACAGCAGATGGAATCGCAAAACTCGTGGCCGTATTTCCCGTGACAATTGTATCTAATCCATTGGCGAAACCGAGAGAACATTCAACTGCGTGATTATTCGCAAGAGTGAGCCCTCGATATGTCGGGTGAGGGCCGAACATTCCAACCGTTTTAGAGTCATATTCTAGTATATTATGACTCCAATTTTGCCCAAACTGCACGCCATAATCTGCATCACCGCCACATGCTATAAGATGCCTACAGTCAATTCCTCCATTTCTTTTGCAGATAACGTCTCTCGATGAATTTTGGATATGACAACCATATCCAAGGCCAGTACGATTTGAGCCGATTACATAGTTGTCATACCACCGAAACCAGACACAATCTACAACGTGAGTTGCCCTATCGACCATATCCACTGACTGAATATTCTGAATTTTTAGGCGGTGACACTGTTCAACATTGATACCATATTGGTATTGTGCGGGGTTTCCAATCATTTTTAAATCTTTCAATGTAATATTTTCTACCATTGTTAATTTGTCAACTGTTGCAGTATCAGACAGTTTATAATCGCCATGTAGTAACTCATAAAAAGTAAGTATATTTCCATTGATTGATTTAATTTTTTGAATTTCTCCCATTCTTTTTAAAACCGGATCGCCGTATACATCAGCAGCGTATGTGATTAGTATTCCCTCGCTTCTGATACGCACCCAATCCCCGGCGGAGAATTTTGTTCCATCCGCGACTGTTACAGTAAGGGCTCCTTCAAGAGCGTCGGCGGTTGTCACTGCTGAATTTGTTGCGGTTATAGCTCCGTGGATGTATAGACAGCTAATATTTGATGCAACCGCGGAAAAATCAAGAACTGTATTTGCATCGTCCCCTATTATGGTCAGATTTGATCCCGTGTACAGAAGTTGAGTCGGGCATATGAAATGCCCCTGCAGATATAGAGTTCCACCACCTAAACTAGATATATTATCTAAGGCAGCCTGTATGCACGCCGAATCAGTTGCATAAGTAGGATCAGTACATACATAATCACCATATCCCGTTTTCGCAACTGTGATTATATTATCAAACTTTCTCAATTTTCCGTGTATCTGTGCCGATGGCACTCCCGTGTTATAATCTGCCATTTGAACCTCTCATGATGGTAATTGTACAGTTACTAACTTTCCTGACGATGTCTGCACTACAGCCGTTTTCGTTTCAGTGTTTATTGATAGCACAGTACACGTTTCGGGCTGGAGTTGTGTACTGATCGTCCCGTCAACTATCGCCTGTGTTGTAGATATAGGATCTAAAATCACAGGTTTTCGATACCCTGCTCCCAAATAATCTGAATATGGTGCATTAATTACCGGATCAATAGCTGAATAAATATAATCAGTAATCAGTGTTAGTTCGCATGTTTCAGTACAATTTTCAGAATGATATTTTATGCCAGATATCCGCAACCATTCCGGAGACGGCACGCCTGAAACATCGACTATATGCGTACTGTTGGCCTCGTCTTTTGGATCGAAAGCAACTACATAAGATGGAGTTTTTGAATCCGTCAATCCACGGAGAGCATTCGGGAAACCGACACCAAAACGTACACGTTGATATAGTTCAAAATCGAACCGATTAACGAATTTTGCTGAAACTGTTGAGCGCTGACTCATGAAATAGAGGAGCCATTTGATTGCTTCCTTCTCGGCTGTAGACCCCTTTTCGTGGATAGAATTGTCCTCTATAATGTATTCACGGGCTTTCTCCTGACCCATATATACGGCGGGAGAGTATGCGGCAGCTACTACAGATTCACTTGTATTCGAAAGGACTCCATAAACAATAACTTTATTATATTTTTCATCCGGTTCAGAAGTTATCGTTGGCTCATCCAATAGGGAGTTATCAGGCCATGTAAATGTAATAGGAGTTGGAAGATCAAAACCGTTGACTGTTTGGTCAATTAGTTCCGGAGGAACCATATAAAAATAAGGGTGTTTTAGTGTGATTCCTCCAACCACAACCGGTAATAATTTTATGTGAATTATACCATTGATATACTTCGAAATTTCCTTAATCGCATCAAGCCGTGATGTTTTCGGATCAAATACAAACTGTTTGCTTATCGCATCACTTTCTATAATTGTTTTTATTGAAACCCCTGTTTTCGTGGGGTCGATGAGTGATCTTATAATTGGTGCCCATCCCATGCTTGCGCCTGTAACCGTTTGGAGAGTCCACGGAATCTTCTGGACAGATAAATTCCTAGAATTATCAGCAGCCTGCATCTTCATAGCGCTTCCCACGTATCCAATTGTAGGAGAATTCGCCACTACTTTTCCGAAAAACGTAATATACGGAGTCAAATCGGAATCTCTGGCAATATATTTTATTGTGGTTGTTTCCGGAGGTACTACGAGATCCGCGAAACTTGCAGCTAATTGAACATACGTATCTTCGGTAGATTTTGATACGTCGCAGGAAATCAGGGAGTAATCTCTTAACTCCCTCCGTTCTCTATAAATGGGTTCTGCAATTCCGAATCCAGCCATAGTACGGCCAGAAATATAATCATAATAAGGAACTATACAATCTCGTTGTGGGTAGTGTCGTTCAACCGTCCCGGTTTCGATGGGAGTCTCTTCAGAAATCACACATACAGCTTGTTTTCTGGGGCGGTGTCTCAAAATTGTAGCTGACATTGTGGTATATTTTCGGACTCTGACCCAATCAACGATGAGATCACCAGTATTCGCCTCTGAGGATAGTGATATTGGAAGTGTACCCGTTGGCTTTGTAATAGTTAGAATTCCTCGATATTCCCCGTCAACGTAGTACTGTGGTCCAGCCTCTAAATACGAAATTCCGTACGTGTGAAATGCTGATCCTGCACGTTCCACCCAATCATTAGAATATGTATAATCAGTGCCGTTGTACGTATGCTTGAAATCCGTGGAATAATCGTTGCCTGAATTTAGATAAGCACCCGCCCAACATGCTCTGTTATTATCGGCTGCCCAAAAGCCCCACATTGCATGATTTGTGAATGGGTGAGATAATCTCAGTTCTACCGTGACTCCAGGTGCAAAGGTCTGAGCACTCCGTATAACACTGGTTACAGTTCCGTGGCTGAGCCTCAAAGTTGAGCCTGTGCTCATAGCTGACCCGGAAACTACCGACCATTTTGCTAGATCAAGAGTATCAAACGTATCGTAATAATCAAACACTTCAGCCGGATTTGATGCATCTTTTGCGGTTCCATTTCCATAGAAAAAGCAAATTGAGTTTGCAAGAGCAGGAATTTTAACTACACATTTTATATTCGTAGAAGTTACAGACTCGATGCAGTATGGTATAGGCTCTTCGGCTGTATCTGAAAATCTTATATCTCTCCCATCTAAAGCCATCCCCGGGAGAATTGGAATATCTATATCGAGTTGCACCGGCTGATATACTGGCACTTCATCGGGTGGTTCATCTGAGGAAATTAAATAATCTCCCTCCAAAGTCGTTAAGCGGTCGCCCTCGGATGATGTATAATAATAACCTTCAAATGTTATTGGAGTCCACGCTGGATTATTTACTTGGATATCGCCTTTATATTTCCAATCTTCAAAATGCCCGATGGCTGCCAATGGATAAACGTTCAAAATTGCTTCAGTTGTTGTGCTTCCTGGATATATGGAGATGTCACTTTCACTGTTTGCAATTCCATTGCCATAGTAATAATTTATTTTCGTTTTTCCACTTGTGACGGCCACCCAGACCGAAAACACTCCTGAAGTTAACGATTCAAGGTAATATGTGAGTTTGTGCCCAAAATTGTCTGCAAAACGTAAATCTCTCCCATCTAGCGCCATTCCAGGAGACATATTAATTTTCACATTAATTGCATTTGAGGAAGTGCGTGTCGGGATCTTAATATCGCCTTTGAATTTCCAGTTTTTGTATGGTCCGGGTGTATCAATCCGATAAAACAACGGCTTCCTGAACATCTTATTTGCACGAGTCCCGACACTCGATGACAAATTCATATAATATTTTAGAGATATATCCGCAGTTACTCGGATTTGTGTATCTCCATCTACCTGGTTATCGTAGGGATAACATTTTGGTTGAGTTGTGTGTCTATTTCCAAGTGTGATAGTTGGTTCCACTGCGGAGTATTTCCTGACTCGAACCCAATCAACCTTAACGGCTCCCTTATTATATTCAGAATAAAAATGAATCGGAAGAGATACATTCCCAGGTAGATTTGTTGATGCAGTACCACGCAGCGCATAATTAATATAAAATTTAGGTCCTGCTGCGAGATGTGCTACTCCATAAATATAGTAGGTAGACCCACCACGACTTACCCCGTCACTCGTCCAGGTTCCGGAGCTTCCATTATTAGTATATCGATAATCATAATAATTCGAATCTCCAACAACTGGACCATGCCAAGCGGCCGCTTTTCCGGAGTCAGTATCCCTAAAACCCGCAATCATTCTGTTTGTCTGAGCATGACATGCGCGAGCTTCAACAATGAGATTTGTACCGAATGTCTGTTTACTTTGTAAAATCGAATTAAGCGTGGTACTTTCTAAAGTTAATATGCCATTTGTAACCGATGATACACCATGCACTTTTGTCCAGACGGTTGTACTCAAACCACCCGAAAACGCATCTATAAACTCAAAAACTAGCGGACCATTAGACCGACTTCTAGCTCCACCATTGCCATAATGAAAGTATATTTTTTTCGCGTTCGCAGGAAGAGCAAGCCATACACGACAGCTTCTAAAATTGAACAAAGATGATGGTTCTATATGATAATTGATTTCATTTCCCCGAACATCTGAAAATCTTATATCCCTGAAATCTCCCGCCATTCCAGGTTTCCATTGTAAGATAAATGACCCCTGAAAACCTTCAGTACTTGAAGGATTCGTGATTAATAAGTCTTGCTGATACTTCCATGAGATATAAGATTTTTTCAAGGTTTATCCTCACGGGGTCTGAGGTGTTGAATACAGTGAACATAGTGTAATACTTGAAGAATCAAGATTATGAACCCGGGCTTTCACATATTTAGGGGATCTGTTAAGCTGGATTGTACCCTTAACGGTGTGACTTGCATCAGCCGCGATATCCCCAGAGTCAACCGGATCATCATAAGTTCCTATTGTGAAGTCAGGGGTTGCACCTGTCGGATCTGCAAACAAATCAATTCTTGCTCCGAGTGTTGCACCTGATCCAAATGTCATAGTATAACCTACACAGAAATCGACTGCTGTAGAGAGATCGACATAAGAACTAGCTGCACTATACGTATTCGCGGCCACCGTGACAGAATCTAAAATTAACGTTGTTGTTTTATCGAGTGCCATTTTATACCCTCACCATAGTGTTAGTAATCGTGATTTCCAGAGCTTCACTGTCTCCAAACGTTCTATTTTCGCTTAAAACTCCACGAAGAAGCATGTCTCCCCCCGAAGCAGCGTTAAATACTGCGATCTCTCGGACAGTTACGCTTCCGGTAAATGAGAAATTATAAGTTAATTGTGAAGTTCCCGGGCTCGAAAACGAGCATATGGCAACCGCCCTAGCGGCTCCATTGGTTGTATTTTCAGAGCCAAGTGCTGTATCTGTAGAAGCTGCCGCTGTCGCTCCTGTTCCTGTAGCAATATAAGTGAATGCGGCGGGAGGTGACACCCCTATAAGCATTCTGGCCATTGCCTCTATTCCATCGTCGGTAATTACCGTTAATGTTGACATTTTTCGATTTCTCCATTTGGTAGAATTTTAAAATGTTCTTTTATCGTTCCATCTGCGTTTCTTGACTTCCACTCAATTGTTCGTTCCTGTTTCATCGCAACATTATTCAGAATACATCACCTTGACCAAATTTGATTATATATTTCCATTTTCCGGAGCCTCTAACAACTTCCTTGATGTCGCTAATTCCAGAATCCGGATAAATATAACAATTTAGAAAGTTGACACTATCTACAGTAAGCGTGCCATGTTGACCCATCACGGCCATTAATGCCGAAATGGTTGAAAAACTCTCAGTATAACATTCGTATGATCGCGGGAATGAATTTACTTTCGTTCCAAGAGAAACGTGCTGGTCTCCGCTGAGTAATTTTTTAACGTCTCCATCGACCGAATAACTTAAAGCAGGGTCTTGATAACAGTCTATGGTTATTCCTTTGAAGAGTATGGTAATCATAGGAATACCCCCCGCTGCCTGCGTTGATCGGCTGATATCTGGTTTATTTTTGCTACTAAGGTGTCTATATCAACGTTGTTTGATAGGGAAATGGGGCCTACACTTATCGTAGTGTCTCCGTATGAAGTCGCAGCATTCGTGTAAGCATTTGAAGTATTCTGGATACTGCTTAACCCGCTTGATGTCGTGGAGTCAATTGGATTTTTTATGTTTGAAAGTGGGTTTGATATACTCCCCATAACCTGATTTAAACGAGGAATAACGCTAGATTTAGTTTTATTAATTGTATCCATCAGCGGATCGTAAAGAATCGCATCGAATGTGGGCAATGTTTTAAAAGGTCCCTCTTTTGCAGGGCTGTGTGTTAGGTAACCGTCCGCCGCAGATGTAACTTTATTCATTGCGTTTTTGATGCCCTGAATTTTGTCTTCTATTCCGTCGATTAGCCCCTGAATTAACGATTTTCCGGCGGATTTGAAATCCGAAACTTTATCTTTTATCTTTGTTACTATATTGTTGATAGCGTTTCCAATCGGGGCAACTTCGTTTTTGATATCGGTTACCATCCCATCTAGTACATTTTTGATTGCCGATTTAATCTCGTTCCATTTTGCAATTGCTTGAGTTTTGAAAGTGTTATATTTTGCAATCATTGAGTTCAGTTGATTTACTTTCTTCTGAACCCAATTTTGAGCATCTGTAACAATTCCATTCAG
>Ga0172381_10007988_pt1 | contig 10404 bp, 12 predicted proteins | sample Leawel6488metaG_FD_119754 | JGI IMG/M metagenome (GOLD analysis project Ga0172381, IMG submission 119754) | Leachate microbial communities from a municipal landfill in Southern Ontario, Canada - Leachate well 64-88 metaG | ecosystem: Engineered > Solid waste > Landfill > Unclassified | place... | reverse complement strand
TTTTGTTGGAAATACAATATGATAAATCAAAACACTTACATTGTGACTTTTGTGGATGTATATGCTCATTATCTAATCATACCGCAGCACAGCTGCGGGGAAAGCTCCCCAAGATAGATTCTATAATAAAAATAACCGCCTCATTACTGCCATCGGCATCAACATCGGCAATAAGAAATTTTTCATCTCTTAAGTTAGCTTGATAATCAGACGAATCGCCAAGAGTTTCAAAAACATATTTGTAATCGGCAACGCCATTTGTCAACTGCAAATTGGGTTGTGGATAGGGCTCAAGAATACAAACAGACGCACTTTTCAATTTGAATAAAATTGGGTCGCTTCCATCAAAAGCGCCATCCGCCATAATTTGCGTTGAGGTAACCGCTTGTTGGCCATCCATTACCGGAACTGAATTTTGCGTTGACGGTACGGCTTTAACCAACATTTCATTGGTTTTTTTAATTACGGCCGCGGGCTTCGGCTTGGCGACTTGCGCGATATAAAGATAGGTGCCGGCACCGATTGCGGCCAGGCAAAGCGCGGACAGAAGCACGACCAGCGTTGCAAATCCTTTTTGGTTTGAATTCATAAATTTTGATTATTGCAATCCTTCCACATAAATTTTAGAGGAAAGATTGGGCAACCAATCATAATATTCGCCATTCACAACCAACAGAGAACTATTAACCTGATAATTGAGATTTTCCCAAGGATCAAAATTAGGCCGGTTATTTTTATCACCGATAAACGGCGAATATACTATTTCTCCACTCGAAACATCAATAATTGCCGCCGCTCGGCAACTCGATCCGCAGCTCCAATCAATTAACCGATAGTGATTGTTGAAATTCGGACCCTTGGCAACTTCATCCGTTATCAATGATTTGTAACCACCGCTCGCACCGCCGTTTTCATCAAATTCTTTCATCTTGGGACTATTTTCATAATAGACGGCCACGGGTTGGCCGGTATAAATTTCTTTTGCGGGAAAATCTTCAAATTTCGGCAAATTGACCGCATTATACGCATTTTCCCAAACTCTGTTATTGAATTTATATATTATTTCCATCCCTCCGATACAAGTCGGATCGCTAAAACAACGATTGCCAACTCCGACCCCGCTGATTATTGTTTTTTTATCATTATTAAATTTCGGATTTACGATATGTGCCAAAACTTCATCTTTTTTAAATTTTCTTGTCGCTGGATTAAAAATCCAATAATTATAAGAAACTATTTCAATGCCCGCTCCCGGCCCGGAATTCACCATAATTTTTAAATCCTTGTAACCGTCAAAATTAATATCATCTTCAAAGCTGATGCCGCCCGCATAAAAATACCACGCATTTTCAAAGGTTTCGGTCACTTTTTGCACAAATTTTCCTTGCTCATCCCAAATCGTCAGCACGGGTCCGGTATACGGATCATTATCAATGTCCCAATTATAATCGCTTTGAATATATTTCCATTTCAATCCATTGCCAACATTGATTATCTTGCCGCAATCATCTGGCAACTTGGCTAATTTTAATTCATTATCGGTTTTGTTCAAAAAATCTTGACATTGATCGCTTTGTATTTTGGCTTGCGATGCGGAAGTATCAACCGCCACGGGCGGCGTGGAGATTGCCGCTTGTTGATTTTTAATCGTACTTTGCGTTGTTGACGCAACATCAGCCGGTTTTTCACTGGTTTTTTGCACCACGGCCGCGGGCTTCGGCTTGGCGACTTGCGCGATATAAAGATAGGTGCCGGCGCCGATTGCGGCGATCATTAACACGATTAAAAATCCCAACAGCCACGCAAATTCACTTGTATTGCTTTTCATAAATTTAATACTAACCAACAAGATCCGCCTCACGCCTTCCCGATTCTATTTTATCTATCTTCCATATATTGCCCTCGCGAATAAGTTCTATTTTGAGCCAATTGGCAATTTCCACAATCGCTTTATCGCCTTTTATAAATATTGTTTTAGGCTGAATTTTTAAATCACCCCTTGCTATGTCTTGCCCAATAACTATCGGATCGTAAGCTTTCGCTTCACTTATACTTTTAACAAAATTTTCAGTGACCGAGCTTAGGCCGGATAAACAATAAGCAAAAAGATTATCTACATATTCATATTCACCAAGTCGGCATTGTTCTGCGCCCGAACGAATATACCAACCTATAAATCTATCCACGGTTTCCGCAGGGTTGGAAGACGACCCTCCAATTCCACCATCAAGCATCTCTAAAGAATCAATAATATTTATAAACATTTGCGGAATTTTACCATTATCAAAATTAAATGCGGCCTCATTCCGCTCCAATGAAATTTCAAAACAAACTCCATCCTGCAACATTCTCCATATATCACGATAAACACATCCGCGCGTTTCTCCACAATCAATGTTGAAATAATCTTTTATTTTATAATTATTATAATGCGAAAAAACAGCCGTCGCCGCCACATTTGAATCAATATCTGAAAATCGCGCAACACTCAACTCGCTTTCATGAAAAGGTATGCAAACGCTCGCGGCAAGCGCCTCACCAATAATCATTTCCCGCTGAGGATCAATTATTTTGGAATGATTTAAAAAATAATCTTTCAAAACAAATTTACTTCCTTTTTGGTTTGGATATTCAACTATCAATGTTTTTGGATATTTAAATTCAATCCCCCATTCCTCGTTGCGATAGGTCTGCCAATCGGAAATGTCAACCGCCGCGGCAGGCGTTGAAATTGCCGCTTGTTGGCTTTCCGCGGTATTTGCGGCATCTTGCGTTGTTGACGCAACTTTGGCCGGTTTTCCGCTTGATTTTTGCGCCGCGGGCGCGGGTTTCGGCTTGGCAGTTTGAGAAACATAAAAATAAGTGCCGATGCCGATTGCGGCCAGACAAAGCGCGGCCAAAAGCGCGACCAGCGTTGCGAATCCTTTTTGATTTGTGTTCATAATTTAATTTTGATTTGTTTATTTTAACAAACCATCAACAAAAAAACAGGGTTTCCCCAGTTTTTCATGATTAAATGTCTTTATGATTAAATGATTTGATGATTATATGATCTTATGTTTTTATGATTTACTTAATGCTTATTGACGAAATTATTTTTTCCACGTCCGCAGAGACATCGGCGGCTTCGGCGCCGTAACCGGCGAAAACATAAACAAAATAGCCCGAACCGGTGTCAAAAGTGTAGAGCGGGCCGGCGCACGCGCCGGTCATCGCCAAGGTTACTTGGTCATCGGCGACTTTGAAAATTTTCTTTGAATTCAATTCCAACGTATCCACCAGCGACGCGGACGAAAAATCGCGCACCATCATAAAATCCTCATACAACTGGGAAAACAACCCTGTCGCCTTGCCCCCTTCCGGTTTTTTGCCCACCAAAATGCGCACATCGGCGCAACCGGCCGCGCACTGATTGCGGTTTAATCCGCATTTTTTATTATTCAATTCCGCATCCATAATCCCGGGCGCGTAACGGTCATAGTTGGCATCCAGCGCCCAGCCGGCCGGATAGTCAACCGAAAAACCGAATTTCTGTTCACTAAAATTTTTCCATTTTTGCGCCTCGGTTTGAGCGGGAAACAAACTTGCCGCGCCCGAACCCGATTTCAACAACAACCACGCCCCAACCGCAACAATCGCCGCCATAACCGCCAGCCCGATCAACATTCCCCGTCGGCAATTGCAAATTTTTTTAATCTCCATAATCTTTGATAATTTCGCATCCGGCCACGCACATTAATACAAATTCGCCTCTTAAATATAACAAATTCCCAACAAAAAAACAGGGTTGCCGTCAATCAAAAAACCGCCAATGGCTGGCTGGCGATTGGAAACGGAAAAAACATTTATATTTTGGGCTTATCCAATTCCTCAATTTTAAAACCCAAATCGGAAAATATAAGGTTTCTCAAATAAATTCCGCCCGCGAAAAGAATTGTTTCAATGCTTTCGCCCGAATTAAACGCGCCGGTTTTTAACCGATCCATAATATCGGGACAATGGATGGGCAAATCAGCCATAATTGAGAAAATTATTCGCTCGGCATCATAAGGATTTGTAGCCCCCTTTTCTTTGACAATTTGCAAGAGTTTTTCCTTTTTTGCATCAACAATTTCTTTTATTCCGCTTTTTTCAAGAATTGATTTTCCGCGATCGTTAAGTTGGCGCGGAGAATGGGAAGGCGCAATTTTATCCTTCCAAAGAATATCAACTTTCGGGAAAATATCATCAATTTTTGGTTTAATATCTTTTAGATCATTCGCTATAAAATTCGTCCGTTCGTCAATTCTTGCAATCAATTCGCGAGTATTGCCCAAAAAAATGGCGGAAATCCAATTACCCGCTTTCTTAATTTTATTAATTTCTTCTTCCATATGATTTTAATTAATTAATGCGAATTAATTATCTAATTATAGCAAAGAAAAAAATAAACCAAAACAAGCGATGCAATTAAATGATTTTACGACAATGCCTCCTTCACTAATTTGCTCACCAGGCCGCTATCGGCCTTGCCTTTAATTTTGGGCATCAATTGCGCCATCACTTTGCCCATATCTTTGATGCTGGCCGCGCCGACAAGCGAGACGGCTTCGGCCACCAATTTTTTAATCTCGTCCTCGCCCAATTGCGCGGGCAGATAACGCATCAAAATATTAATTTCATTTTTTGCCTTTTCGGCCAGATCGTTGCGGCCGCCCTGCGCAAACAGCGCCAGCGCGTCGCGCAATTTCTTGATTTCCGACGAAATCACATCAATGATTTCAACATCTCCCAGCGCGGCTTGCGAAATATCCTTGCCGGCCTTATTGATTTGGTATTCCTTGTCTTTTTCCTTATTTAAAATCGCGGCCTTGAGCATTTTTAAAATGGAAACCACCGCTTCATCTTTGGCTTTGAAAGCGGTTTTGAAATCCTCGTTGATTTTATCTTTAAGCATTGATTGAAAAATCAAAAATCAAATTTTAAATGTTAAACAAAATTTTAAATTCAAATGTTAAATATCAAAACAAAATCAAGAATTAAGTTTTAATATTTAAAATTGAAAATTTATTATTTATTTGACATTTATTATTTGAATTTTAACATTTTTAAATTATGCTTTCTTCATTTTCTTGATCAAATCGTACTTCTTTTTGTTTTCCGCCTTGCGCAATGCGGATTTTTTCTGCATATTCGCGGATTTGACGCGCTTGACGAATTGCCGCTTGCGCACCTCCAGCAAAATCCCGCTTTGCTGAACCGCCTTTTGAAAGCGGCGCATCATCGCCTGCGCATTTTCCCGCTGTTTTCTTTTGATTTCTAACGCCATATATTTTAAATAATTTTCAATTTACAATTTTAAATTTTCAATAAAATTTCAATGTTTTAATATTCAAACAAATTCTATCCGGTGACAAAAGGGAGATTCTCGCCGCCCACCAAATGCATGTGCAGATGATCCACCGACATGCCCGAATCCGGGCCGCAATTGACAATCAAGCGATAACCGGTTTTGTCCACGCCTCTGATCTTGGCAATTTCCGCCGCCGCCAACATCATTTGCGCCAGATATTCTTTATCGGCAACATTCGCCTCCTGGATATTGACAATATGTTTTTTGGGAACAATCAAAATATGCACCGGATGCACCGGTTTGATATTCTCAAACGCCAGCGCCAAATCGCTTTCCCAAACAATCTTGGCTGGAATTTCCTTATTAACAATTTTGCAAAACACGCACTCCATATATTTACCTTAAATTTGACAATTCGTCAATGCTTAATGTTCCCGCCAAAAGCGAGGCTCGCCCAAGGGCGGCAAAATTCAATGTTTACTTTTTAAACCTTTTTTTGATTTCGGCCACAGCGGTGTCTAATTTCAGCGACTCTTGCTTGCCGGTTTCCATATCGCGCAAGATCACCGTGCCTTCAATGGCTTCTCTTTGACCCAAAAGCAGGGTGAATTTCGCGCCGTATTTGTCGGCGGTTTTTAATTGCGACTTTAACGAATCGCGGTCAAACGACTCACCGGTCGCGATTCCCGCCAGGCGCAATTCTTCAAACAGTTTCAAACATTTTTTCTTGCCCAGATTGCCCAATTGCGCCAAAAAGACCTTCACCTTCTTTTCCTGGCCAACGATAATGTTAGCGGCTTTCATCGCCATCACAATCCGGTCAACTCCCAGCGCGCCGCCCATCGCCGGCGTTTCCTTGCCGCCCAGCATTTTAATCAGCGCGTCATACCGGCCGCCGCCGCCGAGCGCCGCCTGCGCTTGGCCATTGCTTCCTTCCTGGTAAATTTCAAAAACCGTGCGGGTGTAATAATCCAAACCGCGCACCAAATACGGGTTAAGGCGGTATGGCAAACCAATCTCTTCCAAATATTCCAAGACCTCTTTGAAATGCGCCTTGCATTCATCGCAAAGATTGTCCACCGATTGCGGCGCCTGCGCTTTGACGGCTTGGCATTTTTCTTCTTTGCAATCCAATATCCGCAACGGATTTTCTTTGATCCGGCGCTTGCAGTCCGCGCACAGCGCGCCTTCGCGGCTCCGCAAATAACTTGAAAGCGACTTACGATAATGCGGGCGGCACAGCGCGTCGCCGATGCTATTGATCTCAATGGCGATATTCCCCAACCCCAATTCTTTCAAAATATTAAAATAAATTTGAATAATTTGCGCATCAATAATGGCCCCTGCTTGCCCGATGGCTTCAAATCCCAATTGCCAAAACTGGCGGTAGCGCCCGGCTTGCGGTTTTTCATGGCGGAAATACGGCCCGTAATACCAAAGCTTCACCGGCTGGGGCCAATTGGCCATGCCGTTTTGCAAATACGACCGCACGATTGACGGCGTGCCTTCCGGCCGCAACGACAAATTATCGCCGCCCTTGGTTTTGAAAGAATACATCTGTTTTTGCACAATATCGGTGGTCACTCCCGTCCCCTTTTCAAAAAGCTCGCTGTTTTCCAAAACCGGGGTCTCAATGTGATCAAAACCATAAAACGCCGCAATCTCTTTGGCGGTTTCATAAACCTTCTCGTAATATTTCTGGTCATCCGGCAAAATGTCATGCATGCCGGTCACGGTTTGATATTTTGGTTTCATTGAACAAAGTTAAAAGATAAAAAATCAAAATGAAAAATGACAATGTAAAATTAAAAATTATCAAATTTAAAATTTTTCCATTTTAAATTTTGAACTGTCATTTTCCATTTTGATTTTTACATTTTTAATTTTTAATACTTAGGCACCTCAAACGCCGAAATCTGATTCAGCGGCCACAAGCGCAATTCCACCCGGCCGATAATGTTTTTTTGCGGCAGGTCTCCCCAATCCTGCGAATCCGAAGAGTATGGCCGGTTATCGCCCAAAACAAAATATTGTCCGGCGTCAAGCTTGCTGGGATTCATATCCGGGGCCTTCAAACCGGCGGGAATATAGGATTCATTCAGCGTCATTGTTCTGCCGTCAACCGCAGTAATTATGACCGCGCCCTCTTTGATTTCCACGGTTTCGCCCGGCAACCCGATCACCCGCTTGATGAACCGCTTGGTGGTATCCAGCGGATAATTGAAAACGATCACCTCTCCCCGCTCCGGCTGACGGAAACGATAGGACAACTCATCCACGATCAAATAATCCGCTTCGTGGAAATTGGGTTCCATTGACGATCCCTGGATTACGAACGGCTGAAACAAAAAATAGCGGATCGGAATCACGATCGCAAACGCCAAAACCACGATTTTGGCCACTTCCCAAATAAATTCAAAAACATTTTTTCCCGGATAAGACATGTAAAATTTAAATTAATTTACATCAAAGCAATCTTATTTTACCATAAATTTCGGCCTTCCGCAAGAATGTGCGATTTAGGATTTATGATTTAAGATTTATGATCAAAAACCCGCATTTTATCTTAAATCATAAATCTTAGATCTTATCTCAATGCACTCACGATACTGTGCTATAATAATTCAAATATGGACAAAAAAATGAAAAATAACCCAGTTTTAATCATCGGTCTGGGCAACCCGGGCGCGGATTATTACCACACCCGGCACAGCTTGGGATTTATGGCGGTGAGCGCATTCGCCGAAAAACACAATCTTGGCGATTTTGCCATGGTTGAAGACAATGCTTTGGTTTCCGAAGGAGTTTTTGGCGGCACAACCGTGATTTTGGCAAAGCCGCAAACATTTATGAACAAATCCGGCATTGCGGCAAAACGATTGGCAAAACACTATTCCCTATTCAAAAACAAAAAATACGATAATCTCTGGGTAATTAATGACGATCTTGACATCCCGCAAGGCAAAATCAAAATTTCCCAAAACCGCAACGCCGCCGGACACAAAGGCGTGCAATCCATCATTGACCAACTCAAAACCAAAAACTTCGTCCGCTTCCGCATCGGCATCGCCCCCCAAACCGCCGAATTAAAAAAAATCCCCGGCGATAAGCTGGTTCTAAAAAAACTCTCCCCGAATGAACTTGCGGAATTCAACGCCGCCATCAATTCAACCGTCGCCGCCCTTGAACTCGCCCTCTCCGACGGCATTGAAAAATCCATGACCGAATTCAACCAATGAATTGGCATTTAGGGGTCGTTCCCCCGCGAAGCGCAACGAAGCAGGGGTGCGACCCCGGCAACCCGCATTTTGAAATTTGCATTTCAAAAACAAAAAAACTCAGCTTTGCCATCAAAATTTGAAAAATGCCGGATCGGATAAAAATTTCCAAAGCGGAATAAATTTTATTTTTTGACCGAATTTTTCAATTTCGGCTTCCAATCCCCAAGTAATAATCATCAAATTATCGCAAGAAAAAATTTTAGCCGCGCTTATCAACGATTCAACTTCCCGCGGTGCCAATTCAGCCATGGTTTCAACATAAGTTATTTGGCAAAGCCCGGCCGCCCGGCCGTTTTTCATTGCCAAAAAATCAACTTCCCGATCGCGATAATCTTTCCAAAAAAACACTTCCAAAATGCCTTGACGCGCCCGGGAACGCAAAAATTCCAAACAAACCGCTTCCTCCATCAAATGCCCGATATTTTGCGAAAATATTCCGCCATAACGCGCGGAAAAATATGTATCGGCCGAATAAATTTTTTTTGCCGATTGCAATCTTTTTTTAACACTTGGCGATCCGGTTTCCAAAATAAAAACAAAATAGGCGTTTTGCGCCGCGCGCAAATAATCAATCACGGTCGCTTTTCCAATTTTATGCCCCAAACTTTTCAAACTGGCGGCAAATTTGGAATAAGTGAAAAACCGGCTGTTTAAAACCAGCTTCAAAAGATCGCGCAAAGCGTTTTTATTCCTTATTTTTCCCCGGCCGATAATATCCCGCTGGACGAATGTCTGATAATAATCGTCCAAAAGCATCGGCCGCAACCCCTCTTGCGCCAAAACAATTTCGGGTAATCCGCCAAAATTCAAAAAATCGCGCAAAAAGAAAAGCTTTTGCTCAAGCGGCGCTTGCTCAATATCTATTTTTTTGAATTTCAAATATTCCCGCCAATTAAGCGGAAACATTTGCACATTGATGGTGCGGCCGCGCAATTCCGTGGGAATTTCGGCCGATGATAATTTGGAAGACGAACCGCTCAATATCAAACGATAACGGCTGGTTTCGTTGATTCTCCGCGCCCAGCGACTCCAATCGGGAATTTCTTGAATTTCATCCATCAGCAAAAACAGCGGCTTTGAACCGTACATTTCGCCCAAAACTTCAACCAATTGAGTTAAAACAAATGTCTCTTTGGGCAACCGCTCATCCTCGCAATTGAAATAAACGCAATCGTTTTTGCCATATTTCTTGGCAAAATTAAAAAGCGAGAATGTCTTGCCGATGCGGCGAAAACCGGTCACGCAAATTATCTTTTTTAAATTGGGATCGTAATAATCCATCAAATCAATCTCCCGATCGCAAATCGCCGGCAATTCGCTTGCCTGCCAATTTTCAACAATCTGCCGCAACAATTGTTTTATATTTGTCTCCATATAAAACAATATTAGCAAATATCGTTCTATAAAGCAAGTTCTACAGCTCAAAACCAACAACTCGCCCCTTTTGAATTGGCATTTTGGGGTCTATCCCCTGTGTACTCGCAGGGGTTAGACCCCTTCAAAATATTCCGAATTTGCATTTTAAAAACAAAAAAAGACCGCATTCTCCAAAAAATTAAAACAATTCATGGATAGTGTTTGGTCTCTATTTTTCAACTTCCGACGGTCGATCTGCACAAGGCAATCCTGTTTTTTTCTTCCACTCTTTCCTTCTTCTCAAAAATTCTCTAGTACTCGCTTAACTTAATTTTGAACCTTGATAGTTTAATGGTATGCTTATGGCATATGAAAAAACAAAAACATACCATTAAGCTTTCCAAGAAAGATCTTGTATGTGTGTCGGCTATTATA
>Ga0172381_10007986_pt1 | contig 10407 bp, 8 predicted proteins | sample Leawel6488metaG_FD_119754 | JGI IMG/M metagenome (GOLD analysis project Ga0172381, IMG submission 119754) | Leachate microbial communities from a municipal landfill in Southern Ontario, Canada - Leachate well 64-88 metaG | ecosystem: Engineered > Solid waste > Landfill > Unclassified | place... | reverse complement strand
TACATGGGGGGTACAAGTCTGGATTGCTATCGAAAATAAATTTCTTGTAGGTTCTTTAAAAAACAAAAAAATACGGTTTTATTATACAGGGGGTGGGGGGGGGGATTTAACAATTCATCAATCAGAATGTATCGGCTACAATGGCGGCTTGCGTGAGAGTTGTCCCGCACATATTTGTTGCACCACCGTATGTTGCATCTGCCTGAGTGGTGGGCCAATATGTACCAGAAGCTAAGTTATCCCCGACTGCTCCATTAGCATAAAGATATAACGCTGAATCATTACAAAGATTTGCCATATTTGATGCTCTGCCAACAACAAACTCAATCCCATTGATTGTCGCACCATCGGGAATATCGGAACTACTAAAACCGTAATTAGTTAATCTTAACCAACGCCCAAAAGCATTTTTAGCAGGGCCATCATTGGCATAATTTGTATCATCCGCTTTTGCATTATTGGGGTTTACCCATCCAGTGGAATCATTACAAGATGTCCTATCGGCATTAGCAGCGGTTCCTGCAAATTTGTAATCAGTAACAGCCATTATGGAGCCACCTCCGCAGTCGCTCTAGTTACAATACCATCACGAAGTTCTTTTTCAACGGTTGGAAGTTTGCCTTCAAAAATAGCTTTAAGAGACAACGATTCGGTTTCTGTAAGGACAGGAGCGCAGTCAATGTATAATCGTGCCGCTTCCATTGGGTCTTTAATCTCAACAGCAGTTAGTTTCTCGCTGTATATTCCCTTTAATAAAGTCTTTTCTTTTTCAATCAAAAACGAGCATTGCTGCAAAAGTTTCAAAGCCACAGATGGGGTTGTGATTAATCCTAGATATTCTGTTCGTAGCTTATCATCCATTTCTTTACCAATTTGTTGAAAAGCCCAAGCAGCATACATATCAGCATACTTACCCCCATTAGCACGATAAGCAACCATAGCATCTGCAATAGTCATCTCACCTTCTTTAGACTTTGCTAAATTAGTGTTGACACTAACAGCATCTCCACACGCTCCACGTGAGATCAACAGTTCCTCATACTCACTAAACTTAGATTTCAGCGTCAACATACTCTCTCCAACGTCAGTAACTAAAGCCTATGCCAAGGCTTGAATTTCTTATTACCATTCCACTCTCAATCACTATGAAAGCACCCTGCCACCATTTCCTGTATTCCTTCGGGAGTAAGTAACTAACCACTGTATGCGCCACAATCCCGCCTAAGAAATACCCGTAAACCCTGTCTCTGCTTGGTCGTTCACCTAACAGCGGATTCAACTCACTGTATTCGTCATGTCCCGAAATGTATAAGGTCTGCGCCATATCAACTAACATGGTTGCAACCACCGTGGCCTGTAATGCTGTGTCTTCCTTGTCCCAAGCGAAAGCCGTCAAGGGCAGAAGAAGTAATATGACGACAAGGGTTTTCATCTCATCGCCATGTAGTAAATAGTCGCATTAGCCGAAGCCGTCCCACCTGTCCGTGTCCACGCCAAAGTAAACCCGTCCTCATCCAGAGAGGCTATCGTTGCGCTTTGTCCTTTATTTGCTGATTCAGTAAGAGCAATAATTGTATCTGAAGCCCCGAAGACCGAAGTTCCCGCAATCGAAACATCAACACAGTAGGCTAACGTCCCGTCACCGAAGCCAGCGGAAACCGCAGCAGTCGCCACACTACCCAGGAAGATAACGTGGGAAGGCTTGAACCCGACACCCGTTTCAGCAACACTTCCCGTAGCGGCATCCATCGCCCTCGTAATGGTTCCAAGTTTCAGAGAGGTATAAGGGTAAATTGCTACACAGTCGTAAGTCTTGGAAGTGAATCCGGTCTTGGCGAGGATTATTTTGAACTGCTGGCTTGAGGCGTAATCACCGTCATCAACATAGAACGTGAACACCCCGTCAGTCCCCGAAGTAACGGAATTAACGGCAGTCACGATAACGGAAGTCGTATAAACCGAAGCCGCCGTGTTCGTGCCAGCTAGGTAAACTGAGGCCGTTCCGCTTGCCACGATGTTCCCTGCACCGTCCCTAAATGTCCCCGTGTATAAATATCTTGCCATGTCATCTCCTAATAAAAAAGGCGTGCGTTCAGAATGAATCTGAATCAACACGCCCCAATTCTTTCGGTTGCGTTATGGTTAGCTACCTAGTATTCTTTTTTTCTCTTCTCGTTTAATCCATTCAATGTATTTCTTCTTTTGTTCATCCGTGAAGTTGATATACTTTTCGTTCTTAGTGGCTTTTTCTATCCGTTTATTTACTCTGTTGTTATAGAGTATATTAGCCTGTTTAAATCGTTCCTCACCGACACGTGCTTTATATTCACGCAACGCTTTGGATGTTGAGCTATCCCATTGTGATAACGGTTGATAGGTATTAGCGTTCACACCGAACACATCAGCAAGATTTCCCAAGAATACAATAGCCCGTTTGTCAGGATAATCACCAAACATATTCTCAGTGAAGTTCCCTATTGGTATAGGAACCGTCAAATCAGTTATCGTGCTTAATATGGTGGGTTTCTTTCCCTCAAAGTTCTTGCCCTTGGTAATATAGATTACCTGTCTTGCGATAGGTGTAGCTTTATTAATGAGGAAGTTAATGCCAACATCGAAATAAGTATTTGCCCCAAAACCACCCATATTAAGGTCTTTGATGATTTTTGTTTGGGTGTTTTTAGTCTGTCCAGTTAACCATCGTGCCGCCAATGTAATATATTGCCCACGTCCTGCCGTGAGGTCAATTCTTGTATTCCCATCCCTGTATTTAAGGAAGTCAGAACTTCGTGGGTCTGTTTCTACGCTATTGGGTTTGAGAGCGTTTAACACAGCAACCACGGCGGCAGTTTCGCCTACTATCTTCATGAGATTATAGGCGGCTTGCTTACGGGCGAATCCTGTCTTTAAATTTGCCGTTAATCCATGAGCCGTGAGGATGTTGATATTAGCCAACATCATTTTAGGAGCCCAAAGTAAATTCTTAACCAACTTGGAATCGTGCATCTTGGCTCTTGCCGTGGCTGAATTGACTACCGAACCAATATCTTCAATAAGTGATTTGTTTACCTCTAACCCTTGCTTTTTTGCCATATCAAGCAGAAGGTCAAATGTACCCATTCTCATTCTTAGTGCTGAATTAGTAAAGGCGACTTCCGATGCCTTAAACCCTCTCCCTAGCCACGGTATTCGTGCAGGATGAGAAGTCGGGTATTGTTCTTCAAACTTTGCCAATATCCCGGCCTTTTGATATGTCCCGTTGATATAGTTTTCACGTGAAACCAAGTCGGCGTGTAAAATATCTTTCGCAACATCGTTTCCATGTTTAGTTCTAAGGGCTTTGTAAATATCTCCGAAAGACTTATAAGCACCTTTCAACCACACACTAGGATGTGTCTGAAGGGTAACTAATCCCTGCCGTCCGATGAAACTGTTGTCTAAAGAGGCGACTAACGCAATAGAACTGTCGGATATTTCACTTAATGTATCTAACGCCAAGTCCTTAACAGCTTGTGCAGGGTTCTGTTTTGCGGTTGTCTTGAACTCATGCGCCCGTCTTTTCGCCAATACCGACAAAGACTGATCGCCTTCTTTTAAACTCGCAACATATCTCTCAAAAGCGACTTGCGCCTTTCCGTATTCCAACCGATCTTTTGTTGACGGGAAACCGTGGTTCGTCTTGATATTCGGGTCATACTTTGATTTCAGTTCTGCGGCTTTCCTTGCCAAATCAAGTAATGTTTTCGCTTCTTCTTTTGTAACCGTTCCGGTTTTCCTAACGGCTGTATCGTAGGCGGTCTTTGCCCTGTCCCTTGCGTCTTTTAATTTGCGCCCTTCTGCATCTAAGACCGTTGTGCGTTTTTCCTGTTTCGAGAAGTCTAGTATTTCAAGTTTTGCTCTAAGCTTAGCTTCCTCGTTTATCAGTCGTGTTTTAAATCGTTTGAGTGTGATTGCTTCCTGTGACTTGACGGTTTCATTGGCCTGTTTCCATAAATCCTCTAGGTGTGGCTTCGCCCACTCGCCTACATCGGCAATGACTCTTTCCGACCAAACTGCGAAACTCCTAGCCCCTGCCTCAAGATGGTATGCACCAATCTTCCCTAACTTGGCGGCGATGGTCGGGTCAAGTCCTGCGCTTAACTGCGAACTGAATTGCGCCCGTAGTTCTTCTTTGACTTTCAGGTATTCGGCTTGCGTGACAATCTTGTTGGATAAACCGTATTTAGGTGGTGTTACCTTGCTCTTGGCAATATGCTCGTCAAGTTTCTTTTGTGTTTCCTCAAGCAACTTGCTTAACTTAGTGATTTCTGCCTTATCAGCAACCTGACCTGTTCTGGCGTTTTCTTCTTTTCGTGCCTTCATAACAGACTGAATAGCCGTGACAGGGTTATTACTTAACCCTTGGTCAAACGACTTCAAGTCTTTGGCTATCTCTTTGGCAACCACATGGGCTTCGGGTGTTGTTCCTAGTTTGTAGATGGTTTCAAAGTCGCCCTTCTCCATTGCCCGTTTCGTGACGGCGGTTATCATTGTGCCAGGGCGCACACCATCGGGAGCAGACTTTTCACCCATCGCCATTTTGACAGCCGAATCCCAATCCTTATCCATGATTTCAACACCCATTTGCGCCTGTGCGTCCATCATGCCCTTTTCGACTTCATACTTGGCAATATCTTCCCCTAGACCTTCTCGACCCATTAACTCTTGAGCTATGGCCTCGGATTCGACTCTTAAAGCTGTCCGGTGAGGTTTCAGTTCGCCTTCCATTGGCGGGAGTTCTGGTTTAACGTCCCGTATAACTTGCGACGTTGCCGTAGGTTCGACGATCTCCGGTTTGGCTACCGCTTCTACCTTGGTTTCGGTCTGCACCGTTTGTTTTGGAACATTGGCTTTCTCCTGTGTTATGGTGTCGAATATATCTAGTTTAACGTCTGGTTTTAAAGAGTAACCTTCTTTGGCAGTTTCGGGAATAACACCTTTCATACCTTCAAGTGATTTAATAGAGCCCTTTACTTTTCCAACACCCTTGACTACTCCGTAAGGCACAACAAATGGTATAGACTCCCCTGCCGTCCTAACCGCCGCACCCAATAACGGACTGCCCGTTTTCTCATAAACAACGTCACCCGCCCTTTGTGAGCCCTCTGAAATCATCTCAAACGGCTTGGAAACATATCCGGCATATCTTTTACCAACCGCACCCCTTGGCGTGTAGGTTAGTTTTTCCTGTAAATAGTCGCCTAATTCAGAACCTTCTTTAAGTTGCCCCGACACAAGACCAGCAGACTTGACAATGCCGCTAGGTATCCAAGAAGCCATGCCCGTAGCAGTAGATAAAGCGGCTTCTCCCACTCCCTTTATCTTGTCAAAAATATCCTCTTGAGTAGATACTGTATCAAAAATATCTCCCTTAGAAGCTGATATGCTGTCGAAAATATCAGGCATTAAAACTTGTATCCTCGTTTTTTGGCAATAGTCCTAGCCTTGTCCTTGTTGCCTCCGGCCTCTTGCAGAATGGAAGCGGCTGTCTTTTCATCTAGCGTGTTATCTTCTGCCAACGCATCTCCGTTGCCTTTTACAGACTTTCGGGTTTCTGCAAGTCGCTTAACTTGGTCTTCCCTAAATTCTTCCCTGTTCATGGGGCGTAACTTCGGATATTTTTCTTTGGCGTGTTTTAAATACGCCTTGTAATCTCTTTCAAATTCGGTTCCCTTCTCGGAATCACCACCACTCTTAGGCGCAGGCGGTTTTACATAAGTGGGTTTCCCTGTAGTATTATCGTAGATAACACCACCACCCGCTGATTTATACTTTGACTCTTCCGTTTTCAACCCTGCCTCCACCCGTTTGAGGTCTGCAATCGCCCCGTACTTTGCCGTGTAATCGTCCTGCTTTATTTTAAGGTCTAACTGCCGCCGATACTCTGGATTCAGCGCAATCTTCACAGCATCCGGTTCGCCGTATTTCTCAACGTCCTTCTTAAACCCTTCATCAAGTAATCCCAAAGACGTTATGCGTTTCTTATACGCTCCCATCGTCTGTTCCATCTGCTGACCTAGTTGGGTCATCTGCTTATAGACGGGATATTTTCCTTGAGCTTCCTTGATTTGCTCTTCCAATTTCGTCAATAGGGGAACATCAGGCGGTCGGCCTTCTTCCTTGGCTTTCTCCAATTCCTGTTGCGCTTTATACTTATAGATGGCTATGGATGCTTCCCATTGTTTTGTAGCCTGTTCAAACTGGGGTTTAATCTGGTCAAGTTTAGACTGATTTATCTTGCTGGACTCTTCAAGGAGTTGAGCTTGCCACACCTTGTTTTGACCAAGTTGCTTATGGAACTCCTGAAGGTTGCCCTGACGGATAAACTTGACTCCGTTGTGTTCTTCGGCATACCCGTTGGATTCAGCCATTTTCTGTATGGAAGGCCATAGGTCGGGAGATGTTTTTGCAGCAAGTTCGTCATACGTTATCGGCTTCATAGTCTGCTCAAACTGCTGTTTCACCATGATAGCCTTTTGACGGTTCATGGCCGTTTCCGGTGAGAATACGTCACCGATGGCTCTAATTCCTTCATTTAACGCTGCTGGCCCTGTATATCCCTGCATACTCAATCTCCTTTAAAAGAATCCTGCCCAATCCATGTCATCGCCAAAGACTTCTATATTATCGTAAGTTGGTGTTGAAAAATCTTGTGCTTGAAAATATGGAGCATCTATATTCCCTACGTTGGACTTGCTGAAATCGTATGTTTGTTCGTTGGAACCGACTGTAAATGAATTGGTCAGGGCATTAGCCATAGGGTCAGAACCGATAGCCGTAGTCGGCATGGGCGCACCCTGATTTAATGCCCTATAATCGCCAATCGCTTTCAATCCAACCGCAGCAGCGTTTAACCCCATCCCTAGTCCCTGCCACATATTTGAGTTCTTTTGGGCATCATTGTAAGCATCAACCTGATACCTTTGGACATCAAGCCCAGCCCTGCTAGTATCGGCGTTCTGCTGCATGATTCCTAACTGCGCTTTTTGGTTCGCCCTAGTTTCACTTGCCGCCTTGTTCTTTTCGTAGGAATCAAAGTACCCTTCTGCTAGAGAGGAATCCAAGGCTTTACCGTACTGCATATTACCCGTCATGCCCCTCTGACGGTTGAGGGCGGTCATCCTGTCAAAGTAATCTTGTAATACGTTAGCCATTGTTATCCCCCTAATCCATACGAGTTCTTCATCATTTCCTGTCCGAAAGCATACGAAGATTGTTGCTGCAACTGCTGTATTTTATTTATATAGGTTGTAAAGGTTCCTTCACGAAGCATCTTAGTTATATCCTCATCAGTGAGGCGAGACATTGCTTCTATTTCTGCTGTTGTTTTACCTTTATATGTGTCAAGGTTCGGACCATTAAACGTAGTTCCCAAGCCGTTATTCTCGGGCATGTTCAACACATCGCCGTACATCTTCCCGTAAGCAAGACTGAAATCAAAAGGAACGTCTTTTGAACTGAACGTGTAGTTAGGATTTGCCTTTGCGAAATTCTGTAAGGCTTCGGCGTATGCCCTCGCTTGCTGATCTCTAACTTCACCTTCGGTAAGGCCGCCACCCCACAATCCAGCAATTTCACCGATATTACTTAAACCGCCTGTTAAAATACTTGTTGTGGTATCCGTATCCCATTGACCTTTCATTAATGTTCCAACTGGATCCATAGGCTTATTGATATTCTCTAGTTGTGCTAATCTCTCTGGACTGGTATGAAAAACCCCCCTTGCCACTTCTGTTGCGGCAGCATGGGATAATCCTTCTAAGGTAGGTTCTTTCATTAACTGACCCTGCAGGGCGGCAACTTTATGAGTTTGGTTACTTAAAATTGCACTCAGTCCTTCTCTTGCGGCGATGGCTGCTGCTGCGTATGCTCCCGCTGCCGTTCCTGCCCCTGCCCCCGCTGCTGTTGCAGAACCAGCACCAGATACCGTACCAGCACCAAGTCCTATTGTATTAGCTCCTATTCCTAGTCCTGTGACTGCATTTACAGCTCCGATTGCTGCTGGCCCAACGGTAGTGCCGATATTCAAGGCTTGCTGTCCAGTGACTTTGCCTGTCTTCGCTATGTCGTATGCTGTTAAAGCTAATCCCATACCACCTGCCGTTTTACCAAGTGTCGAACCTGCGTTTGTAAAAGTAGGACTATTAAAATAAGACCCTGCGGCCTTTAAGATTAAACTACCTGTGCTTGCGGCGGTTACGCCTAATCCTGTATATGATCTAATTTGTTGCTCGGTAGTCATTCCACCTGTCGGGAAATTAGTTTTGTTGAGAACATTCCCTGACGTTAAAGCCTTCTTTCCAGTATCCCCACCGTAAGGGCTGTCATCTGTTCCGTAGGAATCACTGTATCCCGCCTGATTAACCGAACCGCCAAACCCTGCTATTGTAGGTTGTGCCGTAGAGCCAGTTCCCTTGTTGGCGACACTCATATCTCTTACAGAATTGAAAGCATCAAGTAAGGTACTCATTCTGACTCCACATCGTAGTCAATTACTTTATAATGACCGCCCACGAACAACGGGTCAAATCCGCCTATCTCATCAGTAGTGGTAATGGAGAACTCTAAACTGTGGGTTGTTCCCCTGAAAGCCACCGATCTAGCAAACTTATAGAATCTGCGTCCTGTTTTGTTATTTGCCATTGTGACTGGTGCAGGTGTAGAAGCCGTTGAGCAACCGTCACCGTAATGACTTATTGCTATCTTTTGAGTTGTGGTTGTCTTGCAGACTGCGACTAATCGAATTTGTCTTATTTCCTTGCGGGTATCCCAAGAGGTATTCATTAGGGAGTCGGGAAGTCTAAACTTGTAGGCAATCCCTACCCCGTCAAAGGTCGTGCCGTAGTCCAATCTTTCGATGAATCCGTCACCTGTCCCGCCATAGGTGTACTGGTTTCCATAGGGGTCTTCGACACTAAACCCACACCATAGGTATTTCGCCCCACGTTTCATCAGAAACCACTTCTTACGGATAACGTCATACACCCATTCTTCATTGAGGTAAGTCGCTCCTGACCCTACTGGAAGAAGAACGTGATACTCTCCCTTAGAAGTATCGTAGAAACCTGCCGCTTTGTCGGAGATTGTCCGGCTCATGGAGTTGGTTCTATCCCTAAAGAACCTGTCGCCTATATCGTTGGATACTTCGATGATTGAGTTGGAGTCGAACATGACAACGCCGGAGTTCGAGAGCCACGCCAGAATGTGTTTGGTTATCCCTGGGGCTACTTCGTATCCTGTGTCACAGCATTGCATAGTAAGCGGGGCAATGCACCCTCTTGTACCTGATACTTGGTACACAACGAACGCACCTGACCCGTTGGCATCTCCTGTGAACGAAGTGCCGTCAACAAGATAAGTCTCATTATTCTTACATACAATAAGGTTCTCATATAGTGACCCACCGTATCGAGTGAATAAAGTCTTACCGCAGTTTATTTCCTTAGAGCCGCCAAATACCAGAGTGCCAGCATCAGAGCCGTTGAATACACAATTTGTTCCATAGCTACTCCCTAGTGCAGAGTTTTTGTTTCCCGCCTGATCGTTTAATAAGAAAAGCCTGTTCTGCCACAAGACAGGGTATCGGTAAGGTCTTATGTCGGTCTGAACCGGAATCCCTGTGATCGTGTCCAAATATACATTAGCGGAGAACGTGGCGCTTCTTTCTATTCTGTAGTAATACCATTCTGAACTATTGCCAATGCTTTGAGGAAATTCGTTAGCCGCCCCTGGGTCGTTCCATGTGATAACGCCTGACCGATTGAACGTCTTCGTTTCAGCACTATCAAGAGTCCCATCGTTCACTTCACCAACGGAAGTCCATGCCGTACCGTTCCAGTAAGAAAGCGTGGTTAGCGCGGCGTTTGTGTTTGTCTTAATACCACCTAGGTAAGCCTTTAACCCAAGCATCCTCTCGGAGAATCCGGCATAGATGTAATGCGAACTCGTCAATGCGCTAATGTCGGCGTATGTCGTTTCGTCTGTGGAGTCGTAGTTAAGACTGTGAGTGTTTGTTGATTTGTCGGCATAGGCGGTTGTATAGACAAGACAGGAATACATCGTTCTTGGTACACCATCCCATATATCAACTATGTCCTGAACAGGGGCTTGTAGCGTGACTTGGTATAACGCAGTCGTAGCGTCTATATTGTAGAATTTGAACTGATACCAGTAGGCTAGGTTCTCATGGATGACCTTGACCTTGGAACTGGAAACAGTAGTCGGGAATGTAATCGTACCTGTCTTTGCCAGTGTCTTTCCAGAAGTAACCGTACCATCCGAAGTGGTAAGCAAAGACCATGCCGAACCCGTCCACGCATACCCAGCAGAAGTTGCCGACGCTGTATTGGCTACGTCCACATAGAACTT
>Ga0172381_10007985_pt1 | contig 10407 bp, 16 predicted proteins | sample Leawel6488metaG_FD_119754 | JGI IMG/M metagenome (GOLD analysis project Ga0172381, IMG submission 119754) | Leachate microbial communities from a municipal landfill in Southern Ontario, Canada - Leachate well 64-88 metaG | ecosystem: Engineered > Solid waste > Landfill > Unclassified | place... | reverse complement strand
TAAAGAAAGTGGCTAGATTACTCCAGCCACTTTCTTGGAACCTATCTAGTTGGAAGAGGGGAGAGACGATCTTACTCAATCATACCCCAACTTTCTTCAGTTTCTTCACACCCATTAACCTTTCTTCCCTCCTCCTTACTCAAACTCGTCACAGTGATCATACCCCAACTGGTTAGTCGGGTTATAGATCTTAGTCTTACCGCTCTTCAGGAGTTCATCCTTATTTACCAGTACCTGACCAATCACAGTAGACATGTTCCCGACATTGAGTCTACCAAATCCTTTGCCTGGCCTCTTCTCGCCGAAGTCGTCGGTGTACCAGGTTCTAATATCAAGATATTCGGCTCCATTGTCTCTTATTCCTAACATCACCCTTACCTCCTCTTGTCTAGGCTGAGGAATGATGAGTAGGATCTTCTCCTCCTTGTAAAACGACTTTGGTCCGTGTCCCATTGACTTTACCTCCCTTCTGTTTGATGTAATACCCTGTAAAGAGTACAATAAAAAGGAGAGACACGAAGCCTCTCCTTTCCTTGTACGCTCTACTTATCTTTGGCTGACATCTTGACCTGTGGCTTGCCGGCCAGTTTGTCGAACCCACTGGGCTTGCTATCTCCTTTCTTAGTCTCCTCCTTCTTAGCCTCTGTCTTAACTGCCTCTGTTTTAGGCTCTGTTTTAACTGCCTCTGTTTTAGGCTCTTGCCTCGGTCCCATCTGCTCTTTAGCCAGTCTCTCATTAGCTTCTTTAGTAGCTCTTGCTTCCCGACCCAGCTTGTTGAGGAGGCTCAACTTTTTGTTCAGTGTAACGACTCTCTGATCTCCACCCTTCCGTCTATCCTCGTAGATGCTCTCTACTGTTGTTGATACTGCTAACAGTTTCTCGACCATCTCGGGAGGTGTTTCAGTAGACTGAGCATTGATCTCACTCTTGAGTGTCTTCCTGGTCCACTTTTTCGCGGACTTTACGGTCTCGAGTATGGGCTTGATCCGTTCTTCTTCATCCCCTATTATCATCTGGACGATGCCAGATGCTTCCTCCCCCATTTCTAATGCTGCTTGGAGAGGATTCTCATTCTGACCTACCTGTGCCATCAACTCGTTGAGCCGATCCTTTGCTGTCTGGATCTCTAAACGATATCTGGCTGCTGCCTCTGGCTTACCCCTTGACTTACTCAGCTTGCTGTTGGCTCCATGCTGAGCCTTCCTGACAGCTGCGATACTTGTAAGACTCTTAATATACTCGATCCTATTTCCGACTACCGAGGAGCTAGGAACCATATGAGCCGTTAGTCGTAAACACTCCTCTATTGACTTACCCTCTTTGTGCAGTCTCTCAATCTCCAGTGCCTGCCTGGCGACATAGTCCTCAACCTTCGCTTGGTCTACTTTAACAGCTTCCTGCTCGTTGACTCTAATCTTTTCCATCGTCTTTTGAATCTCCTTTCAGTTGGTTGTATTTAGGTACTCTTATTCGACAATCCAGCCTTTCGATACTAGTTAGACTATACCTGATGAATCACTCCTTCCCCTTGATGACTGCGATATGACCCCATTAGTCAGACTACTTCTTTTTCTCTTCCATTCTATTATATCATAATCCGGCTACTGTTGTAAATCCCCTTTTCGTAAATTAGCCCGCGGGGGACTAGAGAGGAGAGTAAGAGGAAGAACAAGTAATAATAACAAGAAGCAACCACCTTACTCAGTCTTCTTCGTCTCGAGCCTCCCCGGCCTATTTTGGGCAGGTACGTTTCCTAGTACCCTTTCTAGTAACCAGCCCCGCCAATATTCTCTAGCCTCTGTTCCCTCTACTCCTCTCCGAAATTGGGATAGGAGTAGTATTCGCGAAAAATTTTCTGATATACGTAGTATAGACCGGATCGGAGATGTGTAGAGGAGACCCTCCCGCCGGTACGGGGCAGAGGTCCCCCATCCCAAGCTAGCTGATTAGCTACCCGGTCTCTCTAGGTCAAACTATTAAGTTGTAAGAGTTAGCTTTTAACGACTTCCAACTCTACTGGTCGAGGACTAACTTAAACATCTCACTAACCTCTTTAGAGGTTCATTACCCAAAACCTCTTTCCCTTATACATAACCTAGTTTATCCCTTACTACCACAGTTAAAAAATGGGCGGGGCAGAAAGAGCAGGTCTCTCTGCACTAAAAGAAGTTATACATATACAACAACTTACTCGTAATGAGGTCTCCCTCTCGTCGCCGATTTCTCGAAAGTATCTTCGACTAATACTCGGACCTCCAATCCTCCTCTCATCGAAGACTTATCTCCCCAGGCGTCCCCTTCGTATTCCTCTCTTAGCTCCTTTTCGTCTTCTTCCGACTCTTCTAGTCTACCCCTGTGACTATCGACACAATCCCAGTGGTTATACCACCAACCACCCTCCTCTGGTCCACCATATTCCCTCGTTATATAGTATACGTTTATCCAACAATATCCCTCTGGTTCTGGTGCGGTTTGAAACTCCTCCAATGTAGTCTTTCTTTCTTCTGACTTCGTCATTCTTACATCCTCCTGATATTTTATTTGGTGGGATTAAGGCTCCCACCTGGCCTTTCTAACTACTTATTATACTGTTGCTTTCCCTTCTCCGTTAGACTAACCATTCCAGTCTCCGGATTTATAGTTGCTAACCCAGAGAACTTCATAGTGAATAGAGCTATATCCACTGTCAATTGGACTATGCTCTGAGTTTGTTCTCCCTCCCGCATCATTTGCTCCAACTCGAAGTTTAGGAACTCCCTATAGTCTAGGGTATACTCGACGCCATCATTGAGTCTAACTGTAGCTACCTTAGCTATTGGATCCATAGACAGGATTTTAGCGTCTGGGAGGTCAGCTACCAGATCCTTAAACGCTTCCTCATAGTTGTCGATCTCTAACCATTTGATATCCATCGTTACTCCTCCTAGTATTTTATTTTGTTGATACTAGCCCATTCCTTGATTAACGCCTTCTCCTCCTCTGTTGCTGCCCTATTCCCTTTCCCTTTGACCTGTACTACTCTGTTATCATCTAATTCGATTGTGATATATGGTTTCCCTCCTTTCCGCAACATTACTATCGTTAGTTCACCATCCATATGCCGAAGGGCATAGGATTTAACGCAATGCCTAAGCTCTTTAGACTCAAGCTCAAAGTCTGAGACCCTCTGAGGAACAGTGAATTTAAACTGATCTTTCTCCCACTCTAGAGACTTCCTTATCTCAAAGGTTTTTAACATCTTCTCCTTCTTAATTTCGTCTTCCTCTAGTTTATATCTCCTAGCTAGTTCGTCATGCTCATCCAGTAATCGCTGGATATTAATTGTATCAATTGGCTCATTCATATCTAGCTTCATTCTAATAGCATCAATTAATACTCCTAGATGAATAGTCATTCTATTCTGCGAAGGATGATTAACTAGCCATCTGCAGAAAGCCTCCCTATCTACCCCAGACTCTAAGATCCAGTTTATACTACTTCTATGAGCCCCTAACCATCTCTTCCATCTCTTAGCTAAGATGGTCATGTTATGCTTTCCTACATTTTGCTCTATCCCTTTCAATATAGAATATTTCTTCCGTATATACTCTATTGGCCAGGAAGACTTACATTCTAGGAAGTTTTGCTTGAAAATCTTCAACTGGGTCTTAGTGAGTCCTAAGATCTCTCTAGGATTAGTCCCCTGTAGATTGAATCCACCTGCCCAATTCCCGATTATCCAGAGTCGGCTATAAAATGGCTCTAAAGCTGCATCCTGAGTTAATAGAGTTAAATGCGGATTCTCGAAGAATCTAGAGAAGGCGTGTAGAGTCTCTCTCAGAGTAAAGGACTTGGGTGTATTAAGGATCTTCCAATCAGGCATGTACTTATTCCAATAGTCTATCAACTGTCTCTTGAATAGAGTATTCAGATCTCCGTAGGGCTGATATATAGAACTTGGCTCCCACCATAGACTACCGACGCCAATCCAGGGGTTAAACCCACCGAACTTTTTACAGGGTGTCGGATACTCATTATAGACTTCAATCGTCCATTCTTGGAAGTTAATCTCTGCTCGGAGCAATCGAGGTTCACTCTTGATCGTTCTCCCCTGGATATCGAAAGTGATTCTTCTATAATCTGTCTCATAGTAGACAGTCTTCTCTAGCTCATTCTCTGTTAGTCTTGGTCCATCTATGCACTCCAGACTGAGATGGAACTTCCGGTCGTCGCAATGATTCAATTGATACACCCATTCGAGGTCGATACCACACCCTGGGCATTTAGCCTCTACCTTATAAGAGTTTGGTCTTAACCTAGTAGTAAAATCTACGAATCCACACTCACACAAGGTGAGGAACTCGAACTTATCCTCGTCCCAAGGGGTGCCTTTCCTGCTTACTAAGTTCTTAAATAGTATACCTGCCATCCTTTAACTCCTCCTTGAATAAAATTCGCGGGGTTTAAGAATATTATATCTCAAACCCCGCGTATAGTAAACTACTTAATACTTTCCATCAACCGTATCTTGCGGTTAATAGTAATGACTCCTTGGTCACCCCGTTTTACCCGCTCCTCATACAGGTTGACTAATTCTGGATGGTAGCTGTTAAGCTCATCCTTTACTACTTGAGGAGTATCAGTGGCTTGATCTGCTACTAAGACCTTTCTCTTATTAACGGAGAGATCAAGATTACTGAGATCATCCTTAAGCTCCTGCTCCTTCGCTCGGATCCAGTTATGAAGCACTTTGGAAGGGTCTTCGCCCATATCCAACATGGTTCTTAATGGATCCTTGGCTCTATTTGCCTTAGCCATTAGAGCGTTTAATCGAGCATTACCAGCGTCAATCTCATCCTGGAACTTACTTTTGTTCTTCTCCGCGGCCTTCGACTTCTTCGACTGTGCTACCTTAACTGCTTTTCGTACTTCTTGTATAGTTTTCAGTCCCTTGATCCACTCAACTCTGTTCGTGATAGGTACGAACTCCTCCGCAATTTCCTCTAGTATTACTATACTCGCATCCCTCACACTCATCCCGTCCTCGACTAACTTTACGATCCTTTCTGCTTGAACTTTGGTGTCTAACATTGTCAGACTCCTTTCTGGTTTGTATTAGGAGAGAGGCTCATCCAACTTAGTCCGTATACCTTAGGTATCTATAGATAAGTGGCACTGAGCCTCTCCTACCCTCAATAATAGTTAGTTACTCTTCCCTACCTAGATAACCGATGTACTCACAGATGAAACCATTGTCACAGGGACAATTACCAGTGTCATCTGGTTCGCACTCCTTACAAGGTTCATACTCAGAGCGTTTGATCTCCCTCATAACCCGTCTTACTCCTTTGATCCATTCCTCTAGATCCTCCATACATGGGTCACATATCTTAACAACATTCTCTTGCCTAGTCATGAAATCCGTCCATGAAACTAGACCTACTACTCCACATAAGCCACACTTTACTCTCTCCATCATTATCATCCTTTCGTCTTGTATTGGGAAACCATAGCCATCACCTATCGTTTAAAATCTAATTTACCTTCTTATCTATATTATACGCATCACCTCCAAAAATATTCCTTCTGATTCAGGTCAAATTGGAAGAGGGCCCGAAGGCCCTCCTTTAGCTTACCAAATTCCACTTGCGGACCAAAGCAACTACTCTTTGATCCCCTCTTTCGATACGATCGGTGACATTCTTAAGGTAGTCGTCTCCAACTGCCTTAAGCTCCTTGACGAACACCTCCGGTATAACAGTTGAAGCCTTACCAATGGCATCCTTCAGCTGAGGGTTAGTCCAACCCTTCAGCTTCTTGACCTCCTTGAGCTTCGGCTCGACTTCGTCCTCCCGGGTCTTTAACCAGAACTGGATTACTCCAGATGGCTTAGATCCTAAGCGGACGAGATCTTGGAGAGCCGTGGGAGAAGCCGAGGCCTTGGCCTTAAGAGCCTCAATCCTCATCTTAGTAGACGAGATCTCCTCCCTGTACCTTGCCAGTGCAGCTGGCTTAGCCTTACCATACTTCTCTTTCGAGAGCTTCGCATGAGCCTTATGGTTCAGCTCTTGCAATACCTCGATGTTCTCCGACTCGCGGATAAACTTCATCCGCTCGTCCCCAAGAGCTGGGGCCTGGGACTCCCGTATAATCTTCTCCGCGGCCTCGGCTACCGTCATCCCCTGCGCCACCAATTCCTCGATACGCAATGCTTGTTTCTTAGGATCCATTAGATCTCCCTTCTTGGCAGTTCTGGTTGCCAGCCTATTTGAGCAGTTTAACGACATGCTCAGGTCGTGGAACTTACCCCTGGGTATCGGACTCATACCAACCGATCAAGAACTCTCTTCCTAGCGTCTTTGCCTCGTCCACTATCCCTGCCTCTTCATAGCACTTATTCTTCTGCATCTCCCCTATTCCTCGAAAGGATTTTCCCAATGATTCAGCACATCATTGGGGGACTCTCTGATTATTTCGGCCACCCTCCTATACCAAAAAGTACTACCGGGGGAGAAGTGATATCCGGCAGCATTGCAAGCTGCCTCAAGAGGAGTTTTACCTCCCCCTATACTTCTTCCTTCCTCGATAACTGAATAAAAATCGTCACTCTTTCTAATTGTCATTTCTTTTTACAGCTCCTTTCTATTATCTAATCGAATAGTTACTTTTTCTTCTGGGTCTTCAGCCTAATAGGTCCTCGCTTTTCCCAATCCTTGATCATCTGCAGGTCTACCGCCTGTGGGCCTACATCTCCCTGTACCGTAGCACAGGCTTCATTACAGGACTTCTTGAGGTAACAAGACATTCCAAACATGAATGGACAATTCACCATAACACCCCCTTTCCGTGGAGTTTATTGAAATTCAGGCCGGGGGAACTAGGAGAGAGCCCGAATGACTTTACGATAAACAACAAGAACACAACCAAGCTCCTGCATCAAGTCTAACTTCTCCTCTGTCTTACACTCTGCATTAGCTAACCAATCTTCTATAAGAAGACGTTGGTTAGTCATTACCTCGTGGAAGGTCTCAAAGAATGGAGGATATGCTCCGATCCGAATCTCCGGGTCCTTTCGGCGAATAGAGGTCATCTTAAGTAGGTTTAGACCATCGAGCGCTATCTTCACCTTCTTAATCTCCTGGCGAAGACTAGCGTAGTCCTCTAGATCCACTACCCTATCGGTCTTACATAGTCGCAGAAGGCCCAACTCTTGACGATACCACTTTCTTACAACGTCCAGCTCCTCCACATTGATTGTCATCTTAATAATAGATTGATTCACTATCAACACTCTCCCTAGTTTTATTTGGGCCTTTTGATAAGGGAGAGACCCTAACTCCCACCAACTTAGGGCAGTCTACTAAGCATTTCCTCGATACTCTCTACATAGTCTAGATCATGTCCTATTAGGCGAATCAGATGAAGTTGCTCTTGGAGAACCAATCGAAGGATCTCGACTTCCTCTCCTGTAAAGTAAGTAATTAGCTTGGTATCCATGGTTTCACCTCCTCTAGCGCCTTTTGAAAGGCTCCTTAACTCCCACCCTAGCGACGGTCCAAGGGATTCGCTTATATATAGATCTCCCCTGGAAGTGGGGCTCGTAGACCCTAGACACAGAGTCTGCAGAAGACCCTGCCACAGTAATGGCAGGAGCAACACCACCGTAGTTCGGGGTCCTCTCTGATCCAGTCTAGGGTACCCTGTAGGGTCCATCCTTCCCCCTTGAGGAGGTTGTCAGGAGTGTGGGCATACTCCGCGGTTGCCCTTGAAGCTGCTTGAATCTCCTCACAACTCTTCCCGCTAGGAGAGAAGGGGCTGCAATGCTTACACGACATATAGCTCACCTCCTTTCAGAGTATAGTACTCCCACACAATACCCTTCCACGACTTGTAAAACCTCCTCATCTAGCCAACTCCTCTCACCTTCTTAATATTCTATAGTCCTAAGCCTCTGCCTATTATAGCTGCGACTATGCAACTAAGATACATCAACCCATACAATACAGCCCCAACTACAGTTACACAAATTACTCTTAGCATGGACTTAACCCTCTTACTCCTCTTACTCATTCTTATACAACTCCTTTCAATAGTCCTAGAATATTTTGATTCCAAAGAGAGATACAAGGGAGACAGCTACATACATGTAGACTACGGCCATCATTAAGCCTAATAGTGCTTTCATTTAATCCCTCCTCTAAGGATAATAGACTCCTTTCTCTCTAGCCCAATGAGCTACAATAGCTTTAGCTTCTCCTTCTAACTCAGAGTTAGCAAAACCATAAGCTTGTTCTATGTGTAGTTCGGAGCTTAGAGATACTTCTATATCAGCAAGGGGTTCTCCTTTCTTCCTCAAGAATATAATCACGCTGATTCCTTCAGCCATCTCTCTTATGTATCCATTGTACCCTAAGCAATTGCTCATCCTGGTTCCTTCGTTGATTATCTCTTCAGGAGTAGTTGGGAGAATAAATTGATACTCCCCATATTTTGCTTCTAGATGCTTGAACTTAGCTCTAGTATTAAGCACTCCCTCCCTGTTGTTCTCTTGTTGGGCCGTTCTCACTGCGTCTACTAATTGTGAGCGTGCTTCTACTAAGTTATTAGGAAAGTCTGGGAAGGTATTAAGGTTGTGTTCACGCTTATTCCACAGATACTCATAATAGTCTTCCCCCCTTACTAACCCTTGAGTCTTCTTATGCTGCCCTAGTAGATATCTTCCTATCTGATTATAAGGTCTACCTGTGATAAGATTAGCCCTTGCTATATCCCTTGACCTGACGCAGAGTTCTCCTATATAATATCTGTTTGTTATCTGGTCCCATCTATGGTTAAATGCTATCTGTGCTGCTATTATCGGGTCTAACTCTTCTAGACTATTCAAGTCCTGTAACAGTTCGAGTCCATCTAAGGTATACTTTAAGACTTCAGGAGGTAATTCTCTAAACACTTTGAATTGACCTTTGGTAATACCTAAAATCTTATGTGGCTTAGTTAATCTCAGATTGATGTAATAAGAGTATTCTCCGAACAATATCTCATATTTCAATGAATAAGCTAGTGCTTCTACTTGATCAGCATTGAATCCTGCTTTGAATAAGACCTCTAATGACGGCTCTACTCTAATGAGATCTAAGACTAAATCTGAGAACATAATATCTCCTCCTTTGATCTCCTTCTCAAACCTTCTATTTAGTTTAGTCATTAAGACCAACTCCTCTCACCTTCTTAATATTCTATAGTCCTAAGCCTCTGCCTATTACAGCTGCGACTATGCAACTAAGATACATCAACCCATATAACCCCGAAGCTACGATTGCTGCACAAGCTACTTTGAGAATGAATTTACTCGACTTAATTCACCTCCTATCTGGAGTACTAGTCATACTAGTTAGTACCTCCATAAAGGGCATCGATAGAATCGATGCCATTGAGGAGATACTACACACAGTGAGAGCACAATATTCTACCGCAGTTGGGACAACGGCAGATATATTGTTCCTCACTGTCCTCTAGGTACTCGTCGTTAGACCAGTCCCTACCTCCTTCAAAGGACCACCCTTCCCCTTCTACAGGGCGGAGTGTGAAGTGCTGAGGAGCTGTTTAACAACAGACCTGACTGAGTCACAATCAGGACCTAGAAAAGAAATGTGAACACAGTATGTACACAATCTTATCACCTCCTTTCTAAGTGAGTTAGATACTAACGTAAGACCGGAGCTTAAGCTCTCTATCCCTTACGCTTTCTCCCCTATACCCTATAGAGGGGGAGCAAGGATCTTTAGCTCTTCTGGTAGGCAGTTTAAGGACTTACCCAGGTCCAGTTCACCTTAAATATTGTTTAAATAGTCCTCTCTCCCCTTGTTCCACATCCGTACATACTCGATTTTGCTGCTACGATCTCTGTCTAAGATAGTCAGAAACTCCTCGTCTTTGCCAGGATACTTCATTCCCTTTCTCCCGGCCTCAACGCCCAGGTAATAGGCATAGCCTTTTAATGCTTCTCTCTGTATTGGTGTCATCTTCGTCACCTCCTTTCATATTTATTTATTCTTGACTGCTACTTCTACCTTCTATTGATCCGCTTTCAAACTCTTTGTAATGAGCTCCGGGACCAACTCCTTCCACCCCCTTCTTCATATTTATTGAAGGGGATATCCTTATTTTATACGTGCGCTGGGCTGTCACAGGGAATGTGGATAATTTTTGGAATATCGATCAGTAGACTCTCTCATCCAGCTGTCACAGCAGTCCGTAGATCCAGCTGTCACAACAGTCCGTAGATCCAGCTGTCACAGGGAATGTGGATAATTTTTGGAATATCGGTCAGTAGACTCTCTCATCCAGCTGTCACAGGGAATGTGGATAATTTTTGGAATATCGGTCAGTAGACTCTCTCATCCAGCTGTCACAGGGAATGTGGATAAT